>Ga0115002_10001408_pt1 | contig 33241 bp, 33 predicted proteins | sample ArcticOcean_MG_C_8_FD_89576 | JGI IMG/M metagenome (GOLD analysis project Ga0115002, IMG submission 89576) | Marine microbial communities from western Arctic Ocean - ArcticOcean_MG_CB11_86 | ecosystem: Environmental > Aquatic > Marine > Oceanic | place: Arctic Ocean: Canada Basin | collected... | reverse complement strand
TGGGCAGATAGTTGAACCGGTTTACTCGGCGGCAACCGCCACGGCTTCGGGCACCGGAAACACCGGCCGGACATGATCACGGAACAGTTCCATGGATCGGCGCACACCATTGTTGGGCACGTTGCCCACCTTCATGTTCATGTTGATCCAGCCGCAGCCCAGCTCTTCGCGCACCCGCGCGATCTGCGTTACTACTTCATCCGGGGTGCCGCACAAAGTCACACCGGCATCGATGCTTTCCTTTAACGAGCGTTGCTTGGCGTTCTGGATGCGCCCGACGAATTCTTTGCGCACATCATCGTCAGCAAAGTATCGCGATTTTTGCAGGACGAGTTTTTGTGCGGTGCGCGGGCCACCCAGTAACACCTTGCCGAAATAGGCCGAACCCTTCGCCAATTCGTCCTGCGCGGCCCGACTGGTTTCTGCGATACAGGTATTCAGTCCCACCAGCACATGATCAGGCGTTGGCTGCCAGCCCGCCTCGTGGGCCGCCTCCATATAAGTGTCGATCAAATGTTTGGCGACCTTCAAGTCGGGCACCAGGGCGAGACCCATGATCGCGCGATGACGCGCCGCGGTGCGGGCCGAATCATCGTTGCTCGCTGACATGATTATCGGCGGGTACGGCTGTTGTCGTGGCCGTGGCCAAATCGAGACGGCGGGGAAATTATAGTAGTGCCCGTTCCAGCCAAACGGCTCGCGCGATGTCCATGCTTTGACGATCAGCTCTGCGGCCTCTTCCAGCCGTTCCCGTGATTCGTCGGGCGGCACGTTATAGGCAACATATTCATGCGGAATGCCGCGCAAGATACCGGCCATCAGCCGACCGCCGGACATCACGTCTAGCATCGCGTATTCCTCGGCCACCCGAATGGGGTTCAGCAGTGGCACAAGGCTGCCGACCATGGCCAGCTTGATTTTCTTGGTGCGCTGGATTAGCGCAGAACCGATCAGGTTGGGATTCGACATCAATCCGAACGGCGAGAAGTGGTGCTCGTTGCAGCCCACCGCGTCGAACCCGCAGTCTTCCGCGTACGCCATCGTGTCGATATAGGTCTGGTAGATCTCGGTGCCTTTGACCGGATCAAAATCGCGATTGCTTACCGGCCACTCCGGGCCTTCCTTGGGGAAGCTGTCCCACGGCATGAGGTGGAAAAATAAAAACTTCATGATCCGCTCCGCGCAATGAAGAGTGATTGGAATGCGGTGCCAGTGTAGTCTACCCAACCAACAAGACGATGCGCCGTCGTTGGAAGGCTCGGGATGCGGACACGACTGGCGCAAACGTTGCGCGCCGTGGGAGGCCCCATCACGATGCGCACTCTAACAAACCGGAGAATTCCTATGGACGCACAAGTCGAAACCCGCGTGATCGATGCAGATTCTCATGTCATCGAGACCGAGGCGACATGGGATTACCTCGAGCCGGCCGACGCCAAGTACCGTCCTGTTCTTAGCCCACCCCTGGGTGAGAACCCAGCCGAAGGTGGCTGGAAAATCGACGGTGTGTTGGGGCCGGCGTTCATCCGTCGGTTTACCGACGAACAAATCGAAAAGATGTCCAAAACTGCGGGTCGCAACATGTCGACGCGTAAAGAAGCCCGCGAGATGACCGACATCCCGGGCCGTTTGGCCCACATGGATGAGCTTGGTATCGACGTCCAAGTGCTGTTCCCCACGATGTGGCTTACCAGCCTCACCGAAGACGCCAAGGCTGAGGTTGCCCTCGCACGCGCGTACAACAACTGGCTGATCGATATCTGGAAACAGGCACCTGACCGTCTGCGCTGGGTCGTGATCCCACCCACGCTCGCGATGGACGATACCATTGAGGAAATCCGCCACGCCAAAAAGAACGGCGCTGTCGGCGTCTTCATGCGCGCGTTCGAGGGCGACCGCCTGTTGTCCGATCCCTATTTCTACCCAATGTATGAAGAGGCCGAGCGTCTCGACATGCCGATGACCGTCCACATCGCCAATGGCAGCCAAAAGAACACGCTCTTTCACATGCAGGCGCCGGGCCCGGTCGCCGTCAAAGGCTTCACCATCACGCGCGTTCCCGCAGTTGTCGGCTGCATGGTGCTATTGATGAGCGAAGTGCACAAAAACTTTCCTAAGCTACGGTGGGGATTTATCGAATCCGCCGCGCAGTGGGTGCCGTGGGTCTACAACGAATATTCCCGTCGTGTGCATTCCGCCGGCGAGAGTATGCCAGCCGACATTTTCGGCGACCGCAACATTCACCTGACCTGTCAAAGCGACGACGATCTCGCCTATGTCTTGAAATATTCAGGTCCCAAATCACTCCTGATCGGCACTGACTACGGCCACACCGACCCGTCAGCCCAGATCGACGTCATTGACTTGCTGCACGCCCGCACCGACATCGATGACACCACTAAACAGCACATCCTCTACGACAACCCCAAACGCCTCTATGGCCTCTAAGCGCACAGCACACGCCGCCGCCCACCTTCTCCACCCCCTGCGCGTCAGGGGGTGGCATTCAGGATTCGCTCCTATCACCACGATGTAGTATTTCTTGCTACCACCGGCCCAACATCATGTAGCTGCCCATGCCCCACGTTTCGCCCGACCAACAGCAGGAAATCGACGCCCAACGGGCAGATTCCTTCCAAACCCGCCGCGCTACGGTGCCGGCCCTGGAGGAAGTCCTTTACCAGGCCATGCCGCTGCTCGATCACGGCTTCGTCCGGGTGGTCGATTACATGGGCGACGACAACGCCGTGGTGCAGGCCGCGCGGGTTTCCTACGGCAAGGGCACCAAACGGGTCTCTGAAGACCGCGGTCTGATCAACTACTTGATGCGCCACCGCCACACGACGCCGTTCGAAATGGCGGAGATCAAGTACCACGTCAAATTGCCGATCTTTGTCGCGCGTCAGTGGATTCGCCATCGCACAGCCAACGTCAATGAATACTCCGCGCGCTATTCGATCCTCGATAACGAGTTTTATGTTCCCGAACCGGAACAGCTTGCCGCGCAAAGCGCGCAGAACCGGCAGGGCCGTGATGCGGTCCTAACTGGTGATGAAGCCAAGGAAGTCTTTAAGCTGCTGCGCGACGATTCAGAAAACAACTACGCGCATTACGAATACATGCTCAACGAGGGCCCGACAGGCGAACCCAAAGACCCAGGCCGCAAGGGCCTCGCCCGCGAACTTGCGCGCATGAACCTGTCGCTCAATTTCTATACTCAGTGGTACTGGAAAACGAACCTGCACAACCTGCTGCACTTCCTATCCCTGCGCGCTGATCCGCACGCCCAATACGAAATCCGCGTTTACGCGGATGCGATGTTGGACACCCTCAAACGCTGGGTCCCGCTCACCTATGATGCCTTCATGGATTACCGCATGGGCGGCGTACACCTTTCCGCCAAGGGCGCCGCAGCGGTCAAGAAAATGCTGGCGGGAGAACAAGTAGACCGCAAAGATACACGTCTCTCTGCCCGCGAGTGGCGCGAGCTGAAAGCGTCCCTAGACCTACCCGCAGATGACTAACGCCCCGATCTCCTCATCCTGAGGAGCCGCCTTTGGGCGGCGTCCCGAAGGACGCTAGACGGGCCCAGAGGTGTCAATGAAACCACCATCCATCCGGGTTATCGCGATATCCGTCCTCGCGATGACGATCCTCGGGCCAGGCTCAATTGGAATTCCCAGCGCCGAGGCGCACGACGAGAAAGACCCACGCCACATCGCGATGGAGTCTCTTTCTAAAAACATGAAAACTCTCAGTCGGGTGCTCCGTGAGACGCCCCCGGGCGATTCCGAGCACGCCTTGGCATCTCAGGTCGTCGACGTCGCTGCGCGCATGCCGGCGTTGTTCGAAACGCCAAACGCTGGTGAAAATAACAATCGCGCGAAGCCCGAGATCTGGAGTGACTGGACCGGCTTCAGCGCCAAGGTCGACGAGTTCCAGGGCGCAACGGCGGCCCTTGCCACTGCGCTCAAGAGCGCCGACCCCGCAGCGTGGTCTAGCGCGGTGCAGGCCGTCGGCCAGTCCTGCGCCGGCTGCCACCGCTCGTACCGAACGCTCCGCCGCTAAAGAGCTTCCGCGCAGCCAACGTGCGCGGTCAAGTGTCCGGCCCTTGATCCACAAGGGGGCTCACCTGTAAGTCAATATTGGCCGTTTTAGCCATTTGCCGACTGCTATGTTAACCTTACGTAACATGCTCAAAGACTGATATTTTGCATGCATCCCATACTTTTACGTTGGGATGTTGGCACCGCTTTGTGCCCAAAACGCAAGACATACAGCGGCATTTATATGGGGGAATAAAAAACGGTGATCTGCGAAACCGATTTCGAGGATATCAACGAAGCCAAGGCAAACTTAGATCACATCTATAATCAGTCAGATCCCAGGGCGTATTTCCGCGAGCTCAAAAAGTTCGACTACGTGATCCCTGAAGTTGCCAAACCCATCTTCAAAAAACTGATCGAGGCCCTTCAGCAGCGCCGCGAAAACACCATTCAGGTGTTGGATTTGGGGTGCTCCTACGGAATCAACGCGGCCCTCCTCAAGCACGACCTTTCGATGGACGAACTCTACGATCATTGGGGCCAGAAGACCTTTTCGAATGCCACATCGGACGCGGTCATTGCGCGCGACCAGATCTATTTTGCCGACCTCAAGGCACCTGAAGACATCGGTGTGGTTGGTTTTGACGTGGCGCAAAATGCGACTTCTTATGGCGAAGAAGTTGGCCTCCTCGATGATAGTTTTACTGTCAATCTCGAAACTGAATTGTTGAGCACGTCCGCGAAAGAAGAACTTGCGTTGGTAGATTTGGTGACATCCACGGGCTGCGTCGGCTACGTAACCGAAAAGAGTTTCGATCGCATGCTGCCGGCAATGGGCTCGGGTCAGATGCCATGGTTCGCAAATTTCGTGTGCCGGATGTTCCCATTTGATGCCATCGAAGAGTGCCTAGACGGCTGGGGCTACGTGACCGAAAAACTTCAAAACAGAACCTTCCTACAGCGACGTTTCGCCTCGGTGCATGAACAAGAACAGGTGATCGGACAGCTACGGGACCAAGGTGTCGATCCCACAGGATTGGAAGGTGAGGGCGATCTCCTTGCCGAGTTTTACCTGTCGCGCCCCACGGCCGAGGCAGCCGCCGTCCCGATTGAGCGGTTATTGGCTGTATAAGTGACAGCCCATTTTGGGGCGCCGCTGTTAGGTGGCGCCTCGAAGGGTAAAAATAAGTGTCACTCCGTGCGACCTGGCGCCCTGTCTTTGGCATAGCCAAGGATGCCCGCCGTGACCACCGAACACCTCGAAATTCCCGCCACTGGGAACGCCGGATGCCTCTTCAAAGGCCAAGCGTTCCATCTCGAGGCCATCATCGTACCCAAACTTGACGCCGCAGTTGCCGATCTTGACCTGACCGGCGCGAGCTAGTCCTCCTGCGGTGGGAATACGGAATGCGGGCCCCGCGCCACGCCCATTCGAGCTATAATATTGACGGTTGAGCTCCCGACGTTGGTCACTATCTGCCGTCTAGCGCTAAGTTATTTTGGTCCCAGGCAGACTTGGCTTTGTTCGTCGGTGTTTCATCATGGGCCATTGAAGCAAAAAGGTTTTTTGGCTCTGTTTGGTGATTTCGTAACGTGACGATGCACCCCGTGCGGCGTCACGTTACGCTGGCACGTCCAACCACGGAGGCCTCCATGCCCAATCCTCATCTCAAGCGCGTGCCCTATGCCGAACTTAATCCCTATATGCAGGCGGCTCACGATCAGAACGTAAAAGTGCACGGCGAGGCCGACCGTGTTGAAATTTACGGCAATGCGCCGCACGTATTCGATTTCTACCGCAAAGATTTCTACGAGCGCTTGTTCTATGCTGGGCAAGTCGATGTCCCGACTAAGGAACTTCTGCGCCTCCGTCTCGCCGGTGTGCATGGCTGTGCCCACTGTAATCGGGGTGACCGTCTCGCGGCAGCCAAGGCTGGGATCGCGCAAGACAAGATCGACAACATCATGAAGCCCGATGCGCCGTGCTTTGACGAAAAAGAACGGGCAATCATCGGCCTCGCCGATCAGCTCGCTCTGCCCAACATGCACGGCGAACTCACCAAAGATCTCTACGGCCGTTTGTCGAAACATTATTCAGACGGCGACATCTACGAACTCGGCGTCGTTGGCGCAGTCCTCACCGGTATGGCAAAGATGCTTTTTGTTTATGATCTCGTGGAGCGCGAACCCAATTGTCCCATTGTGCCGCTCAGTGACGCTGCCGAATAAGGTTCTCGCATGACGATCAAACGCCGGTTCGCCCGCATCGATCTCGGGCAAGTCCACTACTACACCGCAGGCGAGGCCTTTGCGGGCAACGGCAAAAACCCGGCCGTGCTGATGCACGCCTCACCGTTCTCCGCGCGCACGCTCGACCCGCTGACCGAAACGCTGGGGCAACGGCGCTGGACGCTGGCGCCCGACAACCTCGGCCAAGGCGATTCCTGCGCACCGGACGCGGACAATCCCGATATCAGCTATTTCGGCGACGCCATGGTGCGCATGTTGGATGCGCTCAAGATCGACAAGGCGGACCTCTACGGCACCCATACCGGCGCGCACACCGCGATGGATATGGCAATCCGCCACCCCGATCGTGTCGGGAAACTCATCCTCGATGGCATCGGCCTGCCGCCACGCGCCCTCAAGGATGATTATATCGCCCACCTGCGCGAAACCCCGCCCTACGACTACTCGGGCGCCCAGTATTTCTGGGCGTTCAATGTCATCAAGGACATGTTCATCTGGTTTCCGTATTACCGGCGCGACGCCGAACATCGGCGCGACCGCGATGTGCCCGACGCCGATGATCTGCACGATCGTACGCTTGATCTGCTCAAAAATATGTTCAGCTATCACAAGGCCTACATCGCAGCCTTTGATAATAACGAAGACGGTAAGCGCTTCCCTGAAATTCGTGTTCCCACGTTGCTAACGGCCGCCGAAGGCGACATCTCGGGTGCGGGAATGGGCGAAGTCGCCAAGATGATCCCGAACTGCACTCAGCAAAATTATCCTGCCGGCGTGCAACCGGGCGACGTCGGTCCGGCGGCGGCCATGTTCGTTAAATGGCTGGACGCGGCATGACCGAACCGGAACGCGGGTTTATCGATATCGACGAAGGCCAGGTCCATTACCGCACGGCCGGGCAGGGCGGCACGCCGCTGGTCATGTTTCATGGCTCGCCCGGCTCATCGAAGATGCTCAGTCGCTTGATCCTTGCCTTGGGTAAAACCCGCCAAGTGATCGCACTCGACACCATGGGGCAGGGCGATTCTTCCGCACCGCAGGGCGACGATGTCGACATGGCTTACTTCGCTGATGCCGCGTGTCGTGCACTCATCGCACAAGGCGGGTTCGACAAAGTGGATTTGTTCGGCACCCACACCGGCGCCCGCATCGCCACCGAGTTCGCAATCCGCTACCCCGAGCGCACCCGCAAGGTCATCCTCGACGGCATGAGTGCAGCGGTCACGTCCCAGGGCCGTGATTATGCAAAGACGCTCGATAAACGCCATCTCGTCGATCAGATGGGCACGCAGTTCTTTAATGTCTGGACGAGCTTGCGCGACGGTTATTTGTTCTGGCCCGCGACAGCAAAGGATGCTGCGCATCGCCGGCCCACCGGCTTGCCGCCGCTTGATCGCCTGCACAGCCATGTCGTGGATATCTTGAAAGGTTTTCGCACCAGCCATCACGCTTACATCGCCGCGGTGATGTATCCGTCGCCGGATCGCTTGCCACTCATCACCGCACCCACCTTGGCGTGTTGTGCGCGCAACGATGTGCCCTACCCGAACCTCAATGCTGTTGCGGAGCTCGTGCCCAAATGCACGAAGATGGAGCACCCGCACGACAATCCGGAAACCTTGGCCACCGACGAGGAAACCATTGGGCTCGCCAAGATGCTGGCCGACTGGCTCGGCGCCTAAACGCTACGCCGATGGCTTCGACCTCAGTCTAGGAGATTGAAATGCCGGCGATGTGGGGTTGTCCCCCAACCAAGGACCGCGCAGGCCGCCAAGCCGACAACGGCTGGAATTACGTCGTGGCCGATAGGAACGGCCTCGGGTTTTACCCAAGCGCCATCTCGCCGATTGATCCCATAGGCCGAAGGCATAGGCGAAACAATTGAAGCCCGGCGTATGTGTCGCTGCTTGCTGAACGATATTGTGCCAGAACTTTTGCGCCTATGCCGTGATGCGCGGCAGATAATTCTTCAACAAGACCCGGTCACTGGTGATCGCGTCGAGTGCCGCGTGCAGGTCGCTGTTGGCGACGCTCATGTCTTGTTACGAGTTGCTCACTCGATGACGATGCGTGGCGCGGTCACCGCGTCTTCCGCCAGTGCCCGTTCGATCTTGTCCGCCACACGCCCGGCGATTGCCTGATACGCGGCGGCGTGTTCGCTGTCGGGCTCGGCCATCACAATGGGCGTGCCCGCATCGGCGTGTTCGCGAATGGAAAGGTGTAGGGGGATCTCGCCGAGGAAATCGGTTTCCATTTCAGCGGCGGTTTGTTTGGCGCCGCCGTGCCCGAAAACCTCGGCGCGATGGCCACAGCTTGGGCACAAGAAAAAACTCATATTCTCGATAACACCGAAGACTGGCACGTCGACCTTGCGGAACATGTTCAACCCTTTGCGAACGTCCAGCAGGGCCACGTCTTGTGGCGTCGAAACCACAACGGCGCCGGTGATGGGCACATGCTGCGCCATCGTCAGTTGCGCGTCGCCGGTGCCAGGCGGTAGATCGCAGACCAATACATCGAGTTCGCCCCACACAACCTCGTGCAACAGCTGCTTTATAGCGCTCATCACCATCGGTCCGCGCCAGATCATTGGCGTGTCCTCTGGCACCAAAAAGCCGATTGACATGCACTTCACACCGAAGGCTTCTTTTGGGAGAACTTTTTTGCCGTCAGGCGTAGCGTCGGGCCGGCCGGATAGGCCCATCATTTTTGGCACACTGGGTCCGTAAATGTCCGCATCCATCAACCCAACCCGCAGGCCCGACCGCGCAAAGGCCATTGCGATATTCACGGCGGTGGTCGACTTTCCAACCCCGCCTTTGCCTGAGGCCACCGCCAGGATCGCGCGGACCCCGGGAATGCCGTTCTTTTGCAGCTCGCCGCCGCCAGGCTCCATGCCCTCTTTACCTTCGTCCATACCGCCCTTGGCGCCACTCTTTTGGGGGGCAGGTGCCTCTTGGTGGGCGGTAAGCACGGCCGTGACCGACAATACGCCTGGCATATCGAAGACCGCGTCCTCGCAGCGTTTGCGCAGAGGCTCGTAATGCGCGGCGCGTTCGGGGTCGACTTCGACGGTAAAGGCAACATGTCCATTGCGGACCTGCAGCCCCTGTATCAGCCCACGGTCGACCACATCTTGGGGGTCATCGGTGTCCCGGATGCCCCGCAATGCCTCGATAATTGCCTGTTCGTCGACGTCAGCCATTCTTGAACCCACCGTGGAAACGCACATATGAGGGCGGTGTCACGCGCATGTGACGCCGGTAAACCGTGCCTGGTTTGCAGCAGGGCCTGTTGGTGTCATATAAACCGCTGGACCGTAAAGACAAACGCCCGCACTTCTCATCCCGAAATAAACGAAGGAATTCCGATGTCTTGGAACAATCAGGAGGGTGGCTGGCAAGGTGGCGGACGCGGCCCCTGGGGTCAGAGTGGCGGCCCCTCAGGACGCCAACCCCAATCGCCGGACCTCGAAGATCTCCTGCGGCGTGGCCAAGACCGCTTTCGCAGCTTTATGCCAGGCGGTCCGAAAAGCCCGCGTGCCGTTATCATTGCGGTGCTGGCAATCCTCGTAATTTGGCTGATGACAGGTTTCTATCGCGTCGCGCCAGATGAGCAAGGTGTCGTGCTGCGGTTTGGCGAGTGGGTCAACACTACGGCGCCAGGCTTGCACTATCATCTACCAGGCCCGATTGAGGCGGTTGAAACACCGCAGGTCACCCGCGTGCAGCGGGTCGAGGTCGGTTTCCGTACCGGCGAGGGTCGGCGCAGCGCTCTCGGTGATCTACCGGAAGAAAGCCTGATGCTGACCGGTGATGAGAATATCGTCGATATTGACCTTACAGTGTTTTGGGTCATCAACGACGCCGGTCGCTTCCTCTTCAACATTGAGGATCCGGCCGGGACGGTGAAGAACGCCGCAGAAAGCGCGGTACGTGAAACCATCGGCCAATCAGACTTTCAGTTCGCCGTTGCCGAAGGTCGCGCCTCGATCGAGCAACAGACACGCGACAACATCCAACAGATTCTGGACTCCTACGAGGCCGGTATCCGGGTGAATGAAGTCAAACTCCAAAAAGTTGATCCACCCGGTGCGGTGATTGATGCGTTCCGCGACGTGCAGCGGGCGCGTGCTGACCTGGAAACTCAACGCAACGAAGCAGAGACTTACGCCAACGACATCTTGCCGCGTGCGCGTGGCGAAGCGGTCCGGCTTATCCAAGAGGCCGAGGCCTATCGTGAACAGGTGGTCAAAACCGCAGAAGGTGACGCGCAGCGGTTCTTGTCGATCTACGGCGAGTACAAAGACGCGCGGGAGATCACGTCGCGCCGTATGTATCTCGAAACCATGGAAAAGGTCTTGAGCCGGATGACGAAGATCATCATCGATTCAAACGATAGCGGAGGCGGTGTTGTACCGTACTTGCCTCTAAATGAGCTAACCCGCTCGCCTAGCAACACCGGAGGCAACTAATGAGACGTAGTTCGCTCATCGTCCTCGCGATCGTCGCTCTTGTCGTCGTGATCGGCGCAGCCTCATCCTTATTTACGGTACATCAGGCCGAGCAGGCAATTGTGCTGCAGTTTGGTGATCCCAAGCGGGTGATCAGCAAACCAGGCTTGAACGTTAAAATTCCGTTTGTTCAGAACATCGAGACTCTTGATAAACGGATATTGAACTATGACGGGCCGGCGGAAGAAATTATTGCAGCCGACCAAAAGCGGTTGGTTGTCGATACCTTCACCCGTTATCGCATTGTTGATCCGCTGAAGTTCTTCATCTCGGTTCAGACCCAGCGGGTCGCAGAGACACGGCTGGGCCCGATCGTCAACTCGAGTTTGCGCCGTGTATTGGGTGAAGTTCCCCTGTCTTCGGTGCTGACGAACGAGCGGCCGATGCTGATGGCGGAGATCACTCGACTTGTTGGTCAGCAGACCGTTAACCTTGGGATCGAAGTGGTAGACGTGCGCATTAAGCGCGCAGACCTGCCATCGGAAAATAGTCAAGCGATTTTCCGCCGGATGCAACGCGAGCGTGAACGTGAAGCAGCCGAGTTCCGCGCTCAGGGCGCCGAGCAAGCCCAGCGCATTCGGGCTATCGCCGATCGCGAGCGCGTCGTCCTGCTTGCGCAGGCTCAGCGCGACTCGCAGATCCTGCGCGGTGAAGGCGATGCTAAAAGGAACAAAACCTTCGCCAATGCCTACGGTCAGGATGCCGAGTTCTTCGCCTTCTATCGCTCCATGTTGGCCTACGAGAATACGTTGGCGAGCGAAGACACGACGATGGTGCTGTCTCCGGATAGCGACTTCTTTCGTTTCTTCCAAAATTTCGAAACGTCTCTCTTCCCGAAAGGCGTGCCGAAATAGTGCTGGCATGCGCCGGAAGGGCGCACGGACGATAAAGAGGCAGTGATAATTTGCGACAGATGGATGACCTTTTTATCTGGCTCGGCATCGTCCTAGTCCTTAAGGGCGTGCTCTACACCTTGATGCCGGACGTCATGAAACGGCTGATGTTGGCGGCAATTCAGCAAAGCAGCGGCGCATTGCGCGCAGGGGGCTCGGCGCTAGCTATTCTCGGACTTGGCGTCGTCGTGCTCCTGCGCACCTGACGGTGAAAAAAGCCGCTCTTGTTGGTCTCGCCAACCGTCATATATTGGGGCCTATAGAGTGCCGGAATTTGGACGCCCGGCTCGTGGTTTAAGGTGCGAGGCCTGTTCGATATTCGGCGGGCCCGACGGCTACTGGGAGTTGTTTATGTCGAAACCTGATCGGATCCGATCCTTGGCCGCTGCAGTTCGTGAGGATCGCGTCCAAAACGGGCTAAAAGCTTGGCTGTGGATGCTTGGTCTCGCAGTTGCGATGTTTGCATTGGTGTTGGCAAACGGCGCCAAATCGGCGCAGCGACCGGGCAGCTTTGCTGACCTAGCGGCGCAGCTAAAGCCTGCAGTGGTCAATGTTTCGACAACACAATCAGTAGGGCCAAGCGCAAATACGCGAAGACAACGCCCTCAGGCGCCGCCAGGCTCGCCATTCGAAGAGTTCTTCAAAGAATTTTTTGATGACCAAGAAGGCGAAGGCGGGGGCCAAACGCCACGCCGCCGTGCGCAGTCGCTGGGGTCGGGCTTCATCATTGATAAGTCCGGTATCGTGGTGACCAATTATCACGTCATCGCCGAGGCCGACGAGATCACCGTCATTCTCGATGACAACACATCCTACCCAGCCAAATTGATCGGCCACGACAAGAAGACAGATCTTGCCGTGCTGAAGTTCAAGACCGAAGTCGATCTACCGGCCGTACCTTGGGGTGATTCAGAGGCCTCGCGTGTTGGCGACTGGGTACTCGCGATCGGCAACCCTTTTGGACTGGGCGGATCGGTCACAGCCGGGATCATTTCGGCACGCGGACGGAACATCAATGCGGGGCCCTACGACAATTTCATCCAGACCGACGCATCGATTAACCGGGGCAACTCCGGTGGGCCGATGTTCAATCTCGATGGCGAAGTCGTTGGTATCAACACGGCAATCTTCTCGCCGTCAGGTGGCTCGGTTGGGATTGGGTTCGCCATTCCAGCTAACCTGGCCAAGAGAGTCGTTCAACAGCTGGTCGATTTTGGCCGTACCAAACGTGGCTGGCTCGGCGTGCAGATTCAAACAGTGAATGACGAGATCGCCGAAAGCCTCGGACTTGATAAACCGCGCGGCGCGTTGGTCTCCAAAGTCAACGAACAGGGCCCGGCTGATGCCGGGGGGATCGTGGCGGGCGATGTCATCCTTGAATTTGCCGGTCTCGACGTTGAAGAGATGCGCTCGCTACCTCGCATAGTTGCTGACACCGCAATTGGTGAAACTGTCAATGTAGTGGTCTGGCGCAAGGGCTCGGAGAAGAAGCTTCGTGTGAAGGTTGGTGAGCTAGAAGAAATCCAAGAGGCAACGTTCACCCCCAATGCGCCGACACCCGGGCGCAGCGAAGTGCTTGGGATGAGTTTGTCCTCGCTGACTTCTGATACCCGTTCGGAGTTTCAACTCGGCGACGTTTCCAAGGGTGTCGTGGTTACCGGTGTGGCTGGCAACAGCACCGCCGCAGAGCGGGGAATCAGACCAGGCGATCTCATCGTCGAGGTCAATCAAGAGCCTGTCGCGTCTCCGCAAGAGGTCACGGATAAGATCAAAGGCGCTCAAGACTCTGGCCGAAAATCGGTCCTGTTATTGGTTGAACGCGCGGGCGACCTTCGCTTCGTAGCTGTCCGCCTCGACCAGGGGTAACGCGCTCTTTCATTTGGGCGAAACGGGGCGCTGCGGCGCCTAACTTCTTTTCAGTCCGTCGTAATGAACTCGTCTCGCCGGTAGCCCTGAAGAAATAGCAGGGCAGTCAGGTCATTGTGGATCACCTGGACGTCAGCCTTAGCGGCGACGGCGGGCTTTGCATGGAATGAGACACCCAGTCCGGCGGCCTCAATCATCGCGAGGTCGTTGGCGCCATCGCCGACGGCAATGGTCTCCCTAAGGTCCAAGCCCCGCTCGGCGGCGAGGTCCTTGAGGGCCTCAAGCTTCGCGGCCCTACCGAGGATTGGCGAAGCAACCAGTCCGCTCAGCTGACCACTGTCGTCGATGAGTAATTCGTTTGCCTGGTCAGTGTCGAAGCCCGTGCGCTCACGGATACGTTGGGTGAAGAACGTGAATCCACCTGACACAAGGGCTGTCATGGCCCCATTCCCTCGCATCGTTGCCACCAAGGTCGTCGCGCCGGGCGTCAACATGATCCGCTCCCGGTAAACGGTCTCCATCGCTTTCGCGTCCAGCCCTACCAACATGGCGGCGCGAGAGCGAAGCGCCTCTTCAAAGTCTATCTCGCCGCGCATCGCATGCTCGGTGATGCGCGATACCGCCTCACGGAGGCCCATTGCGTCCGCCAGCTCGTCGATGCATTCCTGTTGGATAATAGTTGAGTCCATATCGGCGATCAGCAGTCGCTTGCGACGATGGGCCGTGGGCTGCACGCCAAAATCAACATTGGACCCGGCGACGGCCTGGGACGCGATCGACATCAGCGCGTCTCGGTTTCCGCCGATAATCTCGAAATCGGCGGCCTCGCCTTTGCTGAGCCACACTGGCGCGGTCGTTTGAATGTCAGCCGCTGCTAAATCCTGCGCCAATTTCTCCAACGCGATTTCATTTAGCGCGAGGCCATTCGGAGCGCCAATCAACGTGAGGACGAGCGTCATTCGGAACGGTCCGGTGTGACAAAGAGGAGAACAAACTGGTAAGGCTTCAGCACAACAATCAACTCATCGCAAATGGAACAACCCGTTGTCTTACTGACCGGCCCGACTGCAAGCGGCAAGTCGGCGCTAGCATTGGAATTGGCGCGGCGCCTCGAGCAGTTCGGTGGCGCGACAATTATCAATGCGGATAGTATGCAGGTCTATCGCGAGTTGCGCATTCTTACGGCCCGACCGACCATTGCCGACGAAGAGGCGGTGCCGCACCGGCTTTACGGGATACTGCCGGCGTCACAACCCTGGTCGGCCGCCACGTTCTGTGAACAAGCTCGCGAGACTATCGTCGAAACGCAAGCCCAAGGGCGCATTGCTTTAGTGGTTGGCGGAACGGGTCTCTATCTGCGTGCGTTGGTCGAGGGTCTTGCGCGGATCCCTACCGTGTCGACGATGGTACGCGACGAGGCTCGCGCGATGATGGACCGGCTCGGCCCGAAGGCCTTTCACCAAGCGCTTGCGGGCCGAGATCCAGAAACCGCACAGACGATCGGAGATACCGACCGCCAGCGGCTGACGCGGGCCTGGGAGGTGCTGACGGAGACGGGTCGTTCTCTCGCCGATTGGCAACGGGAACCACCGGTGGGGGGCCTTATGGGTCCCACCATTTGCGCAGTGGTTGATGTCCCCCGCGAGGACCTCTACCGCCGCATCGATGCGCGCTTCACTGCGATGCTCGATGGTGGTGGCTTGGACGAAGCTGCCGCATTCTTGGCGACCGACACTCCGCTTGATGCCCCGGCAAGGCGCGCGGTGGGTGTGCAGGAACTGGCGAACTTTCTGTCGGGTTCACTCGACAGGTCCCAAGCCATCGCCGCGGGGCAGCAGGCAACGCGCCGTTTGGCCAAACGGCAGCTGACCTGGTACCGTAATCAAATTACAGATTGGCCAAGGTTGAGGCAATATTCGGAAACATCTATTAACGAATTCTTTGCAAAAATTCGCGCGTAGTTGTTGACGGTTTTGGTCGGAGGGGCTAGATTCCCGCGAATTGTGAAGGAATCCGGGACTTCTGGGTCTCCGATTATGAAAAGTGAACCGCCCTATGCCCTGACCACATCCGGTCAGGGCATAGGGCGGTTTCGTTGTTCGGCACCCCAGTCCGGCAATTAGGTGGAGCAGATGAGTCTCGATCAAATGAACGGCGCCGAAATGATCATCAAAGCCCTGATCGACCAGGGCGTCGAGGTTGTGTTCGGCTATCCCGGTGGTGCCGTGCTCCCGATCTACGATGCCATCTTTGGCCAGAACCAATTGCGCCACATCCTGGTTCGCCACGAACAAGGTGCGGTACACGCGGCTGAAGGGTATGCGCGTTCTACCGGCAAAGTCGGTGCTGTGTTGGTGACCTCAGGTCCGGGTGCGACCAATGCTGTGACCGGGCTGACTGACGCTCTGATGGACAGTATTCCGATGGTCTGCATTACCGGCCAAGTTGCGACACACCTGATTGGCAACGACGCTTTTCAGGAGGCCGACACAACCGGAATTACGCGCCCCTGCACAAAGCACAACTATCTCGTCAAACACCCCGATGACGTCGCGCGAGTTGTCCACGAAGCCTTCTATATCGCGCGTAGCGGCCGTCCGGGCCCCGTCGTTGTGGATATGCCGAAGGATGTTCAGCTCGGAAAAGGGACCTATGTGGGCCCCGAGAAGGTCGTCCATCGGACCTATCAACCGCGCATCAAGGGCGATACATCTGCAGTCGAGCGAGCCGTCAAGCTGATCGCCGGCGCCAAGAAGCCAATTTTTTACTCCGGCGGGGGCGTCATTAATTCTGGACCGGACGCGTCGGCCCGATTGGTCGAGTTTGCACACCTGACTGGCGTGCCTGTCACTAACACGTTAATGGGACTGGGCGCCTTTCCAGGGTCCGACAAGCAATTTGTTGGCATGTTGGGGATGCACGGCACCTACGAAGCGAACAATGCCATGCACGACTGCGACGTCATGGTTTGCTTGGGCGCGCGATTTGACGACCGGATCACCGGCCGACTTGATGCGTTCAGCCCAAACTCGACGAAAATTCACGTCGATATTGATCCGTCCTCGATCAACAAGAATGTTTCGGTTGATGTGCCCATCGTGGGCGATATCGGGTCGGTCATTGGAGACATGATTGCGATTTGGAAACGCAATGGGCTCAAGACAGATCAAGCGGCTCTAAAGGAATGGTGGGGGCAGATCGACGAGTGGCGGGCCATCAACTGCCTACGTTACGACCAGGACGATAAAACGATCAAACCGCAGTACGCCATTGAACGGCTCTACGAGCTAACCAAGGAGCGTGAGACTTTCATCACAACCGAAGTTGGGCAGCACCAGATGTGGGCGGCGCAGTTCTATAAGTTCGAGTCGCCGAACCACTGGATGACATCCGGCGGGCTCGGCACGATGGGCTACGGCATGCCTGCAGCGCTTGGTGTCCAACTCGCGCACCCGGACGCGTTGGTTGTCGATATTGCCGGGGAGGCATCAATCCTGATGTGCATCCAGGAGCTGTCCACCGCGGTGCAGTACAATCTTCCGATCAAGGTCTTCGTGCTCAACAATCAGTACATGGGCATGGTTCGCCAGTGGCAGGAACTCCTTCATGGCGGCCGCTATTCGGAAAGCTACTCCGAGGCTTTGCCGGATTTCGTCAAGCTCGCCGAGGCGTTTGGGATGAAGGGTTTACGCGCCCATCGTCCCGATGAAGTGGATGGCCTGATTGACGAGATGCTACGAACTGACGGTCCGGTGTTTGCCGACGTTATGGTCGATAAGGTTGAAAACTGCTTCCCGATGATCCCTTCGGGATCAGCCCACAACGATATGATTCTTGGGCCGGTTGACCGTCAGAACCGTGAGGTCTCTGAAGCCGGTAAGGCGTTGGTTTAGGCAGGTCTATGGCAGAAGTAGAAAAACGTTCGCGCCGGCACACTATTGCTGCGCTTGTGGATAACGAAGCTGGCGTATTGGCCCGTGTAATCGGCCTGTTTTCTGGCCGCGGCTACAACATCGAGAGCCTTACTGTTGCTGAAACCGATTCGACGTCCAAGGTCTCGCGGATCACCATTGTCACCTCGGGCACACCGATGGTGATCGAACAGATAAAAGCGCAACTCGGTCGTCTGGTCCCAGTTCACACAGTGAGCGACCTCACCATCGAGGGGCCGCATATAGAGCGCGAACTCGCTCTCATAAAGGTCGCAGGGAAAGGCGAACCCCGCGTCGAAAGCCTCCGGATCGCGGATATATTTCGGGCCCGAGTGGTCGATAGTACCAATGACTCGTTTGTTTTTGAATTAACCGGCGCCAGCGCAAAGCTCGACGCCTTTATCGATTTGATGAAGTCCCTAGGGTTGGTCGATGTCTCACGAACAGGCATTGTCGCGATCAGTAGGGGCGCCGATTCGCTCTAGAATAATAACGCCAAGAGGATAACTATGCGTGTGTATTACGACCGCGATGCGGATGTGAATTTGATCAAATCTAAGAAGGTCGTGATTGTCGGTTATGGCAGTCAGGGGCATGCCCACGCGATCAACTTGCGTGATTCCGGGGCCAAGGAAATTGCAGTAGCGTTGCGGTCGGATTCGACCAGTCGCGCGAAGGCAGAAGCCGAAGGTATTCGAGTGATGGACGTGTCTGACGCGGCTAAGTGGGCTGACGTCGTCATGATGCTCACCCCAGATGAATTGCAGCGCCACATCTATCGCGATCACCTGCATGAGAACATGAAGGAAAACGCGGCGCTCGTTTTCGCGCATGGCCTCAATATCCACTTCAAACTTATCGAACCACGCAGCGATCTCGATGTGTTCATGGTGGCGCCCAAGGGCCCTGGCCATACGGTTCGGTCTGAATACGTACGCGGCGGCGGCGTGCCTTGTCTTATTGCTGTTGCGCATGACGCGACTGGCAATGCGCACGACATTGGTCTGTCTTATGCCTCAGGGATTGGTGGCGGCAGGGCCGGCATCATCGAGACAACCTTTCGCGAAGAGTGCGAGACAGATTTGTTCGGCGAGCAAGTCGTTTTGTGCGGTGGCCTGACCAGCCTAATTCAAGCCGCTTACGAGACGTTGACCGAAGCCGGTTATGCCCCGGAAATGGCTTATTTTGAGTGCCTGCACGAGGTCAAGTTGATCGTCGATCTGATCTACGAAGGTGGTATCGCGAACATGCGTTACTCCATTTCGAATACGGCTGAGTATGGCGATTACACCCGCGGGCCCCGGATCATCACCCAGGAGACCAAGGCGGAGATGAAGCGCGTACTAAATGAAATCCAATCGGGCCAGTTCACGCGGGACTGGATGCTGGAAAACGAGGTTGGGCAGACTAGTTTCAAGACTGTGAGAGCACGCGAAGCTCAGCACCCGATCGAGGAAGTTGGCGAGCGTTTGCGTGCCATGATGCCGTGGATTGCGCAGAACAAACTTGTCGACAAGGCGAAGAACTAGACACAAACCCCTCACCATGGTGTGAGAGGGCCGGCCTCGTGCCGGCCCTTTTTTATCCTCTAATGATCTTCTGAGGTGCTGAGGTTTCGCCGTTGGGCCAAGAGCTATCAGATATGGACGCCGCGCGCCGTCGACCGTCGCGGCTGATTAGGTGGCTTACCATCACGGTCGTCGTGCTCGCTGTGGCCGCGGCCCTTATCATTCAGTTTGTCCTACCCTTGTTACCGTCGTGACGAGAGATGAATCTCTCGACCGACGCCTTTGCCCAATTTTTGCGCGACGCCGACGGTTGGGGCGTCGCGCCCTCCATCGGGTTGATGGTGATCCATTCGTTCATTCCGTTTCTCGCAGAATTCGAAGCGTTTGCAAATGGTCTGGTCTACGGCCCGATGTGGGGATCGTTCATCACCTGGGTCGGGGCGGTGCTGGGTGCCTTTGCTGCGTTCGGTGTGGCGCGGTGGTTTGGCCGCCTGTTCGTCGAATCTATCGTCCCCTGCCGGCACCGAGCCAGACTAGGTCGCTGGTCAGCCCGCAGCGGGTGGCACGCGGTTTCTGCCGGTGATCTCATTTAATCTGGTGATCTACGCGGCCGGCCTGACAATAGTCAGTCTCCTGGCCTTCACCCTTGCCACTGGATTGGGCATTCTACCTGTGACAATTGTCATGGTGATGTTGGGACACAATATGTCTGCGGCATCCTGGGGGATGTGGAGCGCATTGGCGTTTAGCGGGTTAGCTGTTTGGGGCGTTATCTATTGGGCCAGCCGCCGGCACCGTCACGCAGCGAAGGAGAAAGAGACAGAGAAAATATGAGCGAGGCGACGGCGCAAGAGGTTCTTGATTTCTGGTTTAGCGACCGAGACGAAGGGGGCGAAGTGGTTTTCCGTCCGGCCTGGTTCGAGAAGGACGATGCCTTCGACACCTCCATACGGGATGGGTTCGAGGTGACCTACGCAAAAGCGGCCGCACGTGAACTTGAGGTGTGGCGGGAACAACCTCATACAGCTTTGGCGCTGGTTGTGACGCTCGATCAGTTTTCACGCAACATGTTCCGTGATGACCCCAAAATGTACGCGGCGGACGCCTATGCAGCCGAGATAGCCAAGGAATCGCTCGCCAAGGGCTATGACAAGGTATTCGGGATCGTGCAGGGCTGGTTTTTCTATATGCCGCTGATGCACAGCGAGCATTTGGCTGATCAGGAGGCCTGCGTGACGTTGTTTGAGCAACTGCCACAGAATGAGACTGTGCAGCGTGGACTGGGGTCTGCCCAGCGACACCGCGACATTGTGGCGCGATTCGGACGGTTTCCGCATCGCAACAAGATCGTCGATCGCGAGTCGACCACTGAGGAAAAAAATTTCTTGCTGGAGCCTAATTCCTCGTTCTAAGGGGGCTTGTGGAGCGAAAAGTGTTGCGAATTGGTCACAAAATGGCCTAAAAGCAAAAATTATCATCTTTTGAGAGTACTCTTACCTGGGTTTTGCGAGTATCCACTATAAGGCACCACGGTAACGCACTGATTCATTGCAAAGAATTCAATGATTAGAATGTCTAAAAGATACGACGTTCCCCGAATCGCCAGAATCGGGTGTTTGCGGACGCTTGGCCGTATCCACGTCCTTCGACTTACGCGCCCCTGAGCGGGAACGTATGTGGATACGGGCTCGTTCAGGGGAGTTGAACTAGTCCGCATCCCAGTTCTTGAAGGATCGAGCCCATGAATAACATTCCAGAATTAGACCGAGTCGTAATCTTCGACACCACCTTGCGCGATGGCGAGCAATCGCCCGGCGCATCAATGAATCTCGAGGAAAAGCTGCGCATCTCCGAGGCCCTCGAAGCGATGGGTGTCGACGTGATCGAGGCGGGTTTTCCGATTGCTTCGAATGGTGACTTCGAGGCTGTCAACGAAGTTGCGAAGGTTATCAAAGAGTCGACGGTATGCGGATTAGCGCGTGCGGGTGCGAAAGACATTGACCGTGCTGCCGAGGCGTTGCGCCCGGCCAAACGCAAACGCATTCATACCTTTATCGCAACAAGCCCGTTGCATATGAAGTTCAAGTTGCAAATGTCGCCCGAGGATGTTCATCAGGCGGTGCTCGACTCAGTCACGCGCGCGCGTAGCCACGTTGATGACGTCGAGTGGTCTTGCGAAGACGGTACCCGGTCGGAACGGGACTACCTTTGCCGCTTGATCGAGACTGCCATCAGTGCGGGCGCCACGACGATCAACATTCCCGATACCGTTGGCTACACGATCCCGTCAGAATACACCTCTTTGATCGAAGAGATCCGCAATCGAGTGCCCAACATCGACAAAGCGCGGATTTCGGTTCACTGCCACAACGATTTGGGCCTGGCGGTGGCGAATTCGTTGGCTGGGGTCGCCGCTGGCGCGCGCCAGGTTGAGTGCACTATAAATGGCTTGGGCGAGCGAGCGGGCAACGCTGCACTCGAAGAAATCGTCATGGCGCTGCGCACCCGCAGCGACGTCATGCCGTATGGTACGTCTGTTCGCACCGAAAATATCACCAAGGCGTCACGTCTGGTGTCAACGATCACCGGGTTCGCTGTTCAGCCCAACAAGGCCATTGTTGGGGCTAACGCCTTCGCCCATGAGTCTGGTATCCATCAGGATGGCATGCTTAAGAATGCTGAGACCTACGAGATCATGACACCGGAGTCGGTTGGGCTGACACAGTCAAATCTCGTGTTGGGAAAGCACTCTGGTCGTCACGCGTTCCGCAAGAAGCTGTCGGAGCTGGGCTTCGATCTCGGCGACAACGCTGTTCAAGATGTTTTTGTTCGCTTCAAAGATCTCGCCGATAAGAAGAAAGAGATATTTGACGAGGACATCGTCGCGCTGGTTGATGACGAGGTTCGTGATAACGACCACATTCGATTTGTCGCGCTTCAAGTCGTTGCTGGATCGCGTGGACCCCAGACAGCCGATCTCGAGCTCGAGATAGATGGCAGGGTAGAGAGTACCCATGCGGCTGGCGACGGCCCGGTCGACGCCACTTTCAATGCGATCAAAAACCTTTTCCCGCACAACGTCAAATTGCAGCTCTATCAGGTCCATGCCGTGACTGAGGGCACCGACGCACAGGCCGAGGTTACCGTGCGGCTTGAAGAGGACGGGAAGACCGTAAACGGTCAGGGAGCTGACACCGACACGTTGGTGGCCAGTGCCCGCGCATACATCAACGCGCTGAACAAATTGCTGGTGAAGCGCCAAAAGACCGCTCCTGCGGCTATGTCTGCCTGACGTGGCCGCAGTTTCATTGACCGCTGGGGAACGAGGCTTGGTACATGTTTTCTAAATTTTTTGGGATGATGTCGGCCGACATGGCCATCGACCTGGGAACTGCCAATACGTTCGTCTACGTAAAAGGGCGTGGCATCGTCCTGAACGAACCTTCGGTGGTCGCAATCATTAATACGCAGGGCAAGAAGCAAGTCCTTGCTGTCGGTGACGAGGCGAAGATGATGCTGGGCCGCACGCCTGGGAACATCGAAGCAATTCGGCCGTTGCGGGATGGGGTTATCGCTGATTTCGAAATTGCTGAGGAAATGATCAAGCATTTCATTAGCAAGGTTCACAACCGGCGTAGTTTTGCGAGCCCACAGGTGATCATCGCGGTGCCGTCGGGTTCCACAGCGGTGGAAAGGCGCGCGATTCAGGAATCGGCTGAGAGTGCAGGTGCACGGCGGGTCTACCTCATTGAGGAGCCAATGGCAGCCGCCATTGGTGCCGGCCTTCCGGTCACCGAGCCAACGGGTTCGATGGTTGTCGATATCGGTGGTGGGACCACCGAGGTTGCTGTGCTGTCGTTGGGTGGCATTGTGTATGCCCGATCGGTCCGGGTTGGTGGCGATAAGATGGACGAGGCAATCATCGCCTTCATCCGGCGCAATCATAACCTTCTCGTGGGCGAGTCCAGTGCCGAACGCATCAAACAGCAAATCGGGACAGCCTCACCACCAGAAGATGGAAACGGCGACTCGATGCAGATCAAGGGCCGCGACTTGATGAACGGTGTGCCCAAAGAACTCATTATCAACCAGCGGCAGATTGCGGAAAGCCTCGCCGAACCTATGGGTGCGATTATCGAGGCCGTGAAGGTCGCGCTCGAGCACACCGCACCCGAGCTTGCGGCTGACATTGTGGACAAGGGTATCGTGCTCACCGGTGGTGGCGCGTTGCTCGGCAATCTCGACATGGTGTTGCGTAATGCGACTGGTCTGCCGGTCTCAATTGCTGACGAACCACTCAGTTGCGTGGCGCTTGGTACCGGTCGTGCTCTGGAGGAACTCAAATCGCTAAAGGGTGTGTTGTACCAACAGTACTAAGGCGTTCGGGGGTGGGTGGGGACGCGCACGGCCGAACATATTCGGGGGTTTTTGAGCGTTGAGAGCGCCACAAGGAAACGTCCTTCGCGTCGCGGTTCCACTGCGGAACTTGGTGCAGCGCTTTGCCTTTGTTCTGCTGATAGGCTCGGCCTTCACGCTCATGCTATTGGGGCGCTTTGACAACGTAGCTGTCGAACGCGCCCGCCTCGGCATCGTTGATGCGTTCACACCCATTATGGATGTCGTGTCGCGCCCAGCGAGCGCGGTCAACGCGTTGGTGCGTGACTTCAATGAGGTCGTGGGCTTGAGGTCTGAGGTTGCTCGTCTTTCCGACGAGAATAACCGCCTGATGCAGTGGCAAATTTTGGCGCGCCGCCTTGAGGCAGAAAATACAGCGTTCCGTGGATTGCTCGGCGCCAAGCCTCGTACAAAAGCGTTTTTGATTGCGGCACGCGTTGTCGGGGATGCCGGTGGACCGTTCGTACGTACGGTTCTGCTCAATGCCGGACGTCGCGATGGGGTGGCCAAGGGGCAGGCCGTTGTGAATGCCAATGGTATGGTTGGCCGCGTGGCCGAGGTCGGAGAACGTTCCGCCCGAATCCTACTGCTTAGCGATTTAAATTCGCGCGTGCCCGTCGTCAATGAGCGGTCCGGTCAGCGCGGGGTGCTCACGGGTGACAACTCAGAGTGGCCCCTGCTTGTGTTTTTGCCCAATCAAGCCCAGGTCCAACCCGGGGACCGGGTCGTCACGTCGGGCCACGGCGGACTCTTGCCGCCAGGATTGCCCATCGGTGTGGTCGCGTCCACGAGTGACAGCGTTGTGCGCGTGCAACCGCTTGTCGATTGGCACCGGATCGAGTTCGTACGCGTTGTACAATACGATCTGCCGAAGTGGGATGGTGTCGCCGATGGTGAGCGCTGAGATGCCCGACACCGTTGGGTATCGGTTCACGCAAGTAGCTCGAAACGGAACACCCGGCCTTCTGGCACTCATCTTCGTCCTTCTCAGCCTGGTGCCTTACAATTTTCCAGGTAGCGCACAATTGGTGCCCCCACTCGCGTTAATGGCGGTCTTCTATTGGGGGATCTATCGTCCTGATCTGCTGCCTGGGCCGCTCGCATTTGTCCTTGGTCTACTTCAGGACCTTCTGGGCGGGGGGCCACTTGGCATGTGGGCTGCGGTGTTCCTCTTGGTGCTTATGGTAATTGCATCTCAGCGCCGATTCTTCCTCGGGAAGATGTTCGTAGTTGAGTGGCTCGGTTTTGCTTTGGTCACGCCGGTCGTCTTTCTAGCGATTTGGTTTATCGGTTCGATCTATATTGGCGCGATCGTCGATCCGGGCTCTTTGATTGTTCAGGCGTCGCTGACCATCGCGTTTTATCCCGGACTAAGTTGGTCGATGAGCGCGGTGCGGCGGATAGTCGGCAGAATCTAATGAGACACGAAGTCAATACCAGGCAAACCTTTAGCCGCCGCGCGCTTCTTCTAGGCGGCGGCCAAGCCTTTCTCATGACTGTCTTGGCGGCGCGGATGTACTACCTTCAGGTTATCGAATCGGAGCAGTACAAGCTGCTTTCCGACAAAAACCGGATACAAATGCGACTGCTGTCTCCGCCCCGTGGCCGAGTGCTTGACAGGCGCGGCATCGAGTTGGCGAACAATCAGCAGAATTACCGTGTTGTGCTGATTGCTGAGCGAACCGAAGACGTTGGCAAGACGTTGGACGCTTTGGCAAAAATTATTCAGATCGACTCCTACGAACGCGCGAAGGTCTTGCGCGCAGTGAAGCGACGGCGATCGTTTGTACCGGTTACCGTGGCGGAGAACTTGAGCTGGGAAGATTTTGCCCGTGTCAACGTGTTTGCTCCGGATCTCGCTGGAATCCAGCCGAACATCGGCGAATCGCGTGCTTATCCGTTCGGCTCGACGTTGGCTCACGTTATTGGCTATGTCGGGGCTGTTAGCGCAAAAGACCTGACTGGTGATCCGTTGTTGGAGTTGCCCGGTTTCCGTGTCGGTAAAAGCGGCGTAGAGCGTTCGCGGGAAACTCTTCTGCGTGGAAAAGCTGGCGTCAGTCGCGTCGAGGTCAACGCTTACGGTCGAGTTATTCGCGAGTTGAATCGGCGCGAGGGTCAACCGGGCGGTGAAATTCGGTTGTCAGTGGATGCCGAACTTCAGTCCTACACCATGGGTCTGTTGGCCGACGAAAGCGCGTCCGCCGTCGTTATGGATGTTCATTCTGGCGACATTCTCACGCTCGCCTCCACACCCGGATTTGATCCGCAGGGGTTCAACATCGGTTTGACCCAACAAGCTTGGGCGGATCTAACAACCGATCCACGCAATCCGCTGTTGAACAAAGCGATCGCAGGCCAGTACCCGCCCGGCTCTACGTTCAAAATGATTGTGGCGATGGCAGCGCTCGATGCAGGGATGATTTCGCAGGACCAAAAAGTGTTCTGCGAGGGCCACGTAGAGTTGGGGAACCAGCGGTTTCACTGCTGGAAACGCAACGGCCACGGCCGCGTGTCGATGGTCAAGGCGATCGAGCAGTCGTGTGACATCTACTTCTACGAGATTGCAAAGCGTGTCGGTATCGACGGAATCACAGAGACCGCTCGGAAGTTCGGACTCGGTAGCGCGACGGGCATCGAGATCCCCGCGGAAAGCAAGGGTCTGATGCCGACGCGCGCGTGGAAGTTGGCGCGCACCGGTGAGGCATGGCAGCAAGGCGAGACATTGGTTGCTGGGATCGGTCAAGGTTTTGTCCTCGCCACACCCATCCAGCTTGCGGTGATGACGGCACGCATCGCGAATGGCGGGTTTGCGGTCAAGCCGCGGCTAATCCTTCGGGAAGGTGAGAACCCAGGGGTCCCTGCGCAAAAACTCGAGCGACTAACGGTCGGCCGAACGTCTCTCGAACTGGTCGCTGAGGGCATGCGCCGGGTCTCCAACCAGCCTGCCGGCACGGCGTTCCGTGCAAGGGTCCGGGACCCCGAAATGGCATTAGCCGGCAAGACAGGGACCTCACAAGTGCGCCGAATTAGCCGTGCTGAACGCGAGATACGCGTGTTGCGCAATGAAGAATTGCCGTGGGAGGCGCGCGACCACGCGCTCTTTGTTGCATTCGCACCGGTGAAGGCGCCGCGCTATGCAATTTCGGTGGTTGTCGAGCATGGCGGTTCAGGTTCTCGCGCCGCCGCGCCGCTCGCGCGCGATATCCTGATCAAAGTGCAAGAAATGGAACGTGCTAGCCGAAAATCGTTGGCCGGCAGCGATAGCCCGCCTAACCGCGATAGCAGATAGCCGTGGCTTTAGTCGACGATCGCCGCCATGAAATTACCTTCTTCCAGAAGGTCAGGAGCACGAATTGGTTCTTGGTCATTCTGGTGTGTCTGACTGCGAGTTTCGGTCTGGCAATGCTTTACTCGGTGGGCGGGGGCAAGATGGATCCCTGGGCGTCTCGTCAATCGGTGCGCTTTGCCGCGGGCGTATCGCTGATGCTGTTCATCGCGTTTGTTGATATTCGGATATGGCTGCGGATGGCGTACCCGCTTTATGCATTTGGCCTGGTCTTGCTACTCATCGTTGAAGTGATGGGCGAAGTTGGGATGGGCGCACAGCGTTGGATCGACCTCGGTTTCTTTAATTTGCAGCCCTCGGAAATCATGAAGATTGCGCTGGTATTGGCGCTCGCACGCTATTTTCATGGCTTGACCAGCGAGGAGGTACAACGGCTCCGCTGGCTGATCATCCCAGTTTTAATGGTGGTCGCGCCCGCCGGATTGGTTTTGGTGGAGCCCGATCTCGGTACCGCTGTTCTTCTGATCATGGGCGCCGGCGCGTTGTTCTTTGCCGCCGGTGTTTTGTGGTGGAAGTTTGCCTTGGTCTTCATCACAGCTCTCGGCTCTATTCCTTTTGCGTGGGATCGCCTTCACCTCTACCAGCGCGAACGCATTCTCACCCTCTTCAATCCCGAGCGTGATCCGCTCGGTGCCGGCTATCAGATTATGCAGTCTAAAATAGCGCTGGGCTCGGGCGGACTGTGGGGCAAGGGCTTTTTATTGGGCACCCAAAGCCGTCTAAACTTCTTGCCGGAGAAGCATTCCGATTTTATTTTCACGACGTTGGGGGAGGAGTTCGGCCTTGTTGGCGGCCTCATCTTGCTAAGCATTTATGTCAGCATCATGACTTACGGATTCACCGTTGCCTTTAGGGCGCGCAGCCAATTCGGGCGACTGGTCGCGGTTGGCGTCACCAGCACGTTCTTTCTTTATGTCTTTATCAACATCGCGATGGTGATGGGACTCGTCCCAGTCGTTGGTGTGCCGTTGCCGCTGATCTCGTGGGGCGGGAGTGCCATGGTCTCGATCTTGATCGGGTTTGGCCTTCTACTCAGCGTCCACATCCACAGCGACATTCCGATTCCGCGTCGACCGGGGCTGGATCTAAACTAGTTTGCCAACGGCGCCTCTGCGGCCTCTAAGTCGGACTGGAGGCGCAACCATGCTCCCTCTTCGTCTGCGATGTTGTCTCTTATCGCTGCGAGTTGTTTGTTAATTTCGACGACCCGCTCCGGCTGACGTTGATACAGATTAGGTTGTGCCAGTTCGGTCTCGAGCAGGCCCTGCTGGGCCTGGAGGTTCGTCACCCGCTTTTCGGAATCGTGAATTTTATTGCGCAAAGGCGCAATATGCTTTCTTTCGGCTGCGCGGTTTTTCCGCCGGGCTTGCTTGCCAGACTTGGACTTGTCGTCGCCATTGTCACGACCGTCGCTCTGACCTAGAACCCGGTCGCGGTAATCGCCAATATCGCCGTCAAACGTCTGAATGCTGCCGTCTTCTACGAGCCATAGGCGGTCGGCCGTTGTCTCGATCAAGTGGGGGTCGTGGCTCACGACAATAACCGCGCCAGGAAAATCGTTCAGCGCCTCTACCAACAGCTCGCGCGCAACCACATCTAGGTGGTTCGTCGGTTCATCCAACAATAGAAGGTGTGGGCGATCACAGGACATGAGTGACAACAGCAGGCGCGCTTTTTCACCGCCCGAAAGAGACGCCACCGGCGTATCGCTTTTGTCGTGGCTAAATCCAAATCCACCCAGGAGGTTACGTAACTGCTGGGGGGTGTCTTTGGGTTTGCGACGCGACAGTTCGAGGAACGGCGTGGCTGTCATGTCTAGTTCATCGACTTGATGTTGGGCAAAGTAGCCGACCCGTAGTTTTTTTGGCCGGTTCTCCGTGCCCGCCAATGGCGCCAGACGCCCGGCAAGAAAGCGCATGAATGTCGACTTGCCGTTACCGTTGGCGCCTAACAGGGCAATGCGGTCATTCGGGTCGAGCCGAAGGTTGAGATTTTCCAGCACCGTGTTGTCGCCGTACCCGAGGTTCACGTCGTCGCAGGAGAAGAGCGGCGGGGCGAGTTCGTCCGGTGCGGGGAAAGTGATGGGGGTGCGCTCCTCGCCGGGTAGATCGGCTACCGGTTGCATCCGCGCTAGCGTCTTCAGACGCGATTGTGCTTGCCGCGCCTTGGTTGCCTGGTACCGGAATCGGTCTACGAATTGTTGGATGCGCGCCCGTTCCGCAATCTGGCGAGTGCGTGCTTTTGCGTCCTGCGCAGCCCGTTCACGTCGGGCATTCTCGAATTGGTCGTAGGTGCCGGTGTATAGCGTGAGTTTTCCCTGGTCGAGGTGCAGAATTTCCGTGACCGCGCGATTCAGCAGGTTGCGGTCGTGGCTTACGATGAGGACTGTCCCGCGATAGCGCCGCAAATAGTCTTCTAGCCAAATCGTCGCTTCCAAATCGAGATGGTTGGTTGGTTCATCGAGTAACAAAATATCGGGTTGGGAAAACAACAGCGCGGCCAATGCCACCCGCATTCGCCACCCGCCGGAGTATTCCATGCAGGGCCGTTGTTGCGCGGCATGATCAAAACCTAAACCAGCAAGAATACGCGCTGCGCGTGCTTCCGCAGCGTAGCCGTCGATCTGGGCGAGCCGGCTGTGTACCTGCCCAATCGTGTCGGGGTCGGTCTCTTCGTCCGCCGCGCGGCGGAGCGTCGTGAGTTCCTCATCGGCGCCGAGAACGGTCTCGATGAGACTTTCTGGCCCCCCAGGGGCCTCCTGCTGGGTGATCCCTAGGCGTGCCCGAGCTGGCAGCCGAACGGCGCCCTGATCCGATTCGAGGTCGCCCGTGATAAGGCGAAGCAGGGTGGTCTTGCCCGCTCCGTTGCGGCCGACGAGTCCAACACGGTGACCGGAATCAACCGTCGCACTAGCCCCCTCAAGAATCGGCCGCCCGGCAATCAGGTAGGTTAGGTTATCAATATGGATCAAAGCAGCTGCTTTCCGACGATCGTGTGCCGGGGGTGTATCGCGCCGAAGGCCGGGCGGCAAGAGCAAGCGTTCAGCCCTTTGTTTCGCATTGCGTCCAATTCACCTTGACCCTCCAACCGGCAGTGCCTAGAAAAACTGCCCTAGGGCGATTAGCTCAGTTGGTAGAGCAGGTGACTCTTAATCACCGGGTCGTAGGTTCGAATCCTACATCGCCCACCATTTTTCCCTTTATTGCCAAGGGGTTTTGGTGATTTCTAGATTAGAGTAGTTCTGCGGTAGACACTTTCTCGAGCGGTAGACACTTTTGTTCCGGAAACATCCCTACCGGGCAAAGAATAGCCCGCCCCAAAAGGGACGGGCGATGCACAATTTGATCTAAGCGAGACGGATTAGGGGTCTACTTCCCCCGCGCCGTCGCTCTATAGAGTGTAGAAATTGCGATAACCGTATCACGCTTTTGCTGCACGCAATGTTCCGCCATTTCTCTCGTCTCGTGGGCCGTGATTGCCTCGATCTGGCCCCAAGTGAGCCCAAGTTCAAGCAGGCGGGTGGCGGCGGTGTGGCGCACCATGAGAATGCAAGTCCGCCGGTAGTCCGGCCTCTTTGCGGGCGGCAGATATCCTAAATCCGCTGGCGGTCAGTGGTTTGCTGGTTTTACCGGCGATGATCGCAAGCTAGCCGTCTGGCATAGTCGCAACCCATGGGTCGAGAACTTCTCGCAAGTCCCGCGACGCCGAAATCCACATCCGCTTTTTTATTTTGTGTTGCATGACAGAAATCTCGCCGTTGCGGTAATGCTGGCGAACCATCTCGCGAGCGTCAGTTGACCGCTGGCCTGTGTTGAGAAGAATTTGAAACGCCACCCGCTGCTGTATGCTGACAGCGTGCGCCGCATGCAATTGTTCGATCTCTCGTTCCTCCCAAGGCCGATACGGGATGACTTTAGCGGCCGTCTGTAGTTTTTGACGTTGTCGGGAAAGTTGATTTCTACCAACCCTTGCTCAAGCGCTTCACGCAATACGAACTTCAGGACTTGAACACACGATGTCAGCCGTTCGTACACCTGACGCCAACCTCTTTGCGTTACGAAGTTGCCGCTCGACGGGGCGGTCGATTGCCGAGAACTGGCGCGGAACGATGAATACGTCCGGCGTTACCTCTGCCTGATGCGGATCAACGTCGTCGGTACGCAAGGCGTAGGTCTTCAGGTGAAGGCTCGCAATGATGGCGGTGACCTCGATGGTTCCGGCAATCAAATCATTGAAAAGGCATGGAAGGCGTGGGGTAAGCACGGCGAATATGTGGCGATAGGCTAGAATGCCAACGAGTATGGCGATTGCAATGAGCTCGGCCCCGCTGCCGCTGACGAGAGCCATGATCGTTTTAGCCGACACCCATGCAACCATTAGGCCTTCCCGCAAGAATGCAGGCGGGTGCCGATAGTGTTGGTTTTTGTTGGGGCGACTACACTAAGGTAGCGCCGCACCTGAAGAGTTGAGGTGCCGATATTCGGAGACCTATCCGTGCCAAGATCACCGCCAATTCAGCGGCGCTTTGTCGATCTTGGCGCGCACGCCGTTCACTATAGAAGAGCGGGTAGGGGCCCGTGTGTTGTCCTGGTCCATCAATCGCCTCAGTCGTCGGCCGCTCTGGTGCAGCTGATCCGATTGCTCGCAAAGGACTTTACGGTCTTTGCGTTTGATACGCCTGGTTGTGGTGCGTCAGACCCGCTGCCCCGTAAGTCGCCAACAATCCGCCATTTTGCGGACAGCCTCGCCCGAACCTTCGAAGCAGTCGGACTCAAAAAGGTCGGCCTCTTCGGCTCGAAGACCGGCGCCTGCATTGCCCTAGAATTCTCACGCCGCTACCCCGAAAAGGTGCGAGGACTCGTCCTAGACTCGCTACCGGTTTTCACCCCAGTGCAGGTTAGAGGCATGACAAGCGTGATGCGGAGTGATGACAAGGAAGGCGCGTACTACCTGATGCCATTCAAGCCCAAATGGGATGGTAGTCACCTCGCCTCCACGTGGTCCCATGTGCGGGACCACGTCACATGGTTTCCCTGGTACGTACGCAAGGCGTCGAACCGGAGGAATATCGACATGCCCTGGCCAGAAGCCATGCACGAGGGTGTCATGGACAACTTCAGGGCCGGAGATGACCTGAGCACCGTCGTTGAAGCCGCTTTTCGCTACAAACCCAAAAAGGCGATCGCAGAACTCAGTGTGCCTGTCGTCTTCACAGCGCGCGAGGAGGACATGCTCTTTCCCTGTCTCGACATGTTGCCAGCTCTCCGAGCTCGGCAACGTATTGTGCCGTTGGGCCGAGACATGGCTGCCTACCGGGCAGCCATCCAAGGATTCCTTAAACCATTTTCCGCAGGCCGAAGCCCAGTGGATCCGGCCATCGGTGAACCGCCAAAGAAGACAATTCGGGCGTTCGCAGATCTGAGTAGCGGAAGCCAAGTCTTGCTCAGGATCCGAAACGCCGGGGCCCTCGGTCGACCCCTTGTATTGTTGCACGACGGGCCTGGGTCGGGTCTTAGTCTGATGGGGCTTGCCGAGAGTTTACCTTGCGACCGACCCATCTATGTTCCAGACATTCCAGGCAATGGTGACTCGGATCCCCTTCCTGGCAAGAAAAACGAGATTCGCACTTATGGCACTCGCCTGATTCAAGCGCTAGGGCGCCTTGATTTGAGGTCTGTTGATCTGTTCGGTCGCGGGAGTGGCGCGGCGGTCGCCCTTGCCATTACCGTTGCCCGTCCGTCTTTCGTGCATCGGCTAATCCTCCACGACCTACCGCTTCTGACAGCTGTCGAACGGGCGCGTTTCTCGCAGGATTACACGCCGCCTATCGAACCCACATGGGATGGCGGTCACCTCTACAAGGCTTGGTTGATGTTGCGCGACGACCAAATCTACTGGCCGTGGTTCGACCGGCGAAGCCGGACGATTCGACCGATAGACTTTGAGGGAAATCCAGGACAGCTCCATGAGCGCCTATTCGAGGTCCTCAAGGCACGCCGCTCTTATGGCCAAACCACCCAAGCCGCGTTTAGGTATCAGACCCATGCGAATCTCAAACGGGTGGCTTGCCCGACGCTGATGATCGAGCGCGACGGCGATGCGTTTGCAGGCAGGCACGAGCCCGTCGTCTCCAATTTACAAGTCATAACTACAGCGACAATCGATCGAAGCGAAACCTCATTCAAGCAAGAGGTCGAAAGTTTCTTGGAGCCCGGGTGTCGGGTCTAGACGCTTTCCAGAACAGTGCTAGAGCGTTAGGAATCGTGACGCAGTCAGACTGAGGGCGAGCAGGGCAATGGCAAGGATGCGGATCATTAGTGAATATTGGCGATGTGATCGGGTTAGCGATGCGATGACGGACACTTCAAGGTCTCGGCGGCTTGGTCAGTGATTGCGCATTAGTCGGAGGCTTTCTTGTCGTTGCGGTAGATGCCTGAGGAAACCCCGACCTTGGTGCCGTCTTCGCGGTACGCGACCCAAGGCCCTTCGAAT
>Ga0115002_10001405_pt1 | contig 33297 bp, 26 predicted proteins | sample ArcticOcean_MG_C_8_FD_89576 | JGI IMG/M metagenome (GOLD analysis project Ga0115002, IMG submission 89576) | Marine microbial communities from western Arctic Ocean - ArcticOcean_MG_CB11_86 | ecosystem: Environmental > Aquatic > Marine > Oceanic | place: Arctic Ocean: Canada Basin | collected... | reverse complement strand
GATCGGTGGTTGTCATGGGGCTTCTCGTCAGGCGTCGCTAATTGGAATGGATAATAGAGTACAGAATCTGGGTTATGCCAATGAAATCCAGTAACGCTGAATCGTTGCGTCATTCTCTGGATGCGGTACTCCGGATTCCAGTACGCCTCCGTTGGCGAGAATGACACCGACTGAGCCTAAGTTGCCCTTATCGCAGGTTATTAGAGCTTCGGTTATACCGAGATCGCGGGCTTTCTCGAGAGTGAAGCGTAGGATATCCGCCCCAAATCCCCGCCTTCGGGCGCTGGGTCGAACACCGTAACCGATGTGACCGCCTTTTTGACGCAGGCGGTCGGTGAGATAGTGCCGAAGGTTCGAAACGCCGACCACTTCGTTATCGTGGACCAGCCAGTAGGTGGAGTTTGGGGCGAATTTGTCGAAAATCCCAATACCGTTCGACGCTTCTTCGAGTTTGTGTATCAGCTCGGCCATATCGTCGTTCGGGAAGCTCAGCGGAAACGGAGTCAGATGTTCGCCAGCCGATGTAAATTCCGATACCAACGCACGGTACGAATCCGCCAATTCCGCGGTTGGGTTTATCAGCTTGGTCATTTTGAGCATTCGACCTGATTTTTAGAGTTCATCGAAGGGAGGTTACTTTGCGATCGGTGGATGGCCTTGCGTTTCACAGGAGTGACGGTTAGGAAAAACGCTGCTTACCTTTTCGGTCGACGTTCATCCATGAGTCGGCTAGTGATTTGTATTTGACCTCGTCGGCTCGGCCTTCGAATGATGTCTCTTCTTCTTCAGTCGGTTCGAGTCCTAGTTTTTCCAGTACCCGTATCGAGGCGTGATTCAGCGCGTCGGCAGTAGCGTAAATCGATTCGGCTCCGAATATCGAGATTGCCCACTCCAGAGCGGCCGTGGTGGCTTCCGTGGCGAATCCCTGACCCTGATATGCCGGACCTATCCCGTACCCAACTTCGACGCCGAGATCCTCGTAGACCCGCATTGTTACTGCGCCGATCACTTTGCCTTCGTGCTCAACTGCGAATGTGGGGCCTGTGCTCCAATCGGCGCTCACGCGTTGCTGGACGTACTCGGCGGCGTCGATACGGGAGTAGTCCGAGGGTATGTACGGTGCGTACTTTCGGAAATCGGGATCTGAGGCGTACTCGAACACGTCATCGACGTCAGACTCGCGAAACGGTCTCAGCGTGAGCCTTTTGGTGACGATTTCTGTCGGTTGCACAGGTCCGAGCATGGCTGTGATCTCCTCAGCCCTTGGTTGCTTACTGTGCATTGTCGCGCATGACGTGTTGAGTCGTTATTAGTCGAATATCGGGGAGGGAGCATCTGGATCATCGGGGAGTCGTCTCGTAGGGGCCGGATGGTCATTTGAGTGACGCTATCAATACGTAATAGTACGGCCACGATTATAACTATATGTATACTGCCGTCACAGCGAATCCCACTTGGTCCTACAAGGTTAACAATGCCCAAATCAAGCAATCAGAAAAACTCTTTCCGATTCCGCACAGGTATCGATCTTGGATCAGGTGTTGCTGAACTGGACAATGTTCAGGATGAGTGCTTCTTGTTCACAGACGCTTATCAAGCCATCTCCGATCATGAAAATCACCTTTGTGTAATCGTAGGCAAGGCTGGCTCGGGAAAATCAGCAATCATTCGACAACTGTTACTCGAAAAGTCGAACAACATCATTCGTATACATCCGCAGCAACTCGCGTTCCATTTTTTACGTGGTTCGGAACTCCTCGCATCTCTAAGACAGACGGGGATAAACATGTCTCTCTTTTACAAGTTGCTCTGGCGACATGTGTTCATCATCGAAATTCTTAAACACATGTTCCCAGAAGAAGTTCAATTACCGGGTCCATTCAGCGGTATTTTGACTAAATTACACATTAAACGCCGAAATAAAAAACGAGATCTAGCGTTCGAATACATTGAAAAATGGGGCCACGATTTTTTTCAGGACACTGAACACCGTATTCAAGAAATCACCAACACTTTGGAAACCGATATTAGGGCAGAGATCAAGGTAAGTGGCACATGGCCAGGCCTCTTTGGCTTATCCGGCGCAGCAGACGGGAATAGATTCTCAGGTCAGAAAATTAGAGAGCATCGAGAAGTAGCCCAGAAAGTCGTAGAGCAAATCCAAATAACTCACCTTTACGAATTGTTCGCTTGGCTCAAAGAGGACGTGCTGACGGACGACCAAAATCCCTGCTATATCGTCATTGACGACCTAGATAAACCGTGGGTTGGAGCGGAAGTCGAACACGATTTGATAGCTGCATTACTTGAGGAAGCAATGGAGTTTCACCAGCTAGCGAACGTAAAGATCGTGGTTGCTCTAAGGGACAATATCCTTCATAGGTAGAACGGAACGCGTCTCCTGGGAAGGCCGTAGGTCAACGCGAAAAATTAGCGAGTCAATACCTGCGGCTCCGCTGGAACACCGAAGAATTGAAATCGCTGCTAGATCTGAGAATTAAATTTCTAATCGAGTCTACCTACACAAATGATCAAGCTCAGGTTTCCGACATATTTCCTAAAAAACAAGGAAAATCGTCTCCGTCTGCCATCGACTACATACTTGAACGCGTAACATCCCGCCCAAGAGATGCAATTAAATATCTAAATTTGTGTATTGAGGCCGCTCGGGGGAAAGTGAGGATAAGCTTCCGGAATATTGAAGATGCCGAGCAACCGTATTCTCGTGAACGGTTGGAAGCTGCCATCGATGACTGGGCGGACAATTATCCTGAGCTCGAATCGGTAACGCGGCTCCTAAACGGGAGGCCAGTTCGGTTCAGCCCAACTGCAAGGAGTTCGGACGAACTCCTTGCAGTAATGGTCGATCAATCGGACACGGCTCCGTGGCTACGCGATATTACGGAAACATACACAAAGCTGCTTGATTCGGGCGAAGACCAAGCCAACTCATATGCCCAGAGAAAGTTCTCGGAAATCCTGTACGAAGTCGGTATCATCGGTTGGGTACGAGGCAAAGGCCGCACCATAAATCAGATGAGATTCTCATTCATCGACGAACCATTGTTGTCGGCATCGGATTTTCACGGAGATCCAGAACTCGTTGTCCATCGGGCGTTCAGGAAAGAGCTCGGAGTCGAATAAGTTGACCTGCGCTGAGACCAGATCCCACTAACTCGAATATCGTTTCTAGCGTCGTCTCTGCGACATTCAAAGCAGAAGCGATATACGACCTAGAGCTCCCTAGCATATCCGTGTTTTCAACAAGCTCAATAAGTCTCTCGAGCAATGTTTCAGCCGGAGAATGAGCTCCAAGATTAGTAAAGTGGAACTTACTTTCGAGGGTTCCACATTGAATGCAGTAATTAAGATTCATGACAGTTGCAAATAAGTGTTCAAGAGACGCGACACCGCAATTATTAGAGTATAGATAGGGCTGATGAGATTCATCGGTGCAGAAAATACCACAGGTGATCGCGGAATCAGCGTGGCTCACATGAGGAATTTGCTTCATCTCTGAGGGGAGTAAATGTTTCAGTGAGGAACTGCCCAGACATTCAATATTGCGGTCATGAACCAATATCGTCAACGGTGGGTGTCGCACCCCACACCCACCACACTCCTCCGCCTCCCTACGTAAACACTTGCTCACGTGGATACTGGTGATTAGAGTAGTTTCCTGTGTGCGATATTTCACAAATGGTCAGGTACGGGCGCATGCGTACGTGCGAGGCCGGTGGAATGGTGAGTGTTAGTAGCACTTACAAGTGGAATAGTTAGTGCATAAGGTGAAATTCGGGTCCTTTAAATGGGGATTTGGACTGGCTGAAATGATCTACAACGTTGCGGGGCTGCTTACCGGGTCACTCGGGGATAATCAGCAGCACGAGATTGATAACGAGCGAATCGTCATTGACGGTCGTTCGATAAATGAGATCAGTGGTCCGGTCCGTTTGATGCGTACTGATCGCACTGTGCTCGTGAGTGCTGAAATAGAAGCTGTAACGCAGGATTCGTGTTCCAGGTGCCTTGAACCGGCTACCTTGAACCTGAATGTTGCGATGGAAGAGGAGTTCTCGCCGATAAACGCCAGACTGATGGGCGCAGATAACCGCTCTGCCGACGATGATTATTACGATTCGGCGCTTGTCATTGACGAACAAAATTTCTTAGATCTAACTGAAGGACTCGGTCAGGCTCTCCTCAGCGCACTCCCAATTGCCCCTGTTTGCAAAGATGATTGCCTTGGAATTTGCCCCATTTGCACAACAAATCGCAATATAATTCAGTGTTCGTGCGTCAAAAGTTCGGTAGATCCGCGTTGGGCGGGTCTTGCAGGATTATTGGAAAAAGGCGCAGAATCCGCAGATTGATTGGGGCAGAGGCCCAGTAATAACGAGATATGGCACCACTACCAAAGAAAAAACATACCCGAGCTCGCAAGGGCGGACGAAACGCACACAACGCTATTAAGTTGCCGTCGTCTTCAGTTTGCCCGTGTTCACGGCAGGAACGAATCCAGCCGCACATTGCTTGCCCGGAGTGTGGAAACTTCAAGAATCGCACGATGCCGGGTAGCTGGCCTCAGGTGAACCTTCTTGAGCAAGTAGCTCCGATTGCAGCAGCAGCGGCACCGGTAGCTTCCTCAGAATCGTAAGCACTGCGTAAGCAGGAGAATAAGTCCGGTATGACCACCCAGACAGCTTCGAAAATAGCGTTTCTTTTCCCCGGCCAGGGCTCACAAGCCGTTGGCATGGGAAAAGACCTTTACTTGAATTCCATCGCAGCACGCGAGGTGTTCGATGAGATCGACGATACGCTGGATCGCAAGCTTTCGACTTTGATGTTCGAGGGTCCGGACGCAGAGCTACGAAAGACCGAGAACACTCAGCCCGCCATCATGGCTACTTCGATCGCAACATGGCGTGCGATGGAAGAGGCGACCGGGGTCATGCAGATTCCGAACGCAACTGCCGGGCATTCGCTGGGTGAATATTCCGCACTGGCAGTAGCCGGCGTTCTTAGCGTTACCGACGCTGTGAAGCTGGTTCTGGAGCGGGGTCGGCTTATGCAGGGCGCCTGCGAAGAGCGACCGGGCGGTATGGCCGCTTTGATTGGCCTGGATGAAGTTACCGCTGAAGAGATATGCCGAGAGTCTGGCGCACAGATGTCGACTATCAACACCGAGCAGCAGATTATTCTTGCCGGTGACCACAGAAGCCTCGCAATGGCGATCGATATTGCCAGCGCTCGAGGTGCCAAGAAGGCTATTCCGCTACAGGTTGGCGGCGCTTTCCATTCAGGTCTGATGAGCCCGGCTCAGAACGGCTTGAATTCCATGATTGATTCACTGACGTTCCACGACCCGCTCGTTCCTCTTATAGGTAACGTTTCTGCGAAGTCGTTGGGTACGGCAGAAGAGGTTCGTGAAGAGCTTCGAATGCAGCTGACTTCCTGCGTGCAGTGGAACAACACCGTCAAGTTCATGGTGAACGACGGTATTACGAATTTCTACGAGGTTGGCCACGGCCGTATCCTCTCCGGAATGGTGAAGCGAATCGACCGCAGTGCGAACGTTACCAACATTGGCGACTTCGCATCGGTTCTCGCATACGCCAGCAATTCGTAGGTTTCTTTACCCAAGTCGTAATTCCCGGCCCATTTATTAGTTCCTAGCCCTCGGGGCCCGATTAAACGTGTCTGCAGCCAATTCCAAGTATTTACCTCAAGATCCCGACCGACTCGATGAGTTGGTCGAAGGTGATCCCGTAGGCGAAAGCGATCCACCGATTCGCGGTGGCCGAACTGGCGCCCGCGCCGCCGTTGTGCAGGCGCTCTATGAGTCCGATTCTTCCGGACACCCCGCTGTCGCCGTTATCAACCGGCTCGCTATTGAGCGTGAGCTTTCGGACGACGACATTGATTTTGCAACCCGGCTGGTGCGAGTGTGCGAAGAGCAGCGAAATGAGCTCGACGAACGCATCGCAAAGATAGCGTCGCAGTTCCCTGCTGACCAGATGCCTCTCGTAGAACGAAACGTTTTACGGGTGGCTATGGCTGAGTTGGAGATGGATGATGCTGCCCCACAAAACGTAATAGCGAACGAAGCTGTTGAGTTAGCCCGATTATTTGGGTCGGATTCATCACCAAAATTCGTGAACGGAGTGCTCGGGGCTCTGCTAGCATAGGTTGCCGTTCAACCACGCGAGTGGCTGACGTTATTTGATAATTACAAGTTCGAGCGGGACGGCCGTTCCGCATGACCTCCCGGGGGTTGAAGTAAATGGCCAGTGTGTTGGATAGAGTCCGCTATATTGCGGCCGACAAGCTCAGTGTTGACGCAGCGGATGTTTCTGAAGGTTCGTCTTTCACGGAGGACCTGAACGCCGACTCTCTCGACGTTGTCGAGTTGATTATGGCGATCGAAGAGGAATTCGGGTCTGACGACCAGCCTCTTGAGATTTCCGACGAGGATGCCGAAGAGATCAAGACCGTTCAGGATGCTGTGAAGTATCTGGCGGATCGTGGTATCAAAGACTAATCGTTCTGGTTCTGTTCGTTTGGGCGTTCTGATTTTAGGGCGCTTACCAAAAACCGCATTCGTTCTCACTATTTTGTAATTTGAGAACGGTGCGGTTTTTTGGTGGCGGCGCCATTTTTTCTGGGGACGGACGTTGTTGGCTGGTGGGTGGCGAGGTCACTTTGGCTGGGTGGCGGGCGGTGTCGGATACACCTACCTGTCATTGCGAGGAGTTCGACGACGTGGCAATCAGCGAACTCATCTCCTCAACGTTCGCTTTCCAGATAATCGATTGATGGCAATTCCTGTCGGTCACAGATGGCAGATCAATCAGAACTGGACTGTCGATTCTGCTTGTCCGCTGATTGCCACGTCATCGGACTCCTCGCAATGACAATGACCAAGCGGTGGGGCATGACGAAGTCCTCCGTTGGCTCTAACTCCCTCCCCAGGCTGGGAGGGAGTTAGAGGGTGGGTCGGCGCTTCTCGAAGCAGATAGATCGATTCCATCAGCACCGTGATCTCTCGGACGGCGGTCGAGGCGACCGGTCTCACCCACTCCCTAACCCTCTCCCTCACAGGGAGAGGGAATTCGGTTCCCTCAAGATCGGTGTGATAACTTGGTGGTTACTTACCCACGTCCGTATCCGGACAGACGACTGCCCATCAGTACTGCCCTGCCTTGACCATCGCCAACACCCAATCATGGAACTCCCTAGACGAGCTCGCAGCAGCCGTGCGTTCATGCACTTCGTGTGCTTTGCACAAGGGTCGCACTAACGCCGTTCCGGGGAGTGGATCGGCTGGTACCGGAATTCTGATCATCGGAGAAGGTCCCGGATTCAACGAGGATCAGCAGGGATTGCCGTTTGTGGGTCGTTCGGGAAAGTTGCTCGATGAGTTGCTGGCTGCGGTGCCGATCGCTCGGGAGGACGTGTTCGTCACAAACGTCGTGAAGTGCCGACCTCCAGACAATCGTGATCCGCTGCCCGAGGAAGTCGTTGCATGTCGCCCCTATTTAAATCGACAAATGGAGCTTTTAGACCCTAGAGTGATAGTCACGCTTGGTAGACACTCGATGTTGAGGTTTTATCCAGAGGGTAAAATCTCAAAGGATCACGGCAAGATTCTCGAGTGGGAAGGGCGAATACTTTTCCCGCTTTACCACCCCGCTGCCGGACTAAGAAACCCTGCGATAAAAAAAATTCTGCAAGAAGACGTACTCAGATTGCCAGAGGCACTGAGAGAGTCGAGTCGATTGTCGGCATCGGCATTGGCCCCAACATCGAACTCAATAACTGAAATTCATGAAATAACCGAACCATTGAAGCCTGAGCAGCCTGCTCAGCAAACGGCTGAAGCCCTTGAGTCCAACGTGGCAGAAGTGGCCGAAGCCCAACTATCTGAACCTCTATTGAAGAACGAAAAACAAGAAGAAGAACAAGGAGATCGCCAACTGGGAATGTTCTAAAAACTGCGCCTCATATTTCGAGGTAGTTCGTGAACTTGGCTGCAATAAAGGCAGCCCGGTGATTCGCGCGTAGTTTATTCGTAACGTCCCTGTTGGCATCATTTCAAACGTATGACAACAAAAACTAACGGCGCCCCATGGATTCGCATCCTACCGCTTGGCGGTCTCGGTGAGATCGGCAAGAACATGATGGTCCTCGAGACCGTCGACGACATAGTGGTGATCGACGCTGGCGTGCTGTTCCCAGAATGGAACATGCCGGGAATCGACGTTGTAATTCCCGATATGGATTATCTGGAACAAAACGCTGATCGTGTGCGAGCGCTACTCATCACCCACGGTCACGAAGATCACATCGGTGCCGTTACGCATCTACTAAAGCGAGTCAATGTACCGGTGTATGCACCGGCGATGGCCGAAGCATTGCTGCACGAAAAATTGCGTCAGGCGAAGATGCGGGAAGAAGCCGATCTACGGGTTATTCATCCGGGTGAGCAGCACGATATTGGCGATTTGAAGGTCGAGTGGTTTGCGCAGTGCCACTCGGTGCCCGATTCAACGGGTATCGCTATCGATACGCCTGCTGGAGTGGTGATTCACACCGGCGATTTCAAGGTCGACAACGCTCCGGTGATAGGTCAACCGACCGACTTTGGCGTGCTTGCTGACATTTGTCAGGATGGCGCACTGCTCTTAATGGCCGACTCGACGTACGCAGAAGAAGAGGGCTATTCGCCGTCTGACCGCGAAGTTGTTGAAAATCTGCCCGGTCTCATTGGTGCAGCAAAACATCGCGTTATCGTGTCGAGCTTCGCATCGCAGATCGCTCGCATCCAGATCGTTGCCGACGCCTGCGTCAAGCACGATCGAAAATTGTGCGTAGTCGGTCGCAGCATGATCAACAACACGAAGATCGGCCGTGATCTGGGGCACCTGAACATTCCGGGCGACCTGATGGTTTCTGCCGCAGAGGCCAACAGCCTTCCTGATGACAAGGTTCTGATCCTTACTACCGGCAGCCAGGGCGAGCCTCAGTCGGGTCTAGTTCGCATGTCTCGCAATGACCACCGCGATATCTCGATTCAAGACAACGACACGATCATCATGTCGGCGAGCACGATTCCCGGCAACGAAGTTCCTGTGAACGAATCGATCAACGATCTCGTTCGATTGGGAGCAAGGGTGATTACCAATCACGAAACCCGGACTCACGTGCCCGGTCACGCACGTAAAGAAGAACTTCGAATGCTGCTCAACGCCACCAGGCCGAAGTACTTCGTACCGGTCCACGGCGAGTACAGAATGCTCAAGGCCCACGCCGATCTGGCGATCACGACAGGTGTCAAAGAAGAGAATGCATTTATTCTCACCGATGGTGATGTGCTTGAAATGGACGCCAACTCAGGAGAAGTTGTCGATCGCATCGACGCCGGACACATTTTTGTGCACGGACTCGGTATGTGGGACGAGTCGGGGAACGTCGTAATTGAGCGTCGTTCGTTGTCTCACAACGGCGTTGTAACCGTTGCGTTCTCACGAGATTCCGTAAATGGCTCGCTCGTTGGCAAGCCAAAAATCGTCTCAGCAGGTTTCGTTCACGTAGAGGACGCCGATGGTCTGTTACGCGAAACTGAGGATGCTCTGACGCCCGTACTTGTCCAGCACTTGAAAAAGCCGATAGAGTGGGGCGAGCTAGAGGGCATCGTAAGAAACACGGTTGGAAGTTTTCTGAGTCGCCGAACTAAGAGGCGGCCGTTGATTATCACAAGCTCAATTGACGTCTAAAGCAACACCAAAAAAAGCCGCCAAACGAGGCATCGCCGCGAAAGTTAGTCGATTATTCGGCTCGCTGGCGAAGCTTGTCGGTCGGCTATTGGTGACTGCGCCAGCCCCGGTCTGGTTTGTCGTTGCGGTCGGAGTAATCGCAGCGGTTGCGTATTTCTTCTTCCGGGATGACGCGGGCAAGATGATTGGCTGGTCGGCGATTCCGCTCGGGCTCTGGCTCGTTGCGGCTGTCTTTCTGGTTCTATTTAGAAGGCAAGCACTGTTCGACCGCTGGCGCTGGACAGTCGCCGCACTGTCGTTGTCGCTGGCGATTTCGGGTGGACTCGGGATTTTCTACGCGCCTCTCGCATCGTTTAGTGGCGAAACGTACGGCGGCGACGTGGGTATGGCGATATCGCGCCTACCGCAGGAATGGGACCGCTTCGACGTTGGTATAACGGAATACGCGCTGGCGTGGGTCAGGGTCGTGGCACTTCTGATGGTCGCATATGTAATCGGATCACCACGGCTGGCTAAGGCGACTGGTTCTGGATTGGGGCGTGGGGGCGTAGTCGTCTTCGCAGTGCTCATCACGGGAGTACAGCGCCTCTACAACGGCTACCAGAGCCGACGCTTTGACAAGGCGCAGGAGAAGTTGCAGCAGCAGGAAGCTGATCGGGCTAAGAATGCTGAAACGGCCACGCATGCTGACGATGATGCCAAGAAAGAAGATGCTGCGTTCGCCAACGTGAACTCGTCTGGCGAGATCGCGGTCGGAGACGGAGCTGGTTCAGATGAAACGATCGAAAGATCGTCTGTAGACCCAGCGGAAGCTTCTGACCTTTCGAGCACTAGCAATGGCACTGGCGAGGACGAACAACTTCCCGACGATTCCGCTGAGATTACGACTGCCTTCCCTACTCAAGATGAACTTGAGGCATCAGAAGAAGACGCAGCCCCTCCTCCCGACTACTCCGCTGCTCATCGATTTGCGTGGCGTCTGCCCAATTCTGAAATGCTGGCAATCGCCAAGCCGGGTGGAATATCGCAGGACGAGATCGCTTCGACCAGCGCGCAGATCGTCGAGTCGCTTGGCCAGTTTGGAATCAAAGTGAGTGTCAACCAGGTTCGGCAGGGGCCGACCGTAACGATGTACGGACTAAGCCCGGGCTGGAAGGGTCGAGACGAAGAAGCGGAGACCGGTGGCCAGCGCGTTCGAGTCGACACTATCCTCAATCGTGAAAAAGATATTGCGCTGGCACTCGCATCTCCGAGCCTTCGATTTGAGGCGCCCGTACCCGGTGAATCGCTAGTTGGAATTGAAGTACCAAACGGCCATCCGACTCAGGTGACGCTGCGATCGGTAATGGATTCGCCGGAGTGGAACGAATTTAAAAAGACTGCCGCCCTGCCCGTGCCGCTTGGCCTGGGAAGCGGTGGTGCGCCGGTGATGGCCGATCTGTCACGCATGCCGCACACGCTGGTTGCTGGCTCGACGGGATCGGGTAAGAGCGTTTGCATGAACGCCATCATTACCGGACTGATCATGACGAAAACGCCGCTTGAGCTGCGGTTGATCATGATCGACCCGAAGCGTGTCGAGCTAACTCCGTATCAGGGCATTCCACATCTGTATCACCCGGTGATCGTTGAAGCCGATCGGGCCGTGCTCGTGCTGAAGTCGCTTGTCGAAGAAATGATGGGCAGGTTCCGTCAGCTTGAGCAGGCTGGCGTGAAAAATATCGCTTCGTACAACGAGAAGATGGGCGAGCAGATGCCGTATCTCGTCATTCTCGTCGATGAGCTTGCCGACCTGATGCTTTCTGCGGGAGCCGAGGTGGAACGTTTGCTTGTGAGGCTCGCACAGCTCGGTCGGGCAACGGGTGTGCACCTTGTGGTTGCGACGCAGCGTCCTTCGGTGGACGTTGTGACGGGTCTTATCAAGGCGAACTTCCCGAGCCGAATTTCGTTTGCCGTAATGTCGCAAATCGATTCTCGAACTATTCTCGACTCGGTGGGTGCTGAGAAGCTGCTGGGTCGAGGCGACATGCTTTACATGCCGATCGACAAGCCAAAGCCTTCACGTGTGCAGGGTGCGTTCCTCAACGATCTCGAGATCGAGGGTGTTGTTAGTGCGTGGGAGAGCGTGATTGCTCCAGCGCTGCCGCAGCTACTGGTTTCATTTGACGAAGAGGGTGATGAAAACGGGACCTCTTCGAGCGCGGTCGAAGGCGATTCGCTGTTTGATCAGGCTGTGAATCTCACTCGAACGCAGAAAACGCTTTCAGTGTCACGGCTGCAGTCACGATTGCGAATCGGGTACCCACGTGCCGCCCGGTTGATCAACGAACTCGAAGACGAAGGCGTTGTTGGCCCGGCTGATGGCAGCAAGCCACGTCAGGTACTTTGATTTCGCGACAGAAATATTAATTGCTGCCGACCCCACTAGCGAGTGACCGCCCTCATGGCACCTGCGCTTCGCAGGCTTAGAATAAGTAGACGACCTGCATCATCAGAGGTCACTTTTACGCATATGGACAGTTGTTAGGAACAGAACGCACTACTTTGGCAGATGTAACTCCGCTATTTCCAGATGACCAGCCGAAAAACGGCCAGGTTAATGGCGACCATGCTCGCAGTGATCAGGATGAGCTGATTGAAGAGCTCGCGCCGATCGATCTGGAAAAACCTCGCCAGAACTGCCTCTCCTGCGGAGCTGATATTTCTAAGTCGACCAAGTACCGACGGCTTCGTATCTGCCCGGTTTGCGGCTATCACTACACGATCTCGGCACGACGTCGTATTGCGGCAATCGCCGACGAGGGTAGCTTCAAAGAGACCAGCAAGTGGATTCAGTCGCTCGACCCGCTTGAGTTCTCTCCTCGCATTTCATACCGGGTTCGACTGCTGCAGGACCAGACTCGCACGGGTCTGACGGAAGCGGCGGTAACGGGAACATGTTCGATCGGCGGCACGCCGGTTGTGATCATTGTTCTCGATTCGAGCTTTCTTGGCGGGTCGATGGGCGTGGTAGTTGGCGAAAAGGTCACGCTGGCACTCGAACTCGCCGCACGAAAGAAAGTTCCGTGCGTGGCGATGGTTACGTCGGGCGGGGCACGGATTCAAGAGGGTGTGCTATCGCTGATGCAGATGGCGAAGACGACGCTCGCCGCGAGGGCACTTCGTGACAAGGGCCAAGCATTTATCGTCGCACTGAGCAATCCTTCAACCGGGCAGGTTCTGGGAAGCTTCGCATCGATGGCTGACATTATTTTTGCCGAGCCCGGATCTCATATCGGGTTCGCACCGCTTGGCGATCTGCGAGAAATCGACGGTAAGCGAGCCGACTCGGAACACACTGCCGAAGCGTATCTCGAGCGAGGTCACATCGACGCAATTATCGAACGTGACAGCCTGAAGCACGAGTTGGCGTCGGTGCTCGATTTGATTTCACCAGAGTTTCGGCTCACGTCGTCGCGCAAGATCAAGCCTGACAACGTGGCGATCCGACCGCGTGAGGCGTGGGAGATGGTCAAGCTCGCACGTCGCCCAGACAGGCCTCGAGCCCGTTACTACATCGAGAATGTGTTCTCCAATTTCTTCGAACTGCACGGCGACCGGGTGTACACAGACGATCCGTCGATCATTATCGGGATAGCTCGCCTTGGAGGGCAGAGCGTGATGATCGTTGCACAGCAGAAAACGGTGCACGGAGTCGACGCCGACTCCAACTCGGCGGGGCTGTCGCATGGAGAAATTACGCCCGGCGGATTCCGCAAAGCGCGCCGAGGTGTGATTCTTGCCGAGACGTTCAAAATTCCAGTTGTAACGATCGTTGATTCACCGGGTCCTCGACTCGGCATCGATATGGAGCAACGGGGACTGGCGGGTGCTATTTCACGAATGATCGATCAGATGGGACGAGTCAAAACCCCGACACTTTCGATCCTTATCGGTGAGGGCGGATCTGAAGCTGCACTGGCGTTTGGGCTTGCCGATCGAGTGCTGATGCTAGAGAACGCCATATACACGCCGATCGCTCCCGAACGTGGTGCACAGGCCGAGATGAGCGACCCCGGCAAGGCGTCGGACGTTGCTCGTGCGTTGAAATTGACCTCGGTAGATTGTGTCGAAATGGAGATCGTGGACGAGATCGTTCCCGAACCCGAGATGGGTGCGCACAGTTCTCCCGAAGAGGCTGCCCGCCTGCTGAAGCGATCGCTGATGCGCGAGCTTTCGAGTCTCACTGGTGCTAACACGAAAACGCTGGTTCGTCGCCGTCAGAAGAAGTTCAGAAAAGTCGGCGAGTACGGTAGCCGCTTCCGAACGGCTCTGCGTCGTGAAACGAAGGCGTGGCAGGTTGGGCTTGCTGCGGGTGTGAAGGCGTTCCGTCAGGCGGGTGAGAGCGATAGTGGCCCTCAATTCGTTGATGACGAGGACGTTCTCGACGATATCGATGCTGAGTTAGACGCTACTTAGGCGAGTCAGGCTTGGCTTTATTTCGATTTCCCGAGTGCAGCCAAGGGATCTGGTTGGGAGGACGCGCGAGTGCTGACGACTTCGCCAGTGGGAGCCTGTCGACGGTTTCAACCCACTCCCTAACCCTCTCCCTCCCAGGGCGAGGGAATACGTGTCCCGAACCCCGATTTTCATCGGGATAAACGGAGTCGAGGGATCTGGTGTGGGGTAGTGCGCGGCGGGCATCACCCCACGACAACCCATCCGCCGAAGGTCTCTCCACTTCGCTTTGCTTCGGTCGAGAACTCGGGTCGTTCTAGGCCAACAAAATTACTCCAGAACCCTCGTATCTCCCTCACCCTTTGACAAGCTCAGTACATGCCCCAGTCCTCGTCCTGTTGGGAGAGGGAGTCGAAGCGAGCAGACGTTCGATTTCCCGAGTGCAGCCGAGGGATCTGGTGGGGTCGCGGAACGGTTGCTACGTGAGCAATCGTTACTGTTGGGCGTATCTCCCTCACCCCAACCCTCTCCCGCTGGGAGAGGGAGCCGAAGCAAGCCAACGCTCGAATTCCCGAGTGCAGGCGAGGGATCTGGGGCGGGGACGCGCGCATGTTGGCGGCTTTGATAGCTGGAGCAAGTGGACGATTTCAACCCACTCCCTAGGCCTCTCCCTTCCAGGGCGAGGGAATTAGCGATTCAGCACGTAGCGGTTGATGGCGATTGCGGCGCCGTCGTGGTCGATTCCGGGAACGGTGTCTGTTGCCAGATCGAGAAGTTCCGTGGGCGCACTGTCCATGGCGACGCCGATACCCGCCACTTCGAACATTGGGATGTCGTTCCAACCATCGCCGATCACCATGAGATCGACAAGATCGACTCCAACCGCCTCGGCGAACGATCTCGCACCAAATCCTTTGTCGACTCCCGCGGGTGTGCAGTCGATGTACCACTTGTCGACGTTGTCGACGGACACGCTGCCTGTGACAGCAGTCGACTCGACTCGCTCCGCCCACTCAATGGCATCCGCCTCGGTCGCGAACTCTGCCATGATCAGGGTTATGTCCCAATGGGCAATGTCCTTTGACATCGGCACGAAAACACCGGCATCGCATACAAGCACACGGCTGGCGGCTGGTTCCAGAAGGCTGACGGTGTGCATAGCATCGGCTTTACTGAAAGTTCGCCGGATCGCGGCCCGTCCCGTCACCGGGTCGATAAGTGTTGCGCCGTTGTCTGCAACCTGCAGAGTCGTGAGTCCAAACAGACGTGCGTAGTGACAAACATCGTCCTGAGCTCTTCCCGATGCGATCGCAACTGGGATTTCTTTCGATGCCGCAACGACTGCATTAACGACGGCTTCGGTTGGCTGATTCGATTCAGGCAGCACGGTTCCATCGAGGTCGATCAATAACCCCTTGGGTCGACGTTCGGTCTGGCGGGGCGAATCAGTCAAGCACCTGAACCGGATTCTCCAGAGTGCCGCCGTTTAGGGCACGCCGGGCGTTTTCGAACGAGAACACCAGCGCCCTATCGACACGCTCCTCTGAGGATCCTGCCAGATGCGGGGTGAGTACCACGTTGTCCATGTTCATGAGCCGTGAATCGAGCGGGGTGGGCTCGATCTCGGTCACGTCCAGTCCTGCGCCCATAATCTCTCCAGCGTTTAGGGCTTCGATCAATTCGGCTTCGTTATGAACCGGACCCCGACACGTGTTGATGAAAATTGCGTCGGGCTTCATTGCAGCAAACTCGCGCCGACCAAGCAGCCCTGTGGTTGATGAAGAGAGCGGAACGTGAACGGTAACAATGTCGGATCGGTCGAGAAGCTCGTCTATCGAAACTCTCGTGACGTTCAGTTCTTTTTCGTGCTCGGCGGAAAACTCACGGACGTCTGTGTAGAGCGTCGTGGTCTGAAACCCCTGCAGCATCTTCGCCACCCACGTGCCGATGTTGCCGAGTCCGATGATTCCTACGGTGCGACCTGAAATCTCGTACACCTTGCCGAAATCGCCCGATTTTGCAGGCTTCTGCCACGTTCCTGCTTTTACGCCGTCGATGCCCTGGGGGAGGCGTTTGTAGACCATCATCATCATGCTGATTGCGTGCTCGGCGACCGATCGTGCGATAGCGGGAGAGTTGTTGCAGACCTCGATTCCGAGTTCACGAATTGCCGGTACATCGAGTCGGTCGAAGCCGGCGCTCATTACCTGAAGTAGCTTCATTTTGGGCATTTTTTCGAGCATCTCGGTTGTTATCGAAAGACCGTTCGTGATCACGGCAACGGCATCGGCCATGGCGGCTTCTTGTTCGGCAGCGGAGGCCTCGGGGCTCACGACTCCCCAATCGAGGTCGTCGGGACCTAGTTCAAGAGCTCGAATCGTTCGTGCTCCGTCGTCCTCGCCGTAATAGATAACGCTGTGTCCCATGAAAATTCTCCGCCAACCGGGTGCCAAGAGCGAGTTACGCCAACAATAATTTCAACTTGGTCAAGATAACCCAGCACGAGAAAAAAATCTGGGGTCAACATGGTCGCCCGTGCAGATACGATGCTACGGCCAATAGTGAGATAATTGATGTGCACGATCTGTCGTGCATTAGTGGGTAATCAGACTGGCGTTGCCAGATTCACAAGGCTGGGGCGCGAAGAACTGATGGCTGACGTCACGATTATTGGAATCAGATCGGTGGATCTTAGCCATCGCTAGCCCAGTCTCAGCGGTTCCCGTACCCTCTGGCGAACCCGCCGTTGTTCCCGATAAGCAGCCGACTCGCATCGCCCAAACGCTGGCAATTGCGATCGGTGGCGGGGCTATGTTTCTCGCGGCACTCGACTTTTCGATCAACGTAAACCTGCCTCGGTTCAGGGCCGATCTTGGCGAGACCCTAATCAGCGTCCAACTGATCATCATTTTGTACCACGGTGCTCGAAGCGGAACGGGATTCGTTGCGGGCGGGATCGCCGATAGATTCGGCATCAAGTGGCCGTTGGCGGCCGGGATTGTGTTTTACACGGTCTCAGTGGCTCTGATATCTCTACAGGACTCGTTGACGCCTATTGTCGCTCTACGAATCCCTCAGGGCGTTGGAGTGGCCATTCTATTCACGCTTGCACCTGCTTTGGTTGCTCGTGCGTTCGGACCTTCGAGGCGTGGGGCAGCACTAGGTGTGACGTTGGCAGCGACGGGCGCAGGCACGTTTGCGGGAACGATGGGTGGAGGCCTACTGGGGCAGGAAATCGGCTGGGAAGCAATTTTTTGGGCTCGAGTACCGATAGGGCTGGCATTACTGGTTGCTACCGTCGTTTGGCTCAACGGGGAATTCGCACGCGCGGTTACGAACAGGGTGAAACAACGATTCGACCTTGTGGGGTCGGTTGTTCTCTTCGCCACTTTGTTCATGTTCGTACTGGCGTTGTCGTTCGCTCGTGTCGAAGGCTGGGTCGATCCGCTCCCGCTGGCGCTATTCGCCGGGACGATTGCGCTCGGAGCGGTATTTGCGGGAGGCAAGAAAACCGGGAGATTCACCATTTTTCCGAAGGGGCTTACCAAGTTTGCCGGGTTCAAAGCAGGGGCGACTTCGAATCTGCTGCTGATAGTCGCATCCTTCGTTATGTGGTTCCTGTTCCCGTTTTATGTTGCCGATGTGATGGGCAGGAGCGGTCTTACGCTGGGGGCTTTGCTTGCGCTGATGGCCGGAATGAACTTCGCTGGATCGGCGTTGTCTGGGTGGCTTGCTGATCGCGCTGGCGACAGACGAATAACTTTTCTTGGCACCGCCCTCACAGCGATCGGGTTGGTGATGGTCGGATCGGCAGGTGCTTCACCGGCAATGTCGACCGTTGTGATCGCAACAGCAGTGTTGGGTTTTGGGTTCGGAATTCACCAGGCGGCGGTGTACGCACTCACGCTCCGAGGCACGCCGAGCGAACACGCTGGTGCAACATCGGCGGCACTTACGGTTTCACAGACGCTTGGCACGGTCTTATCGATCGCACTTATGACCTCGCTCCTGAGCTGGCAGCAAGATTCGAACGGAGCGTCGTTCGTAGAGGCTTATCGCTTCTCATATCTGGTCGCAGCAGGCATAGCGGTGCTTTCGGGAATCGTTCTGGTGAAGCTGCCCCGTAACAGGGCATAGTTGGATCGTAACGAGCGATTATTCGTCAAACAAATCCAATCTCGTAACCGTTCAATCGAACACGGTTCACGGGAACTATGATTCGCTCGTAAACTCACTACCAAGTGAGGGGTATCGGCAGTAGACTTCCGCAAGCAAATCACGCCTTTTTCAGTCGAATACAGGAACCTTATGTCGGCCAATACGAGCTTCAGCATTAAATCTGTCGAATCGATACACCTTGCGTTTAAGAACTCTGCTTCTTACTGGGAGAGTTACCGCGCTAGCGAAGGCGATCGGATGACCGAACGCTTCGAGTTCAAGCAGGGCTGGCAGACGGTATATGCCCGATACATAGAGACCCCACTGGTAAAAGTGACTCTTTCAGATGGAACAATCGGCTGGGGCGAGGCGAATGCGGGAATCGGCCCAGAGGTGGTTTGCCTGATTATCAATGAGATACAGGCGCAGATGATCGAGGGTCAGGACTACGAAAACCCGGCTGCGCTGTGGGACTTCCTGTACGACACGCAGCGCGGGCGCGGATATTCGTCTGGGTTCTGGCTCGATGCGCTGGCTGCTATCGATATCGCGGTGTGGGACGCTATCGGCAAGCGAGAGCAGGTACCCGTTGCGGCTCTTCTCGCCCCCAACCCACGCCCTAACTTTGATGTTTACCTTTCTGGGGTTCGTAGGTCGACACTCGAAGAGCGGGTCGAGCACGTCAATAATTGGATAGACACCGGTCTTAAGGGAGCGAAGATTTTCCTTACCGGGGATGTTGAAGCGGGAACGGCCGAATTGGATGGCCTGATGAGTGGGGCGCCGGGTATGGAGCAGTGGATGGTCGACACGCTTTGGATGTGCTCGCACGAATCAGCAGAGCTCGGCAAGCAGGAATATGGCAAACGCAACGTGCGATTCTTCGAATGTCCGCTTCAGCCGGAAGATCTGGTCGGGCATCAGGATCTCGTAAAGAAGCCGGGTGCGCCCATTGCGTTGGGTGAGCATTTCAGGTCGCGCTACCAGATGGAGCAGTGGGTGCAGCAGCCCCGGGCGCTTGATGTTTACCAGCCAGATATCGGCCGCACCGGGTTTACTGATTACATGGTTCAGATGGATATCGCAGCTAAGGCAGGGATCAAGACCACCCCTCACATGGGGAGCGGTGTTTCCGTATTCCAGGCAGCGACGTTGCAGTGTGCTGCGGTAGCGCCCCCAGAGTTTCTGCAGGAATTCCAGGGCGGGCTATCTGACCGACTCGATAAAGCGTCAGATACGGCGTGGCAGTACGCCGACGGCGGGTTTGTGTTGCCTGATAGGCCGGGAATCGGAGTAGAGATCAACGAAGCGTTGCTCGATCCGTTCATCGTGAAGAGCTGAATGTTCGCAGGTATGTGCGAAATATATGGCGCAAACGTTGAAGTATTAGTCGGAGATTCGAGAATAGAATTATTTGGGTCCCGGTCGTAACCCGGTCGACTATTTTTCGTATCGCGCATTTGGTCGGTTTGTATGCGGGCGCGTGAGCGCGGCCTGCAGCCACTAACCACTACCTCCTGAGGAAACAACCCTGGCAGAGAAACCTGCTGAAGTGACGGATTCATCCGCTATGAACGAAGGACAGAAGCTTAGAACGACGCCACATGGCCCGTTCAGTATTCTGACGATTCGTGATTATCGGCTTCTTGTGCTTTCTAATCTGGTGACCTTCGCCGGGTACCAGATCAGGAGTATGGCCCAGGCGTGGATAGTTCTCGACAAGACGGATTCCGCAATGTTGATGGGGTTGGTGAACGCGATGCCGGGAATCGGCATTATTTCCATCTCCCTAATAGGTGGGGCGCTTGCCGACCGCACCGAGCGCTAGCAACTGCTGTGGCGAACGAAGGTGGTCATTACGGCGATGGCGCTGCTAACTGCGGTACTGCTGACTGCTGACGTGCTCGAGTGGTGGCACCTGATTCCGATCTCGCTTATGACCGGATCGATGTTTGCGTTGCACAACCCGACCAGCCAGGCGTTTGCTGTCGATGTAGTGGGGCGCGATCGGATAATTTCGGCTTCGAGCCTCAATACCGGTATTTCGATGATTGCCACGATCGCTGGTCCAAGTGCGGGGGCCGCCCTGCTGCTGCTGGGATTCGATATCGCTTTCTACGTTCTGGCAGGACTTTACGCTCTCTCGGCAGTGATGATCTACAGTGTTCGGACAAGGCACACCTCTATCCCGAGTGGCAAGAACATACTTACCGAGATACGCGAGGGGGTTCAGTACGCGTATCGCACACCGGTCATACGCTGTCTCTTGATTGTCGGAATGAGTGCGGTTTTCATGGGAATGAACCAGCCTGCGATTCCAGTGAAAGTTCGGGACGTGCTCGGGCTGGGCGAGGTTGGATATGGGATTATGCTCGGTCTAAACGGTGTGGGTTCGCTCATCGGGGCGTTCGTTCTGTTTGCCGTGGGCACTCGCGTCCGCAAGGGTTATCTGCTTGTGTTCGCCCTGCTCGTGATGAACGGCGCAGTCGCCATGTTTGCGCTTGCTCCGAACGTATTTTTGTCTGGGCTAGCGATGGTAGTGATGGGACTAGCGCTCTCGGCGTGGATGATCTCTGTTCCCGTATTGCTGCAGACCACCGCATCAGAGGCGATGCGCGGGCGGGTCATGAGCCTTTACTTCATGGTTCTTCTCACTCACCACCTAGGTTGGCTGATCGGTGGCGCGGGAATCGAGGCGTTTGGCATCCAGACGACCCTGTTCATTGGAATCGCGGGCGGGCTTACTGTGGCGGGAACAGCGCTGATTTTCACTCCGGCGTTACGCAAAGCACGCTAAGTGGTGCCGACGGGTGCCGACGGGTGCCGACGGGTGCCGACGGGTGCCGACGGGTGCCGATGGCACTATTACTTCGGTTCTGGATTGTTGGCTGCGGCGTTTATTGGCTGAGTTGGCATTCCCCCTCAACCTAACCTTCTCCCTAATGGAGAAGGAATAGTGGGGAACGGGGTGTGCCGAGGGCACTTTTACTTCGGTTCTGGATTGTTGGCTGCGGCGTTTATTGGCTGAGCTGGCATTCCCCCTCAACCTAACCTTCTCCCTAATGGAGAAGGAATTAAGGGGAGCGGGGTGTGCCGAGGGCACTTTTACTGCGGTTCTGGATTGTTGGCTGCGGCGTTTATTGGCTGAGTTGGCATTCCCCCTCAACCTAACCTTCTCCCTAATGGAGAAGGAATTAAGGGGAGCGGGGTGTGCCGAGGGCATTTTTACTTCGGTTCTAGATTATTGGCTGCGGTGAGTGGTTCCTGCACTTTTCTTCCTCATCCCGACTCCTGCGGAGGGATCTTCAGTTGGGTGGGTGTGTTGGGAGATCGGTCCTCGCCTGCCGTCCTTCGAAAGCCTCAGGATGGCATTGGTGGCTATCACCAGACAGGAACGTAGTTTCTGGTTGAGCGATAGATCCTGAAAATGAATTCAGGATGACAGTGGTTTGTGTGGTGGCTGCCGTGAGAGAATCGGCGGCATGCTCGAACCAGATAGCGCCGAGAGAGAATCGGCAGATTCATCGACTGTAGACACTCGAACCGGGTTTAATCCGTTTCGAGTTCTTCGTTTTGGTGACTATAAGTTCGTCTGGTCTTCTGAGGCGCTCAGCTTGTGGGCGATCGAGATGGAGATCATCGTCCTCGCGATGTTCGTACTCCGCGACACAGGATCACCTCTGCTTGTCGGACTGATTGGCGCACTCAAGTTCGCAGGAACGTTACTTGGGCCGCTCTACGGTTTGATGGTCGACCGGTTCAACAAAAAGCTGCTTCAGGTATGGGTACGTATATTCGGTCTGCTGCTCGCCGTTGTACTCACAGCGCTGATAACCACCGACACGCTTGAGCTGTGGCACGCATACGCAATCGTCACGGCTGGGAGCATGGTTCGCATGCTTGATCTCGTGCTCATTCAGGCGCTCACAGCCGATGCCGTTCCGTCGCACTCATTGCACGGGGCGATCGGGCTTTCGAGATCGACGCTGGACGGGGCACGGGTAGTCGGATCGATCGCCGGGGGAACGATGTTCGAACTACTCGGACTCGACTGGACGTACATATCTATCACCGTGCTTTATCTTCTTGCCACGCTTGCTTCTTTAAAGGTCGATTCGAGAGTTGTGACATCGAAAATTGGCTCGACATCAATTCGGTCGAGTCTTAGTGAAGGGCTGCGTTACATAAGGCAGAGCGATCTGCTTCCGGGGCTGATCTTTTTCTCGTTCTTGATCGAATTTTCGGCGTTCCCGATAGTCAACGGCCTGATGACTGTTGTTGGTGACGAGCTCTACGATCTTGGCGGCACGGGGATCGGCCTGCTCGCGGCTGCAGCATCAGCCGGAGCGCTGACGGGTGCTTTGACACTGGGCGTGAAAAGGAACGTCGGGAATCCCGGTCGAATCTTGGTCATCGGATCGATATTGTGGCACGGCTTGATGCTGCTTCTCGCCCTTACTCCCCCGCTCTGGTTATTCGCGCTCATCCTTCTGCTCTGGGGTTTCGCGGGAGGAATGACGTTCGTAGCGATGGTTGTCGGTCTATTACGAGAAGCCCCGGCCGAAACCCGAGGGCGAGTGATGGGCATTCGGTCTCTCGGAATCTACGGGCTGCCGCTCGGGCTACTGCTTGGCGGGTGGATCGCTGAAGTCGCCGGATCGGCAACTATGATCGGCGTGCTGGGTGCGGTTGGTTTGGTCGCTACGCTGGGCGCTGCGCTCAAGTGGCCTGCGCTGTTTCGGAGGCCCCAAAATGTTCGTGGGCCTCAAGGGGAGTCGTCTTGAATTTGCCTGATTTTTCGTCCAACACGCCGCGGGCCGTAGCAATGGATCTTGACGAAACGACGCTGGATTCGAACGCTCGCCTTGCAGATCGCACCCGGGCTGCGATTCATGCCGTGCACGAAATCGGACTCCCGATGATTATCGCTACGTCACGTCCTGAACGCGTCGTTCCCACGCTGGTTGGCGATGATGTTCTAGCGATCACATCGATGGTGCAGATGAATGGAACGATAGCGACTGGTCGTGCGGGTCTGACCGGGAGCGTGAAGCATGAAATGGATCATGCCGACGCTAGATTGACGTGGGATCTCACAACGGCGCTGGAACCTTCGGCAAGAATGACCATGGAGACCGACGGCGTTCGCTTTACAGTGAATCACGATGATGACATTGATGCTCTATGGGCGTTCAACACGGCAACCCCCAACATGCTGTTGTCGTTCGAAGACGCCATCCACGCCGGTCCCGCAAAGATTTCAGTAAATGGATTAGGTAGCAATTTGGAAGAACTCGCCCTCACATTGGAAGATCGTCTCTCGGAAAACACTGTGATATTCCGAGCAGCCAGCGAGCAGTTTTTGAACGTGGTCCCACGCGCTGCCAGTAAATCGGGTGCTACTGCCGAATTGCTTACATCAGCTGGAATTTCTCTCGCAGATGTGCTGTCGTTCGGTGACGATCACGTCGATATCGACCTGATTAGAGATTGCGGGTGGTCGGTTGCGGTCGAAAACGCAATTCCAGAAATTACGGCGGTAGCCAAATACCATACGGCTTCGAACGTCGATCACGGGGTGGCGATTGTGCTTGAGCAGCTATTTGCGGCGCTTTCATAAATGAGATTCAAGCCCAAAGCCGTTGGAGTGCTCGCCGACTCCCAGTTCCGTGCCTTGATAATCAGTCAGGCAGTTTTCGACCTCGGTATTTTCATGCGAGGTACTGCGAATTCGTGGGTTGTTTTCGAGCTGACACAGTCGCAGTTGTGGGTGGGTCTGGTGGCAGGCGTCCGGGCGTTCCCAATCTTGTTTTTCGCCCTCGCAGGCGGGGTGATATCAGACAGGTTTGGACGAAGGAACCTGATGATTGCGGCCGGGTCGATAATCGCATTGGCGTCGGCTGTGACCGCCATTCTCATCTCGGCCGATCTGCTTGTCGCCTGGCACATGCTTGCGGTATCGGTGATGGGAGGGATTGGCGCTGCGCTGTATGGTCCTGCCTTCTACGCACTGATCGGTGACATCGTGCGGGCGGATCGTCTCACCAAGGCGAATGGGATACTTTCTGTCGCCCAAACTACAGGCGAAATGTTCGGTCCCGTCGTCGTGGGATTCGTAATTGCGGCGTCGGGCGCACATACCGTCTTCTGGCTTGTCGTTATCGGCAACGTGCTTGGATTGATGCTGTTGCTTCGTGTTCGTGAACCGGAGAGGCCTGTTCCCGATGCTTCAGATAAAAAAGCATCATTCATCGGCGAGTTCGTGGAAGGGCTGCGCTACGCCCGAGACACCCCGCCGATTCTCTGGCTAACAATTCTTGTGATCGCTCAAAACCTATTCGGCGTTGCCATCTTCGCTCTGATGCCTGTGTATGCGCAGGATGTGCTTGATATCGGACCGACCGGATTCGGTTTGATGGGTGGGGTGTTCGGAGCCGGAACCTTGATCGGCGCTATTTACGTTTCGCTGTGGGGCATACACCGTCGCCATGCTTACGTGATGGTCATCATGGGCAGTTTCTGGGACGTGGGGATGGTTGTGTTTGGATACTCCCGCTCGGTGCCATTATCGCTTGGTGCGCTGTTCGTGATGGGTCTTATTTCTATGCCGTGGGTGACAGCGGTGCTGACCATGTTCCAGCAGGCGGCAACCGGGAAGATGCGGGGTCGGGTGATGAGCTTGTACGTGATTGCGATTGGCACGTTCCCACTGGGATGGTTGTTTGGCGGAGCGGTTGCTGAGTGGCTCGGCAATGAGGAGGCGCTGGTGATTAGCGCGCTGCTGGGGACGCCGGTGGCATTTGTGGCTCTGCTGCTGTCGAAAGAGCTACGCCAGGCTTAGGGTCGCGTGCGATTTTTTCTGGGGACGCTGCGTGGTTGGCTGATGCGGGTGGTTGGTGCGGATGAGAGACGGCATTCCCCCTCAACCTAACCTTCTCCCTAATGGAGAAGGAATTAAGCGGAGCGCGACAGGCTTTTCTATATCTCGACTCCTGTGGAGAGATCTTCGGTGGGGCTGCGGGGCCGCGTGCGACTTTTTCTGGGGGCGAGGCGTGGTTGGCTGATACGGCAGTCGCGTTTGGACGGTCGTGATTGCCACGGCGTTCGTGCCTCACTTCTCGCAATGACTGCGGGGCCGCAATGCGTCCTGCTAAACGTCTAGTCCGTCGAAGAGGTCGGATTCAAAGATGCCTGTTTCGTGGGCTGCCGGTGGCGGGTCGACACGGATGAAGTAATCGGTCGATACCCATTCAATCGCCAGTTCGTCAGGGATTCGATCGAATGGTGATTTCTGGGATTCGTGCACTCGAACTGCCTCAAATCTTTTTTCCTTATGAGCAGCGTTATCGAGGGTCGTGGTGATTTTTTCGTCTGATACGCCAAGCTGGCTCGTATCGATTTTTGCGATGTCGGAATCGGGTTCGTTCGCTGCCACGGTCATAACCCACTTGGTCATCAGCGAAGTCGGAAAAGCGTGATAGTAGAACTTCAACGGCTTCCATGGTTCTCGGCTGGATCCGGTGTACGTCGGGTCGCCCGCCGCGAAGTAGGCCTGCTTTGCCACTTCTGAGGCGTGCATGTGATCGGGGTGACCGTACCCGCCGCCCTCATCAAACGTAAAAACGATGTGGGGTTTTAGTTCTCGGATAGTGTCGACCAATTTCGCCACAACTTCATCGACAGGAACATTTATGAAGGCGTGCGGGTGTTCGTTATCCGGCGAGCCGGCCATCCCGGAATCACGATAGCCGTAGAGGATGCTCTTCTTCACGCCCAACACTTTTCCAGCAGCGTAGTACTCCTGCTCACGAACTGCCGAGAGAGTTTCGGGTGTGGCGTCGGAGCCTTCGGCTATTTCGCCGACATCGCCGCGTGTGGCACAAGCTGTGTATACCGATGCGCCCTCGGAGGCGTATTTGATTATTGCCGACCCGGAGCCGAAGGTTTCGTCGTCTGGGTGAGCGGCAAAGCAGAGCAGCCGTCGTTCGCCTGTCGCATCGCTTGATTCGTTCTCGTTTGAATTTGCCAATTAATGCCCACCGACGATTAAGTTTTCTCGATACATTTTTGTGCCTTTCGGCTATCTGGCGAATACCACCGGCACGATGTTGCCTGTAGCGAAACTGCCGCATCAGGCTTACTATCGCCCCGTCATAAACATTAGCAATGCCGGGGTTTGTTCTGCACTACGCCTCGTCAAAAAAAATACGAAGCTGGCTTCTCTCATGAAAATTACCAAAGTTACCCCCCTAATGCTGGACCGATACCTGCTTGTTCAGGTGGAAACGGACGCCGGAATTACGGGACTCGGCGAATCGGGTGCGTGGGGCTTCCTAGAAGCCTCGAAGTCGGCGATCGAGAAGTTCGGACGATATCTGATAGGCGAAGACCCACTTCGAATCGAGCACCACTGGCAGTACATGTATCGTTTTTCACACTTTCGTGGCGCTGCCATCATGGGTGCACTTAGCGCTATCGACATTGCGCTGTGGGACATCATGGGCAAGCATTTCGATACTCCCGTTCACCAGCTTCTGGGCGGTAAGGTGCGCGACAAGGCTCGCGTCTACTACCACGTTTTCGGCAACACGACTCAAGTTCTGACCGACGGAATTATCGATGCACAGAAGCAGGGATATACCGCGGTTGGGCACCTGACTCCGTTCCTTGACGAGGAACGCGACGTTCCGTATTTCAAGACCCACGCCAACAAGATCGGCGAGGCTATCGAAACGGTTGAGGGCTATCGAAACGCAGTGGGCACAGACATGGATCTGTGTATCGAGATTCACCGACGTATGACCCCGACCGAAGCAGTTCAGCTGGGATTGGGAATCGAAAAGTTCCATCCGTTCTTCTTTGAAGACCCGGTCACGCCGGACAACTTCGATGAGATGGAGTACGTCGCCAGCAAGATCAATATTCCGATCGCGACCGGTGAGCGGTTCACATCGATCTGGGAGTTTGAGATGGCTCTCTCTCGCAACGCGGTTCAGTACATCAGGCCTGACGTATGTCTGGTTGGTGGAATATCGGGTGCGCACAAGATCGCTGCTCTAGCCGAGGCGCGCCACGTTGGTGTAGTTCCGCACAATCCGCTTTCGCCGGTTTCGACGGCTGCGTGTTTGCAGATCGCTGCAACGGCGCCGAACTTCGCACTTCAGGAGTTCCCGATTGGTGAGGACGTAGCACCGAAGTCCGACATGGTGACAGGCATGGCTCAGCACGATGGCAACGGGTATCTGGTGATTTCGGATGCTCCTGGAATTGGGATGGAGCTGAAGCCGGGCGCAGTTGAGAACTGCCCGGAGACGCCTCGTGAGGTGATTACGAGGTTGCACGCCGACGGCAGCGTGATCGACCAATAAGGAGCCGACGGCTCTTTTTCTGGGCTTGAACGGTGTTGGCTGTGGCGAAGGGCTGATGGGAGCCGATGGCTCGTTTACCCAGCTGTCACAACTGATTTCCCGAGTGCATCCGAGGGATTTGGGGTGGGGTCGCGCGTGCGCCGGGCATCACCCCGCACCCGCCCATCCGCCGAAGATCTCTCCACTTCGCTTTGCTGCGGTCGAGAACTTGATGACAGCTAATTCGGACAGATATTTCCTGCTTGGCGGTTGATTCTGAATCCAATTCGACTAAGCTCAGGACAAGCAAGTTCAGCATGACAATGGTGTGTCGAGAACTATAATGCCCGCGTCCAGCATCCCGCCAAAAACCCAGTCGAGACGAGTCTTCCTTTGCCAATCCCAACTTCTAATCCGATCGTTGTTGCGCCGAGTCCGACTCCGTTTAAGGCCGATGATTCGGTCGATCATGCTGCTATCGAACGGAACGTCGAACGCTGGTTGAAAACTCCGCTTTCGGGGTTTGTATTGAACTCGGAGAACGGTGAGGAGCAGTTTCTTTCTGAGGCGGATCGGCTTGAGATTGTGCGCACGGTGAACGGAGCCCGTGACGGCGAGAAGTTCATTGTTGGCGGAGTCGATAGCTCGTCGGTTACCGAATCGATCCAGACTGCGGAGGCGTTAGTTGACGCCGGTGCCGAGATGATTCGCATCAGGATTCCTCGGCTGGCAAATGACGTAACTGCATACTTCGAGCAGGTGGTTCCCCGCGTGCCCGCGCCCGTGGTCGTTATCCATCAGATGGCATCGGGTCAGTTCGCTGGCGGTGATGCTCCGGTGGGTGCGCCTGCTGAGGTAATTGGCGACCTGATCGATATCGACAATGTGTTCGGTTACATCGCTTCAGGAAACGTGCGTTTCGAGGCTCGGGTACGCAGATTTGTTACGACCGACAAGCCGTTCTGGCTCGGTAACGGCCTGCTTTTACTTGCGATGAGCGCTATCGGAGCCAACGGTGCCTGCTTGATGCTCGGGAACGTTGCTCCCGCTGAGTGTCTCGCCATTATTTCGAACGTGATGGAGGGGAATCTGGCGACCGCTCAGCGAATTCAGGAGCGATGCATTGAAGCCGACCACCAGATCCTCGGCCGTGGGGCGGCGGGCATCAAGGCTGCGCTGGATATTCTGGGCTACGACGGCGGTGCGCCGAGATTGCCGAATCTGCCGGTTTCGGATGACGAGCGTGAGGTTATTCGGGCGGCGATGGAAGTGGCGGAGCTGGTGTGAGGGTGCTGAATCTTGGGTTGGCTTGAAATGCCGATCCCAATCACCCATCCGAAGGTCTTTCCACTCCGCTTTGCTGCAGTCGAGAAGTCGGTAATTCCCGCAGTAAACGATCGATGCTGGAATGTCCGAATCTGCCACCGGTCGAGTGATACTGAATCTAGTTCAGCATGACAGGGTTCGCTGGGTGCGAGTGTGTACGATCTCGTGTGCTTGACCTGCATGCCCGCCCCAGCAGCTATCGTCCGCCACCAGCCAAGACCGTACAGAAAAAGACGCCTCGCGTCACCAGATGGACCAGCCGCCATCTACTCGGAATTCTTGGCCTGTTATCCATGTGCCGGCATCGGACGCGAGGAGGGCGACGGTGCCTTTCAGGTCTTGCGAGAGGCCTGTTCGTTGGAGCGGGATCATCTTGCGGAAGGTCTCGACCTGATCTGTGTTCGTTGAGTTGTTGGGGATCTGGCCGGGGCTGATGCAGTTGACCGTAATTCCGTGCTCGCCGAACTCGGCTGCCATGGCACGGGTGAGGTTGAGAACTCCGCCCTTGGCTGCTATGTAGGGCGGACCTGATCGCTTGAACTCGGAGTTGTAGATTCGGCTGTCCATCGCCAGAGTCGAGGCGATCGAACCGAGCGTGACGATCGACCCTCGTTTCGCAGGGATCATCGCCCTGCCGGCCGATTGTGCGGTTATGTACGTACCGGTCAGGTTTACGTCGAGGGTTCGCCTGAACTCGTCGATGTTGCCGTCGGGCGGGTAGGTGGTGGTGAACGACCCACCTGCGTTGCAGATTGCGATATCGAGTCGGCCTTTATCATTCATCACCCGATCGACAAGGGCGTCGACCTGCGCTTCGTCGGTTACGTCGCAACCCACTGCAGTTACGTCCATGCCTCGACCACGCAGTCTTTCTGCGGTTTCCTCGCAGAGTTCGGCTCGGCGTGAGGCGATGTAGACCGTGGCGCCGAGGTCGCACAAAGCCTCGGTGAAGGCGGTGCCTAAATGGGTTCCGCCACCGGTGACGATGGCGGTTCTGCCTGTGAGATCGAAGAGTTGTTGGATTGTTTTCATGGGGATGATTCTCGGGTTAGTCGATTTGGTTATTTCTGTGTGCGGAAGGGGAGAGGGCGGGTGATAAGTGCTGGGCTGAAATGAAGATTTATCGCTTTTGATCGTTGATTGCCACGTCGTCGGACTCCTCGCAATGACAGGTATGGCAGTTGAAAATGGTTCCCACATTGGAGTCACAGTCCCCCCGGCATACGAATCCTGCGCTTAAGTAAACGCGCTCAAAGCGCAAACGCGTGGCGGAGTTTTATTGTTCGTTCGGAGGGTTCGTACCAGCCCTGCTCGTCGTATTGATCGGTGTGAAGGTAGCACTGGACCCGGACTTCGTTCGAGCCCTCGGTAAACGTAAAAAGTCGGCTCATTGGAATTGAGTTCCGCTGGCCGTGGTAGCGCGTGATCGCCGAAACGTTCACGAAATTCGCTCCCCATTTTTGCTCGACGTGCGAGCGCCCCCCGGTCGTGTCGTCAGGGTGGGTGTGGGTATGCGCTCCGAGCCAGATATCGATCGCCGGTTCGTTTTCGGCCAAGAAATTCTCGATTCGGCCTGAATCTTTCTGTCCGCCTACCCAGTAGATGAACGACGATCCCGGCGCGCCGCCGTCGGGCATGCGACCGTGGTAGCCCTCGTCGCAACCTTCGTTGAGCCCTGATGCCACCGTGGTTTCTTTGATCATGTGGTGGTGAGTCGTGATGATTATTTTGTCTTTGTTCTCGGCGACTTTTTTCGTCCACCACTCGAACGTTTCTTCCGAGATCGCCCCTGCCGGGTAGCCGCCGAATTCACCTCGCCCGATTGGCGGGCCGCCGTCGTTGCGGTCGGCGAGCATCAGGAACAGCACGTTGCCTACCTCGAACGAATAGTTGTCCCATGTGCCTGAGGTTGGGAACGGGCGTTTCACGTTGTCGACTCCAGAGAACTCGGTACTTTCGCCTGTGGGGTCGATCCATTTCTTGAACCACCACTGGGTCGGCTCGTCTGCGCCTGACGCGTCGTGGTTTCCGATCACATCGTAGAAGTGCTCTCTGCCATGGTGCTGCGCAGATGCGTACTGCGAAACGACCAGTTCACCCTCTTCATCGTCGGGTGGTAGTTGCGATCCGGAGAAGTCGCCGAGATTCACCGCTATGTCGAAGCCTCCGGATTGACCGGGTTCATTAGGCCACGCTTCGGCGTGTTGAATCGCCTCTTCGAGCGAGCGCCTGCCGAACTTAATTTCGGTGCCGACATGAACGTCTGACAGTGCCCACAAACGATACGTTCGAGCCAAAATTGTGTTGCCTTACTTTGCCCAGCAAGGGCGGTTTTGATACATCGTGAAACTATCGGTCGCTCCGAGATCGCCCGCATCATAACCGCAATAGAAACTCGTGTGTCGCGCCGTTCAGATTAAACAGGCATCGCCTTCGGGCGTATACTCCCGCCGCGAAAGCTAAATCTAGCGGCGGTTAGAAACTGCCCCTTCCTTAGACATTACGGAGCACAAATGCCAGCAATAACCAGCGTCGAATTCAGGGAATTTTCGGCTAATCACCACAACGCCGAACGTAATTGGCTTTTGGTGAAACTGAACACCGATGACCCGAACATTTACGGGATAGGCGACGCATCGCCGATGCAGGACGAGGAGCTCGTCAAGGGAATGATCACTGCCATGGTGGAAAAGCACCTGGTGGGTAAAGATCCTCTCGAGTCAGAGGTTCACTGGACGAATCTGTATCAGGATTTTCAGGCGAGAGGCGGCAGGATCGCTACGACCGCAATTTCGGGAATCGATATCGCACTGTGGGATATGAAGGGTCGGATTCTCGACCAACCGGTGTGGAAGCTCCTCGGGGGTGCACATCGCAAGAGCATCCGGGTTTACGCAAACGGCTGGTACACGAATCCGGGGACGCCCGAGCAAAACGCTGAAGAAGCCAAAGTCGTTACAGGCATGGGTTACACAGCGTTAAAATTCGACCCGTTTGGGCAGCACAACTACTACAAGCTTTCGCTCGAAGAGGCACAGCTTGCTGAGGATCGTGTTGCGGCGGTTCGCCAAGCCGTTGGGCCGTATGTCGACATTTTGGTCGAGGCTCACGCCAAGTTCGATGTGATGAACGCTATTCAGATCGGTCAGCGACTCGAGGAGTATCGACCACTGTTCTATGAAGAGCCGGTTTCGCAGGAGCGGGTATCTGAGCTGCTTGAGGTTCGTAACAAGGTCAATATTCCGATCGCAACGGGCGAGCGACTTTACACAAAGTTCCCGTTCGCAGAGATTGTCGACCGACACGCTGCCGACGTGCTTCAGCCCGATATCGCCAACGCCGGTGGGATCACCGAGCTTAAGAAGATAGCGATTATCGCTGAGGCCAAGCACATCACGGTGGCTCCGCACAACGTGTGCTCGCCAGTCGGAGCGATGGCCGAGATTCACTTAGACGCATCGATCATCAACTTCGAGATCCAGGAGTACCATGCCGAGTTCTATACGGAGCACTACTTCACGGTGTTGGACGGGTTTACGAGGCAGGTTGATGGGTATGTCGAGCTTACGGATGCGCCGGGTCTTGGATTAGAGCTGAACGAAGCGGAAATAGCAGCTCACCCGCCACTGAAGGCGACAACATCCGCAGGAGGCACAGTCCGAGGAATCTGAGTGCCGAAGGCATTTTTTCTTGAGGGCGCACGATTTGCCCGAGAGGTGAATGGTCTCTGCGGATCGATTAGAAGTATTTCGAACGATATTTATAGCGAACTAACAGGCCCGATCGGGCTCAAACAAATACGCCCTGAAGGGGCCAAGGAGAACTTAAACTATGATCAATAATTCGATTCTTGAAGCTAATAAGGAAGGTCGGAAGGCCACGGTGTTCGCGCTGGCGAATCCGGACCTCTACCTGATCGAGCTGGCGGCGCACGTCGGATTCGATGCCATCACTATCGACGGCGAGCATGGTGGATTTCCAGAAGAAGCGATCGACGATATCTGCCGTACTGCAAACGGCTACGGCATGTCGGTTATCGCCCGTGTGCCCGACAACGTTGCATACCAGATCAATCTGTATCTCGACCGCGGAATTCAGGGAGTGACGGGTCCGCACATCAACTCGGGCGCAGAGGCACAGGCGTTTGCCGATGCCTGCCTGTTCCCGGTTGAGGGCAAACGTTCATGGGGTGGCGGTCGTGGAACCGAATTCAACGATGACACGATTCTTGACGAGAAGTACGGTGGCAAGCT
>Ga0115002_10001404_pt1 | contig 33302 bp, 24 predicted proteins | sample ArcticOcean_MG_C_8_FD_89576 | JGI IMG/M metagenome (GOLD analysis project Ga0115002, IMG submission 89576) | Marine microbial communities from western Arctic Ocean - ArcticOcean_MG_CB11_86 | ecosystem: Environmental > Aquatic > Marine > Oceanic | place: Arctic Ocean: Canada Basin | collected... | reverse complement strand
TTGACCTCGGGATAGTCAGACCACTTGTGAACGTCTAAGGGCCTTGAATATTCCAGCTGCTGGACAGTCTTTATTTTCACGGCCTGCTCTGGGATGAATAAAAGTACTGGTGATGTAGAAGGGCGCTAGCATGTGGTACTGCGCTAGAACGTAGAAGCAAGCTAGTTTGTAGTTCTCTTTTTATAATCCTCTTAGCCTCCATGTTGTACGACCCTCTTTCAGTCTTTATAGAAATAATTCTTTATCCTAATATCACTTTTATATTTGAAGTCCGTATTAGAAGTTCCGAGAGATAAATTCTTATTTTAATTCACTACTGGTTATACAACCCGTTACCGTTTCAGATCTCTAACATCTCTAGAACAGTATTGAGTGTTACTGTGATATCAATATATTAGAATGTGTTACACCCCCGGAAACAGTGAAGGTGTTTTAGAAATGCTGTCTCGTTCCAGAATTTTTTCAATGATCCACTGATCAACTTCGCCAGCTTCCCAACAGCTCAGCCTTGAGCTGAACTTGATAGGTTGTGGGAATTGATCGGCAGCGATGAGCTTGTAGAGCTTTGCCTTACTGAAGCCCACCCTCTGCAGGACTTGGGGTAAACGGATTAATTGGTTCAACTGTCCTTGAAAAAGGCTGGGGGGCAATAGAAGAAACCCATTTCTTTTACGCTTAACCGAACAGGAAGCTATATATACCTTATAGGATGTTGTTCGGTTAGTGGGCCTACTTGGAGCCGCGAAAAACATATACTTCTTGGTAGGTTTTTTAAAGCTTTAAAAAACCTCTAAATACACTGATTTTAATCCAGTATTGATGGTCGTTAACCTTTACAACCTCTAACCCTGTCAAAATCTCCGACCACCTGTTACATATACTACGGCCCCGGCATGGACACCTGCGTACCCTTCTGTCTGCCTGCTGCTGCAACTTCCTAACCTTCCCCAGCTTTTAACATGTTAAATGATGCACTGGGCATGCAGTTTTAAAGCTTGAGCAGTCACAGTAGTCAGGATAGTAGACACCAAGATGCCTTTGACAATGAACTGACTTCACGTAAGCTATTGATATTCCGTATCTGATCACTGGATTGGTGCTGACAAGAGGAAACAGGGCCACCTCTGGCCACCAGTTCATGGTTTTCGCCTCCGGCGAAAACATGAACAGCGACAGCGTTTTCCGAAGGAAAATCGGGAAAGCCATCCTACTCGGCGCTAGCACCTCGACAGGATGGTCGTGTCGGGTACCGCCGGAAGACGAGAGTGCAAACGGTTACACGTGACACCTTCAAGATCCATCTCCGGGTGTTTCGAGAGCCACGTCGTCCTCACGCGCCTTCGACAGCGCTGTCGCAACAAGACCCGGCGGGACCGCGACAATTCCAAGTCCGCAGGAAAGGACGATGAACGTAAAGATCTCGCCACCCACAGTTATCGTTATGCGTCGCCATAGCCTACGGTTGTTAACGACGTGACCGCCCACCACAGGCTGCGCGGGATGGACTGGAACACCGCTGGCTGGGCTTCGTGTTCAAAGAAATAGATGCCTGTCGCTGACAAAAAGAGCGTCATCGCAACAACCAGGAGGAGGATCACGATCTCCTCACGCGAAATCTCAAAAGCGCGGTGGAAACGCTGCATGGCATCGACGTAACGCACCAGCTTCAGCAGCCTGAACACCCTGAGAAGCCGAACCGCTCGCAAGGCGCTAAGGTCCAGCCCGAGCGCCAGGCAAAATGGCAGAATCGCAACGAGGTCGATGATGCCGAAGAAGCTTCGCATGTAGCCCAGTCTGTCCTCTGCACACAACACGCGCAATGCGTACTGCACGGTGAAAGCACCCGCCACCAACAACTCAACGATGTGGAGCGCATTCCGGGTGGATTCGTCCAGTCCTGGCAAAGTCTCGATAGATAACCGGAAGACCGAGACGACAATCGCGAGCAAAATGCCCTGGTCAAACGCTCGGCCCGCCGGTGTGTTACTTCCGTTTACTTACGTTTGCAATCCAATGCATCTGCGGTCCTAGCCATTTTCAAAGGACTCACGGTCCCCGATAACACCACCGGTCGCGGAGGCCTACGCTCAAGGGATCTTGGCCACAAGGTGAAACGATCGTCGACGAAACGCCGGCAGCTCGATGTCGGCCAAAGCGGGGTATCGCACGCCACCAGCAGGATGGGATTAGCACTAAAAACATGCGCTCGAAGACACGGCAATATGACACTCGATGAGTTCATTCGTCGGCTGGCCCAACACACGAATCCGAAATTCGGCAACGGGTATGCCTGCTTTCCCTGTGGAACTCCAGCGATTCAACTATTGACGACCTGAGCAAACGTCTGCGCTCTGGTCAACGTTTCGGGATGAGGAGATCGCCAGAATCGGTGGTATGACGATGAACGTTGAAATCACCCCACGAACACCTCGCGAAGCACGCTTTAACTCAGTCGTCCCAACGGTCAATGAACGTCTTTTCTTGCGCGGGAATTCTCGACACAGGACCAAACTTACCTAACGGATACCCCATGGGGATCGTTGCAACCACGCCAAAGCTGTCCGGAATATTAAAGTACTCATGCAATTCGTCTTCAAAGACCTGTTGCATAGTCGTGATCGCTGCGCCTAAGCCAACGGCTCGACACGCCAGCAAGATGTTCTGAACACAGGGATAAACAGCGCCAAAATTGGGTGGAGCCAAACCAACACGATCCTCTTCGGCAACCTTGAATGGCCAGTCTCGTTCTCCGCACACCATCAACAGATACGGCACCTCATGCAGGTGATCCATTTGATGGTAAGTGGCCCCTCGCTGCCCGCGTGACCATTTCTCCCCTCGCTTTGAAGCATCCCTGGGCAATCCAAACCGCGACTCCATTGCCTCTGCATAGCGCTCAGCGAACCATTTCTTTCGGTCTGGTTGACTGACCAGAACAAACTTCCATGGCTGCGTATTTTGTCCTGACGGTGCTTGCACGCCGGCATTCAGCACTTTCCAGATGAGATCCATGGGCACAGGGTCACTGCTTAGCCGACGCATAGCCCTCATGTCGCCAACAAGATCGAAGAATTCTATTTCGATATCAGATGTGCTCATTTTCTTACCGCGTGCCCCATCCGACGATGTCGGGTTAAGACCATACTAAATTATTCACCCAAAGAAGATGCCGACATTCCGTCCCGCATTCGACATTCAGTCTCTGTCATAGCGGATTATCGACCCGCAAGCCAATCTTCTCGCCTGTCGTCAACAGTGAAACTTGAGCTTCTCGGTAATCCCGAGCCCAAGCCGCAGAGTCGTCCGTCCAGATCAACAGGGCACACCTTGGAGAATCTGGGCCGGCCCTGAAGCGATCGTTGTGGGCATGGATGCTGATCCGCGTCGCGTTCTCTCGCCGAATCGTATCCTTGCACCAGGTACACCCAAAGCTCGTTTCAGAAGATATCGCCTCGTGGCCCCTGTTGAACAGCCCGACAATTGCGGCTAGTTTGACGTCATAAACTGGAATGCTGTCGGAGCCATTGTCGAGCTTTTGAGTGCCATCGGCGTCATCGCATCGCTGACGTACCTTGCACTGCAGGTACGGCAAAACACCACCAATCTTCAGGTAAGTGCCACGGAACCCGCAGAATGAGGCACTCGGTGCATTCACTGATCGCCTCGTCTCTAATGATAACGCAGAGCGAATATGGCGTGAGGTCTTCAACCCGGGCTTCTCACGGAACGCCCCCCTCGGTGGTTTGTCGCGGGAAGACTCGGACATCGCAGGACGCCTCGCTTACCGCGCATTTCTGAATCTACGGGATCAATGGTTTTCATCAAGCAGATGCCTCGCTGCACCCGGCGTTCTTCTGGGTCGACTGGACCCCGTCGTTCAGCGTGCCCGGACCTGCGAGCGTCAGTGTAGTGGCACTCGCTCTCTTACTCGGATTTCGCCGGTCCAGATCAGGTTGATTGCATCGGCGACGGTGTCATCAGGCACATGAACGGAAGCGGCAGACGTCGAGCTTCGGATGCCGAACTCTGCAAGGTGACGAACCGGCGATACGGGCTGTCTTCGCGCTGCATCATGGACGCGTGATCGCCAGTTTCCACAATGCGCCCGTCCGCGATGAAGATGATGCGGTCAGCGCGCCTGACAGTGGACAGTCGATGCGCGATCACTAACACTAATTTCTCGGCAGCGGCGTTGTGCAGCGCACTCACCAGCGCGTTCTCAGTCTCGGGATCAAGGGCGGCGGTCGGCTCATCGAGCACGATCACCGGCGTGTTTCTTACCAGCCCACGGGCAATGCAGAGTCGCTGTTGCTGACCAACAGATAGCGTGTCGCCTGATCGGCCGATAACTGTATCCAATCCATCCGGCAGGCTGTCGATGAACGCCAGGACACCGGCTGTCGCACACGCTGCCCGCAGTTCATCCTCAATCGCTACCGGGTTGGCCAGCAGCAGGTTCGCTCGGATTGAGGCAGACAACAGAACATGTTCCTGGAACACATAAGTAACAAGGTCGCGGATAGCATTCACCGGTACGTCAACGATGTTCTGATCGTCAAAGTAGACCTGCCCGGAGCTTGGCCGCAGAAACGCCGGCAGCAGATAAGCCAGCGTCGTTTTACCCGCGCCGGTGGGCCCGACGATGGCGACCAGTTCCCCGATGGAAAGTTTCAGATTGATATCAGACAGGACTTTGCGGCCACCCGTGGACCGGTCCGGGTACTGATAACTCACATCTGTGAACCGAATGCCTCTCTTCACCGAGGCCGGCGCAGCCAGATCCGCGGAGCGAACGTCCTCCACCGGATAGTCGACAAAGAAAAAAACGCGCCGAACCGCAGCCACGTTGCTCTGCAGATTGATCCAGTACATGCCAATCGCAAGCGCCGTGCCACCCACGCTGAGATAAAGCCCAAACAGAACGGAATAGTCACCCGGCGTCATTTCGCCAGCGATGACCCTGTCGGTAACGAGCGTTGCCACATAGATGCCAGCGCCCGCGGTGCAGAGAATCCCGGCGACCACCATCGCCTGCGTGAAAAGGACTGCGTGCCGATGCCGCTTAAATGATTCGACACTGCGCACGCGGAACCGCTCTTTTTCCAACGTCATGCCACCCAGGCTCTGCACCGCAGCAATGTTCTCCATGCTCTCTTCCAGCGCGTTCGTAGTCGCGGCACCGGCCGCCCGGCTTGACTGATTCAGACGGCGAGCGAGACTTGAGAACGGAACCGTCACGACAATCGCCACAGGAACCAGCGCAGCGGCAATCCAAACCAGTTCGGGCGCAACCTGCCCATAACTGTATTGCATGAGATAGAGCGAAATCATGGCACCCAGGATGGCGAAGAACGGCGTCAATGACAGGTTGAAGCAGATCTGTGGCACCTGCGGTGTGTCATACATGACGCGGTAGACCGAGTCGCCTATGCGATTGTCATCCAGCGTGGTCATGGGCAGATGAGACAGCCTTCGGAACAACAGCGTGCGCAGCCTGTTGGCGATCGTCTGAGTCAACCGGATGTTGATCATCGTCTCAACCAGGCCGACCAACCCACCGGACCGGCTGCCCCCCGCGCTGAGCGCAAGTTCTGACTGGGTGGCAGCATCCTGGCCCTGGGTCAGCCCGCCAGCGCCGGTCCCGCCCGCGCGCAGGCCGAAGATCAGCAACAACACCGCGTAGATCGCAACGATGGAGCCCATGATCTCGATGGGAGACATCCCAGCCACATAGTTGAGGAACGGCGTCATGAACGGCGGAAAACGCACCTCGGTGCCACCAAACGGCCTTTGCAGCAGCACCTGATCCACGATGACCTTGCCGACCCACGGCAGCAGCAAGGGTGGAAAAATACCGAGCAGCGCCAAAGCAAACTTGCTAGCAAAAAGACCCGGCACGCCCCTCAGCAGTTTGAACGAGCGCCACAAAAGACCCAGTGCCTCCATCGAGGAAATCGCCGGGTCAACGTCGACACGGTCATCAAACTGTGCGGTCGCGCCATCACTCACCGGGCGAGTCCGACACTATCTCAGCGTCGACAAAATGGCGATAACCGCCCCCCTCCAGGGCCATCAGCGCATCATGCGCTCCCAGTTCTTCAATTCGGCCGTCTTGCAGGAAGGCGATCTGGTTGGCATTGCGGATCGTCGACAACCGGTGAGTGATTACAAAGACGATACGGTCCCGGCCCCACTCTGCAATATTCCGAAGCACCCGGTGCTCAGTCTCGGCATCGAGAGACGCCGTTGGCTCATCAAGAATCAGAACCGGCGTATCCCGAAGGATGGCTCGGGCAATGGACAATCGTTGGCGCTGGCCACTCGACAACTTACTGCCCCGCTCACCGAGTTCCGTGTCATAACCGAGAGGCATCTGCTGGATGAACTCGTCGGCGCAACTGACGACCGCCGCGGCTTCAATCTGCGCCCGGGTTGGATTGGATGACGCATACGCGATGTTTTTTGCCACAGTCATGGTGAACAGCATGTTCTGTTGCAGCGCGATCGCGACGTTGCTGCGTAGAGACGGCAGTTCAAGTTGCCGCAGCGGCGTGCCGTTGATGCTGATATCACCGTGATCAGGGTCATACAGCCTGAGTAGCAGCGACATGAGCGTTGACTTGCCTGATCCCGTCGCACCCACGACCGCCGTCACCGAACCCCGTGCCGCGGTCAGGTTGATCGATTCCAGCACCGGCCTGTCGTTGTAGCGGAACGCCACATCCCGCCAGGTCACACTCTCAATCGTTGACGGGAATGGTCTCGCGTCTTGCGCTTCGGTCACCTCAGGTTCCTGATCCAGCAGATAGTAGGCACGCTCCAGTCCAACAATCAGGTCCTGGGCGCCGCCCCAGAGTTGGGCGACGTCCGCACCCTGCCTCGCGTTCTGAGCTATCGTTCCGGCGGCAGACCGATACGCGCCAAGATTCCAGGTGGCAAACCCGACCACCGAGATAACGCCGCCGAGATAGGTGGCTGACTCCGAGATGGTCCACCCGGCCATCAGATACTCCGCGCACAGCACGGCACCCATTGCGATGATCAAGACGCCCATCGCGAGCGCCACGATGTTCATGCGCAGGTCATAGGCCGCATCCAGTGCGGCCCTGGAATCGTTGTTGAATTGATCGATCACCTGCGATTCCGCTCGATTCGCCTTGACCACCCGGATCGCGGCGAGCGCCTCCTGGATTCGGGAGGTCAGATCGCTATTAGTCTGGCGCGCCCATTCTGCGGACCTGCGAATCTTGGGCGAGTAATACCTGAAGAGTATTATGATGGGAAGCGTGGTCACCAGACACAAAAGACCCAGCCAGGGACTGAAGAACGCCAGCAGAATGACGCCCCAGAGCATCCAGACCAATGCTCGAAGCGGCGTGATCACAAGCTGTTGCAACACGTTGGTGATGGTCGCGCTGTCCTGATAGACCCTGTAGATCGCGTCGCCCGTGCGCGACTGATCATGGAAGCGAAGCGACAGGCTCTCTGCCCGCTCCATCATCGCAACCCGCAGATCCTGGTTGATCATCTGGTAGATCCAGACCATGTAGTACCAGGCGAGCGAAAAGAGGGCAGCGCTCAACAGGACAGCGATCCCGCCCCAGACAAACAGCCGATTCCTGACGGTGCCGCGCTGGGCGTCTGTCATGCCGGTTTCGCTCGCATCCGATCCTTCCACTGGCGCCGCTGCAACATTCACGTAGCCGTCATCGAGGAAGAGCAGCGTCGCCTGCAGCGGTTGGAGTGGTTCACCCACAAGAATCTTGTTGTTGAACAGATCGTTGGCCACAAGGCCCCCACCAAGCATCAGTGCCCCTGATGTTGCATTGATCAGCAGGTAGGTAATCAGATGCTTTAACTGTGGGCGGTAATACGGCCAGGCACGCCAGGCGAGGCTCGCGATCTTCGTGATCGATAATGTCTGCGCCACCGAGGCGGCTGCTTCTGACACGTGGGCCTGGCTCCTGTCTTTATTCGGGGAGGCGGCGAGAAGCTTATTCGTGACCCCATAGGAAAACAAGGGTCGAACGCCTGCCAGGCATAGGCCCGCGCTCTTCCGGTGGGCGTCAGAACGCTGGAGACGGCTGAACCTGTGCGCACAGGTTTGCGTGAGGTAGACTCACTAGAGAACGCAAGAGATAGAAAAGAAACGAGAAGGAAACCGAACATGAAGACCCAGCTGACCGACGATGAAAAGAGAGCCTTCTACCAGGATGGCTTTGTCGTATTGCGGGACATCGTTCCTCAGGAACTGGTCGTCACCGCGCAAGAACGATACCAGGCGGCAAAGGCGGGCGATGATCTGACCCATGCGACCCAGTTCACCGATCTGATCAACCTCTCGCCACTGACCCCCATCATGCGTGACGCGATGGGCGAATTCGATCCACCCTCCGGCGCACGCCACCTCGTCAGGGCCAGCGGAGAAAAGCCGGGAGACCACTTCAACGCGCTTGGATACCTGGACAAAGACCTCCCCTACTACGGCGCCAACCTGCACATGGATGGCCAGGCCGTATTCAAAACACCCCAACAGCCGGCGGCAGGATCACCGGAGGAAATCTACGAGCGGTACATTTCCACGGGCCGCAAAGGGGACGTCGGCCGTTGCGCCGAAAGTACCGGCATTAGCTTTTCTCCCCTCTTTCACGACCCGGCGATGACCAACGCCCTGGGTGGCTTCACGGCATTCCTGTTTGTTTGCCTGAGCGACCAGACCGTGCCGGGCGGCGGTCAGACAAATGTGTTGCGCGGCGCACACCACGCCACCGAGGAATTCTTCCGCTGGCAATATCGTCAAGGCGCGCGCTTCGGCAACGAAGGTCCCGGCTGGCCCCGATTGAATCACGACGTGCCGAATCGCTGCGGCTATCGACATCTGCCGGACAGCATTTACGAGCAGTTCACCGATGAGTCGTCGGAGTGCACGCCCGACGGGCGGCGCTGGCCGCGTCCGACCCCCGTATTTATGAAGCCAGGCGATGCCACCATTGCGATGTACCACATACCGCACAGCGGCTCTCGCAACGAGAACGGCAAAAGTGCGCGCAAGAGCCCGATCTTTGCACTGGTCAACAAGAAGCGGCAACCGAACAAGGTCATGGTCGGCAATTCCGACCATCCGGACCGAGCCTGGGATGGCAGCTTTCTTGATTTTGAGGAAGGCAACGACGCCTATGAACGGTCCAAATTCGCGTTGTGCAACATGTACCACGAATGGGACGGCATGCAGAAGACCGTCGCCCAGGAGCGAGCGAAGGAAGGCAAGTCCAACACGGTGTTTGAGTTAGAGAGCCCTGCGCAGGCCGGATAGCCCGACTGAGGCTGGCATATTATGGTTGTGAGACCCAGCACAGCCGTCATTGGACTGGCATGGCGGCCCCGAAGCGGGACCGGAAAAGCCACTGAGCAGTTCTGCCGCTTACGAATTCGCCCGATATTTTCAATCGGTTTGAGACCACCTTGGCCCTCGGACGACCTCTCTGGTCTGCTTTGCATCCTCCGGGCACTTGCTCCAGTACTGACTTATTCCGGTGCTAACCCTCTCCTTTACTCCGACCGCATAGATGACCGATTCTCATTCATTCCCCGCATCGGACAACGGAGTTTCCTATGTCAACGACCGACCCCAACGCCGTCGATCAGCCCATGACTGCCATCGTCGAGTTTCGGATTCCAGCGGATGAAATGTCGATGGCGGATTGGCTCTCTCTGTGGACCGGGCGGGCTGACGACGCACGTGACGGCGAGCCAGAAACCTCGGCTTATGAAGCCGCCGTGTCAATCGACAACGGCTCCGATGTGCTGGTATTCGAGCGCTACCGGCACGGCGATCCGAGCCTGCTGTTGCACATGGAGCGGCCCTCCCACGCAGCGCTCGCCAGGTCTCTGGGTGAACACAAGGTATCCATGAGCCGCACGCTAATCGCAAAGTTCGTAGACCTGCCTGACTTCGGTTGGTGGTCCCGCCCGGAGCGAGACCCGATTTTCACCGAACCCGGCGCAGTCATGATCGTCATCGGCATGAATTTCTCTGACGATAACGCGAAAGATGCCTTTGTGCGTCTGTCCGCCCAGCACGCAGCATACTGTTGGGACGCGGAACCTGACACGCTGGTGTACAGCGCTGGCCGGTCAGTGGCGGACGCGAACTACGGCATCGATGTTGAGGCGGACCTCATCTTCGTCATGTGCTACACCAACATGGCTGCCGCCGAAAAACACCGCGAAGACCCGCGCCACATCGCGCTCGGTGAGCAATTGGAAAAAAATGGCATTGCGCCTCCGGTGGCCTTCTCCAGGCTTTACACAACCAGTGGCTGCGGTTACCTGTGGAACGAGAGTGACCCGGACTGATCGCGTTGTACCTTCCTCGACGGGTGGGATCGGTTGGGGTTGCGACCTCCTCGTTTTTTATGAATACGAAAAGTTTTAGATCACCACTCGCTCCCGGGTCCAAACGCTCCACTTGCCATATTTGTTCTTGGCGCGAACTCGCCAATGTTCGAATCTTCGTTGCAGTCCGAGACCGACATCTCGCGAGATTCCAGACGCAGTCCTTCAAGCCACATAATCCGCCCCCTCATCCACCGGCCACAACGCCCCCGCGGACCTGCGCCGCTCAAAAACCTCGATGTGAAGAGTCGTCAACCCCGGCGGGTCTGCGGTCACGATGTCGCTCGCTATATCGCCGAAACCTGCGCGAAAGTGATTCGATGACTTGAGCGCAACGATCGGGTATTCGGTGACCTCGATGCCGACTGCGGTAAACGGCGCGGTGTCAAAGGTCTGGCTGCGCCTCGATGCAACGATGATATCGATGCCATCCACAACAAGACGCGCGAGCAGTCCGAGGTTCATTCGCGAGCCCTTGCCCATGGCGAGCATAGTCAGCGCGCCATCGTGCAGCGCCTTCACATAAGCCCTCAGCGCCAATGGCTCGCCGTGCATCGTATCGGTCTTGCCGCCGAGCGAGACATCGATGACGCTGCCGACGCCCGCGGTGTGCGCCGCTTTGGCGACCGCTGCGTCAACCACGAATCCAAAGCACGCCTTCGGCAGTTCTGCGTCAAGCATCGCGCGCAACAGGTGGGTACCGTCGCCTGGCGCGCCACCGCCGCAATTGTCTGATGTCTCATTGATAACGACCGGGCCGCCGGACTTGCCCTGCGCCACTGCAACGGCCTGCTCGGCCGAAAGACTAACCGGCTGGAAGGTGTCACGTTGTTGCCACAGGGACGCGGCGATCGTCTTCGCGACTGTCTCCGCCCGGTCTCTTTCACCACGTACGGTAACCGCAAAGTGACAGCCCACTTGCGGGATGTCTGTGTACGGAAAGCCGTGAAACCAGCTCACATCGATGATGTCGTCTGCCTCTTCTGCGCTGAGTACACTTGCGAGCATCGACTTGCCTATGCCCTCGAACGTGGTCGTGGTCGGCAATAACATCGGCACGGTCTCAACATGGATCACAGGCCGAAAGTCCTCGCGCAGCATCGCATCGATCAGCTCGATCGCTTCTGCGGCGCGTTCGTGGAAATCGACATGCGGGTATTGATGGCAGGCAAAGACACCGTCCAGCGCGTCTGCCATGGTCTGCGTGATATTGCCATGCAAGTCGAACACAGCAGTGACGGGGACCGCCTCACCGACAAGTTCCCGCACGGCAACCGCCAGGTCGCCTTCTATGTCGTCCAGGTGCTGGGCGACGCCAGCGCCATGCAGGGACAGGAAAATACCATCGAGGGGAGCCTGCGCAGTGATGCCCGCCAGGATCTCGTCTTTGAACATCTCGTACGCCGCGGTCTTGATCGTCCCGGAGGGCTGCGCGCCTGTCACGAGCAGCGGGACCACCTCGATGCCCAACCGCTCGCACGCATCAAGCGCACCGCCCACGGTCGTTTCCGTGCCCTTCTGCCGCAGCAGTGCATCGCCCCGGCTTTGGCCGAAATCGGACGCCGGTGTCGGGTCCGCGCAATAGGTGTTGGTCTCGTGCACGATACCGGCGATGGCAATTCGAATGGACATACGTTGTTCCGGGCGAGGCTGTCAGACGATTAGACCCGACCCGCCTGCTTCTTGCGAGTGTCGCAACCAGGCCCCCGCGCCGCACCCGGCCCCGGCCCCGGCTTCATGCTACCGTTGCCCATCCTGCAAACGAGTTGTCAGCGAGGTGTACATGCTCAAGTCCAGTGAAACGGGCGCGTTCCTGAAACGTGCGATTCGGCGTCATGAGGTTCCCGGCGCAAGCTTTGCCGTCCTGCGAGGCAACAAGATCGTCAGGCAAGCGCAAGCCGGAACCGTCAACACAGATTCCGGCGTTCCTGTTACGCCAGATGCGGTATTCCAGATCGGGTCGATAACAAAGCCCCTGACAGCGACGCTCGTGATGCAGATGGTCGATGAGGGCCTCATTGAACTCGACGCGCCCATCGTGACTTATCTGCCCGAGTTTCGAGTTGCGCGTGCTGACGTCGGCAGCACCGTGACGGTGCGAGAACTGCTCAGCCACACGAGTGGCATCGATGGCGACTTCTTCATCGACTCGGGACTTGGCGACGACGCAATACGCCGTTTTCTGGATCGATGCGCCATGGTTCCCAGCCTCTTCGAGCGCGGCGAGATGATGAGTTACTGCAATCTCGGCTTCGCCGTTCTCGGCCGTCTGCTGGAGGTCATGCGTCGTCGGTCCTACGGACGCGTCATGCAGAAACATCTGTTTGCACCACTCGGGATGGACCATGCATTTGCGAGTCCCGAGCAGGCCATCCGCTTCAATTGCGCAATTGGGCACCTGCCGCCCAGGGGGCGACAGAAGCTCTGGCAACCGACCAGGCAGCCGTATTTGTCCTTTGGCCAGTCTGCCGCAGGCTCTGTGCCTTCAATGTCTGCCGCCGACCTGCTGCAGGTCGCGCGTTTGCATCTCAATCTCGGCAGGGACCCCAGCGGCAGCCGCCTGCTCCGCACCACGTCCGTTCGCGACATGCAGCACCGCCATATCAAGTTGCCGCGCCACACTCAAGTTGGCGCTACTGGCTGGGGACTCGGCTGGATCTTAATGAACTGGCGGGGCGAACCGGTCTATGGACACGACGGCGCCACCATCGGCCAGTTTGCGTTCATGCGTATTTTCCCGCAGCAGAACCTTGCCTTCGCCCTGCTGACCAATGGCGGTCGCGCGGGCTTCCTGTTTGACGAGGTGTGCAACGAAATCATCAGCCCTCTGGTCGGCACCGCCGCGCCAATGTTGCCCGAACCGGCGAGGCGTCAGCCATCGGCAGACCCCTACGTTGGTCGATACGGCAACATGAGCACACAGATCGACATGTCACGACGTGCCGGTCGTTTGCGCATACATCGGATAGGGCTGGAAAGTGGTGAGCCCCTTGATCCACAGCCACTCAACGTCACCTTCATTGATCGTGAGACCGCGCGCATCGATGTCGGGGACGAGGTCCTGGATCGAACTCGCCTTTTCTTTACGCAATTCGACGACGACGGCAAGCCACACTACCTGCAGACTGGCTTTCGTCAGTTCAGACGACTGACCTGAACGGCGCGTTGACTGCCACGCAATGACTGCCACGCTAGGGCACCCCGGGGCTTAGCAACGACCTGCTACCTCGGCTAAGTTCAAAGCCTGATCGCCATCACATCAACTCGTGTAGAGAGTCGCTTGAACGACCGCCAGTCCACACGATGAGCAGCACCGCCGCTGATCCACCGGCAAGCGACACGTTAAGGATCGCGGCCTATCCGGGTCGGTCCTCTTCGCGGTCAAGTCCATCTACGCCGTTGGTTCTGCGGCAGCGCCCGGGTTTCGCGACGGCACGGTCGCCGGCAACATTCACATGTCGCCAGCTTCCACCGGTACCGGCGAAGATCTCCGGCGATGAGTGGTTTGAACGCGGCAATCTGTCGCCACGTGCAAAAACGCGACTGTCGACAAAGAAAGGTCCCGGTATTTGCCAAACCACTGGTGGCAGGTTCAAACCCAGACCTGTTTATGGATGGCGCGGGTGGCGACACCGCACATGCAATCGCGTGCGGTGAAGGCATCGTCACCACTTTACGCGGCGGCGTAAACGCTCCCGATTAGCCAACGCCATCAGGGCAGGACTTTCTCAAAGTATATGAGCGCAACGCCGTTGAAGGGACCCGAGTGGACCTTTCGGTATCCGCACTTTTCGTAGAATGTCCCCGCACCCGCTGCGGCGTCATAGGCATCGAAACGGAGCGCGCTGCGGTTGTCCTGGACCGTCATCTGCTCAATCTCGGCCATGATCGATGACCCGATGCCCTGACGCTGGCTGGCAGGCAGAACGGCCATGTTAAAGAGGTAGTGCGCCGGGTCGCCCGGGTTAGCGAACCAGCGTTTGTTGTACCAGTTTGGATTGAGAGTCTGCAGCTCGAACGTCGCTATCGGCGCGCGCGCTTGTTCAACCAGATAAACCGGCTTGTCCACGACATGCTTTCTGATCGTCGCGATCGTGAAGACTTCAGACCAGTGACCGCGTCCGTGCAGAGCCGTCAGGTGATCCGCTGCCGCAAGGCGGATTGCTCGAACCGCGTCAGCATCCGCCCGTTTCGTCATTCGCAGAGTAATCATGGGTATGAGCCTCTACCGGAAGCAACCAAGACCATAAGCGCGAGGACCCGCAGAACGCAATCGAGCGATGATCCGCAAGGACGTGACGACGTACGACTACCGAATGTACTCAGTCTCGGCATTGAGGGGCCACACGGCGTGTTTGAGGTTTTGCCGCTCAAACCCGTTGATCCGGTGCGTCGTCAATCCCGGCGGGTCTGCCGTAATGATCTCTGCCGCCAGATCCTGGAAGCCGCCCCGGAAGTGATGGCTCGATTTCAACGCAACCACGCGGTATCGCGTCACATCGATGCCGACCGCCAGAAAGGGTTCCGTGTCAAATGTCTGCGAGCGCCGCGAGCCAACCACGACATCGACGCCTCCAATCACCAGGCGGACGATGGGGCCGATTCGCCAACGCGCTCCGCGGAACATTGCCTGCAATATCAGGTCACCATCGTGAATGGCCTTCACGTAGGCGGCGGCGTGGATCGGTGTGCCATGCAAATCGTCATATCTTGCGCCCAGCACAACGTCGATCGTCGATCCGGCGCCCGCCTCGACCGCTTGCCGGGCGGTCTCGGCATCGACGATGTAGCCAAAGCACGCGTCCTCAAGCCCCGCGTCGATCATCGCACGCAAAAGGTGCGTGCCGTCGCCGGGCCCACCGCAGCCGGGATTGTCAGAGGTCTCGTTGATCACCACCGGCCACGCGTCCGACTGCAGCGCACGTTCGATCGCTTCCTCCGGCGTCAAGCCGCGCGGGCGAAACGACTCCCGGGACTCCCAAAGCCGCTCGCCCATGCGCTTGGCGACGGACTCTGCCAGTTGCTGATCGCCGTCGGTGGTCACCGCCACGTGCGTACCGACAAGGTCGATGTCCGCATAGGGGAAGCCGTGGAACCAGCTCACATCAATGACACCAGGCGTCGACTCCGCTTCCAGCATCTCGGCCAGCATCGCCTGCCCCGCACCAACAAACGTGGTAGTCATGGGAACGAGCAACGGTACCGACTCGACAAAGGTCGTGGGCCGGAACGACTCATCCAGCATACGAACGATCAGTGCGACCGCCTCTTCGCTTCGCTCGTGGGGGTCCATGTGTGGGTACTGGTGGCACGCGAATACGCCGTCAAGGGCGTCGGCCATTCGTTGCGACACGTTGCCGTGCAGGTCGAAGGTACCCACAAGAGGCGTGCCCTCCCCAATCAGATCCCGCACCGCCTCAGAAAGGTCTGCTTCCAGATCGTCGATGCCGTCGACGACGCCCGCGCCGTGCAGTCCGAGCAGCACACCGTCGAGGGGCCTCGCGTCTGCGATGCCCTCCAGAATCTCGGCCTTAAAGCCGTCATAAGCAGCGCGAGCAATGGTTCCTGACGGTTCGGCACCCACCGTCAGAATCGGCACGGGTTCGATACCGCGCGACTCGCACGCGGTTACGAATCCGCCGATGTCGGTCGCATTGCCGCGTGATCGCAGAATCTGCTCACCGCGGGCCTGACCAAAATCGCTGGCGTCAGTTTGTTCCCGTCGGTAGGTGTTGGTTTCGTGTGAGATTCCAGCAATGGCAAAGCGCATCGACGTTCTCCTGCGTCGCTACACGGGCAAGCGACAGGTGATCAAATGAGTTGGACCGTCATCAGAATACCTGCACAACGGAGTTTTGCCATCGGCCAAAGTGAGAAATGCGAAAAGCAGGGTGAAAGGCGCAAAGTCATTAGCACGCCGGCCGCACCTGGATCAGCCAAGGCCTGCGACAAACACCTTCACAAACGCGACAACCCGGTTCTTGTATGTCGCAAGATCAGGCGCTTGTTGCTTTAGCCCTGCTGCCGCCAGATTCAGGATCTCGGCGGCAGCGGTCGCTGCTATCCCCACACCCTTGAGATCAATCTCACCCGTGCGCGACGCCGCATTCAATGCGGCCGCAAGCATCGTCTGGAAACGAACGTGGGCATCCGCGACGATGTCACCGCAAAGCCGGCCGTGCTCATCAAACAACTCACTGCCATGCGCTGACTCCGTCACGGCGCTCTGAAAGGGCCCGTGGCGAGCGAGCAGCGCACTTTGAACACGCGCGCGCAGGTTCCGGGCACTGACGCTGTCTGCAAGATGACTTTCCGCGCCCCGCAGCGCTTCTTCGTGAATCGCGATAGAAACGCCGCGAAATATCTCGTCCTTGTTACCAAAGTACGAATACAGTGAAGCCCGTGAGATGCCAAGTCGAGTGGATATATCATCCATCGATGTCTTGCGAAAGCCGTACTGACGGAACTGCTCGTTCGCGGCGCCAAGAATGGCATCGCGTTTCGCGACCCCGGCAGCGTGACCGGGCCGGTCTTCCTGACGATTGTGTAAGGTCTTGCTGTCAACGGCTACAGACCTCCCGACACTGGCGTCTCCCATCAAACCGACTTGCGCCTGACCTTCACCGGCAGATGCGTGTACCCCTTGACGAACGATGAAAGCGTACGAGTCGGCTCTTCCTGCACTTCTATCTTGTCGAAGCGCGCCCGGATCTCCTCCCACAGTATCCGCAGTTGCTGCTCGGCCAGTCGATTGCCCATGCAGCGGTGGATGCCGAATCCAAACGACAGATGCTGGCGAGCGTTGGGGCGTTCGATATCGAGCACATCCGCATTGGCAAAAACGTCCGCGTCCCGATTGCCGGAGACATACCACATGAGAATCTGATCGTCTTTCTTAATCTGTTTGCCGCTGATCTCACAATCATTATTGGCGGTGCGCCGCATGTACGAGAGCGGGGTTTGCCAGCGGATCATCTCCGCCACCATCCCGGGCATCAGTTCGGGTCTCGCGATCAGCTTGTCGTACTGGTCCGGGAACTTATCGAGTGCATAGACACTGCCTGACATCGAGTTGCGCGTTGTGTCATTGCCGCCGACGATCAACAGAATGAGGTTGCCGAGATACTCCATCGGCGGCATGTCTTTCGTGTCCTCGCCGTGTGCCAGCATGGAAACAAGGTCGCTGCCCGGATTCACGAGTCGCTCTTCCTTGAGTCGTGTGAAGTACTCAAGACACTCCAGCAGTTCGTCACGGCGCTGCTCGGTTGATTCAACAATGCCGCCCGGTCGGGGGATCGCGAACGTCACGTCAGACCACCGCGTCAGCTTGCGCCGGTCCTCAAACGGAAAGTCAAACAAGGTCGCAAGCATCATCGTGGTCAACTCGATGGACACGGTGTCCACCCAGTCAAACGTCTCGCCCTCTGGCAGCGAGTCCAGCACCTGGCAAGTTCGCTCCCGGATCAGGGGCTCAAGATTGGCGAGGTTGCGTGGCGCGACGACGCCGGTGACAGTCTTTCTCTGCACATCGTGCACAGGGGGGTCCTGCGCGATGAAGGTGCTGAGGGCCAGCATGCCTTCGGGCGGTTCGGCGTCCACCGGGAAGCCGAGGGTAATACCCTTTGCAGAACTAAAGTTCTGCCAGTCGGCATCAACCCGTTTGATGTCCTCATACCGTGTCAGGGACCAGAATCTGCCCGCCATGTCCGTTTGGTTGAAATGGACCGGGTCCTCTGCGCGCAGCCGCTCGAAGTACTCCTGCCAGCGATTCTCGCTAAAGAGTCGCGGGTTGATCGGCAAGATGCTGTCCAGCGGAACATCGTACGCGGACGGAATCTCACCCTGTTCTTCGGCACCCGCCGCACTCGGCATTGCGGGGGGTGGGGGTGCGTTTGCAGTGTCGCCTGGCCTTGCGCTCATTGTTGAATGGCCTGGTCGGGGTGGTTGAGGGGCTTAACGCGCCGTGTAGATAGCGGGCGTGGATGTAACGTGCGTGGACATACGGGTGTGGATATAGAAGGGCGGGATCGCCGGTCGCGCGCGTCGTCAGATTGACAGTCTGTGTCTATATTGTCAATTTCCACTCGTCCGTCCGACGTCAGCTTGCCCTTTGCAGACCGACCATTACAGGCTCTCCTGACACCACTCGACCGTGTCTCTCAGAATCTCCGGAATCGCGCGCACGGGCACGCCCAAACTGTCGCGACGCGCAAAGTCAAAACTGGTCGGTGTTACCTGAGCGTCCTTCAACTCAGTCGGCATTGGCGTCTCTGGCAACAGGTCATGAAGAACCGCGTAGATATCCTGCCAATGCCATGAGTCGTAAACGCCAAAGTACCGGCCACGAGCATCCGGATTCTCGTAGACAGCCATGAAAAGATTGGCAAGGTCGTGCAGGTGGATCATCGACGAGGAGTCGTTGGGGACCGCAGCATGGCGACCGGGTTCGCCCTTGACGAGATCAGCGAGAGACGACAGAAAGCCCCGGGTCGCGTGTTCAGGAATGACCGCAGGCCCCAGCATCAGCGTGGGCAGCACGATGGACAACCGAATGCCATTGTCGTCCGCAAACTTCATGGCCGCTTTTTCCATGACCGTCTTGGCGGCAGACGTGTATTTTTTCGCACGATATTGCACGTGCTCGTCCGACCAGTGATCAACCTCATTCTTGTTCGCGACCGCAGGGACCGGATTGGTACTGCTGGTACTGCTGCAAATGACGACCTTGGACAACCCTGCGCTCCTGGCTGAATGCAGGATGTTCATGCAGCCATCCAATGTTGGCCGGACAATTTGCTCATAACCCTCGTCATCTTCCATCTCGCGCGCGGCTTTTCCATCTGGGCCCGCATACGTTGGGATCAGGCAGGCGATGAAAACACAGTCGCAGCCTGCAACGGGTTCATCGAAGTCCGTGGCGTTTGCCATGTCGGCATCAAACAGCGTCAATCCATCCGTACCGGGTTCCCCTGCGCCTGGAAGTGCTTGCAGAAACGGCGCTTTGTCGGGGTCAGTGCTGTCGCGAAGGGTGCCATTGACCCGATAGCCACGAGCGACTGCCTCGCGCGTGATATTTGCGCCAACGAGGCCACTCGCGCCTGCAACACATAGTTTTAGTCGCGTCCCCGCGAACGCGTCACCTCGACGTTGGTCACTCTGTTCCGAAGTTGCCATCCACTTATCCCCTCACTTAATTGTCCCGGTCTGTGCCAACCGGGTCTGTGCAAACTGTGTCAATTAGATCCGTGCAGAGCAGGACATCACCCGCGCGTTCTATCGTTCTTTCTATATAGCACGGTCAGGCGCTCGCCAGGACGCTTACCTTCAGTCGCCAGAGGAGCTCGGCAGGAGAACAACTGGAAATGATCCTCGTAACCGTTTTATTGTTCACCCTTGAACCACGTTCGAGCACTTGCCCATGGACTTCACCGGAAAGCTGAATTTTCCTAACCCTGCCACCTTGAATCGGGCAACGGAGGAGGAAAAGCAAAAAATCATGCAAGCGCGCTTTCGTCAGCCCACGTTGATTCGGGACGCGCGTGCGACACAGCAAGTGACCGACAAACCGGTCGATTCGACAGAGCTACTGGCCAACGGCATCGGCTTCATGCTGGTGCGCGCGCCCTCTCGGGTGACGAACTGGGCCGATGCCCACGAGGTTCGAGAATTCTATTACGACGAGATACTGGCGCTGGGGAAGACGTTGCTTCCCGGCGCGCACTTTTCCGGGCTTGACAGCCACACGTACCGCAACGAAGAAATCAAGGATCACTACTGGCAGGACGGCATCCAGTACGGGCCCTGCGCGCAGGCGGTGCACAATGACTATGCGGACTTTGTGTCTGACGACGGCCTGACCACCATCAAGAAGTTCAGCGAAGTTCAGTCGATGCCAAGCGACAAGCGTGTGGTGGGCATCAACATCTGGCGTTCGGTATCCCCCGAACCGCTCGCTCGATTACCCCTCGCCGTGTGCGATCGCACCTCCATCGATCCGCGCGACCTTGAGTACGACCTGAATGAAAACGCCAAACCCGTTCCATTCAATGCCCACTACTGCAAGCCGAATGATGGCCAGCGCTGGAGCTATTTCTCCGACATGACGTGCGACGAGGCGCTGGTCTTTACTACCTACGATTCACACCCGCCACACGGCGAGGTTTTTCGCCCGACCCTGCACTCCGCAGTGCCCATTCCAGATACGGAAGGACTGCAGCCACGGGTGAGTGTCGAGGTGCGTCTGTTTGGGATTAGGCCGCTTGATGAGTCATCAGATCTCTAACTCCGATCACCTAACCAGGAGCGCATCGTGGTACTAACAAGCGCCGCCGCTTCACGTTGCACCCAGTGATTGCAGTCCGGAATCGTCACGAGCGTGTAGTCAGCGTCAATCCAGTTCCAGGTGTCACGTAAGCCATCTTTGTCCACCGCCTTGTCCAGCAAGCCGTGGAACTGCAGGACCGGCATCGGGAGTTGCGGCAACTCCCGCGGTTGACCGCCTTGCCCTGTGTTCAGGCCACCGAACGCTGCCCGATAGTAATCGAGCATCCCCTTCACCGAGGAATTCGAGAACGCTTCAAGGTATCGCGCCTTAACCTCATCGGCCGCGTCACCGGCCGAGATCCCTGTCAGCACTTCCGGTGTCAAGCGATCTTCAAAGCCCGGTGTCTGAAAGTCAGTGATGTACTGGGTGTTGGCTTTCTGGTCAGCCGATGCATTCTGGCGCACGGTCATGTAGCCGCGCGGATGCGTCAGATTGCAGATCACCAGTTTGTTGACCTGCTGTGGGTAGTGCATCGCAAACTGCCAGGAGATGGAGCCACCCCAGTCGTGACCGACCAGCGTCACTGACTCCACACCGAGGTCACGTATTACTGCTTCAACATCACCCAGCAGATTCGGCATCGTGTAGTTTTCTACACCGTCCGGCTTGCCACTCAGGTTGTTTGCGCGGGTGTCCATGGCAACGGTCTTGAAGTCGCCGCACAGCGCATTCATCTGTTCACGCCATGTGTACCAAAAATCCGGAAATCCGTGCACGAACAACACAACGGGGCCTTCACCCAGCGTTACGTAGTGCAGCGCAACCCCATCATTCTCGGTCTCGTGATGCTCTACCCGGTCAAACACGTCATCGCTCATCAAAACTCTCCTCATACCCGCAGGTTGCTGGAAAAGTGCTTCCTGCACTTTTCCAGAGCGCGGGCCTCAGCCCGCTCGCGAAGCGAACGTGAAATCCACGTATCGGTCTGTCAGGCTGCTTTTTCAGCAGCCTGACAGACCCGAACCGCTACCCGCACGACCCGGTTCACTGCAATCATTCATTCGACAACGTGCTGGACCAGCACCCTTACTCAGCAATCGTACATTTGCCGTTGTTGATGCTGACGACGCCACGTTCTTTCAGGGTCACGCGGAAACTGACAACATTGCCGTCTTTCCACATCTCGACGACCTGGGTTTCGCCGGGAAAGACCGGCGCGGAGAAACGCACGTCAAAGCCGGTCATCTTCGTCTGGTCGTAATCGAGCATGGTCTTGACCACAGCGTGGCACGCAATGCCGTACGAGCAGAGTCCGTGCAGAATCGGCACATCGAACCCAGCTTTTTTCGCGAAGTCAGGATCGCGATGCAGCGGATTGCGGTCACCACACAAGGCGTAGACCATGGCCTGATCAATCCGGCCCGGCATTTCACAGACCGCATCCGCGCTGCGCTCGGGCAACGTGTGCGGAACCGGCGCGCCATCGGCCGATCCACCGAATCCACCGTCACCCCGGAAAAAGAGCGTGGAACCGAGCGTGAAGAGTGGCGAGCCGTCTTTCAGCTTGACCGTGGTTTCACTAACGACCAACGCGCCTTTGCCCGCGCCTTTGTCATAAACCCCATTCGTCTTGCCGCTGACCAGCGTCTCCGCCGCCGCCGGAATTGTCTGGTAAATCTGCAAACGCTGCTCACCATGCAGCAGCAGGGCAAAGTTCATCTTGCTCTGCATGGAAGGTCGACTCGCGGCGCCCCGCCGGTCCGCACGACTCAAAACCGTAGCCGCTGTCGGCAACACACGACTGCCAACCGATTCACACACGTACGGCAGTTCGTTGGCATCCAGCGGGTCGCGCCCCATGCCAACGGCGACCGCGTAAAGCAATGAATCCCGGTCCGTGTAGCTACCCGGAAACTCCTCCGATGTAGTAGCGAGTTCCTGTTCGACGTCTGCCAATGTGATAGGCATGCGAGTTCTCCTGATGTGATTGATTGTCCGGGGTCAACCCCGGTCTGGCTGAGCAGATGATGCCTGTGGCTGGCCGGTTGTGAAAGCCAGCTTAGGACTGAAACCAAAATGATTGCTCACGGGGCGGCAACCGACGCGCCCCGGCGTTGATCAGCGCCCGATGTCCATCCGGTATGCGCGCGCGGCCGCCCCCGCAAACAACTCAAACTTCTGCTCGGCCGATGCGCTCGCAGCAATCCGCTTGAAGGCATTCCAGCAGACCTGGTAGCTGCACCAGCGCTTTTGTACCGGGAAGTTTGATTCAAACATCGACCGGGACGGCCCGAAGGCGTCGATGCAGGTCTCCAGCCAGGGACGCCACGCGGCTGCGACCTCTTCTGATCCGGGCGGCACGCTGCGGTCGCCGGCAAAACCTGGCATCCGAATCGGCAGGGCCCCCAGTTTCACAAAGACGTTCTCACGCTCAGCGACGATGCGGATTTGTGCGCTCCAGTCCGCAAAGACCTCGTCGGTCTTGCCCCGGTAAGGGCCGCCCAGGATGGGGCTGCCGACGTGATTGAGCACAATGGTCAAGTCCGGATGGGCATCGGCGACTTCCGCCACTTCTCCCAACTGTGGATGGTACAGCCAGCAGTCCAGCGTCAGGCCGCGGCGACTCAATACCGCGAGCGCCTCACGCACACGCGGGTCGACAAGCAGACCCGGCGTCGGTGCCACGTTGTGAATCTTGTCGTCAGCATCCCAACCGCTCGATATCCGCAACCCGTGGAAGCGGCCACCCGATGCATCTATGTGTTGGTCCAGCAAAGGTTCGACCGCTGCACCAAGGGTGAGGTCAACATTGCCAAACATAACGTCGCAGGCGCGGGTCGAACCAAAGTCGCCGCTCGCGCTCATGGCCGCCTGCCCCCTCACAAATTCACTCTCGCCCAACGAGCACTCCACCCCCGGTCCGTCACGACGGTACATGGAATGACACTCCGCAAAGACCGTCGCTATGACGTTGTGCCCACTCGCCAGATCCGCCGCGAGTTGCGGCATCAGATATGTGTAGTCGTTGCGCATCCACAGATGGTGATGTGGATCAACAATCGCAAGACCCGGTTCAAGGATCGCCTCATCAAGCCGCGACAGCCAGCCATCGTCCGGTCCGGTCTGCCCAGTGTTTGCCACCATTTTTGTGCCCTGCGTTGGTCATCAGCGGTTGCCGAGAGATGTCAACTTACCACTGCTGGGCTACGCGCTCCCCACATGTCATTAAACAGCGTGCAGTTCGAACCCGAATTGCATACCGGAAAGACGCGCCAGTCGACCGTCCTGTGAGCGCATTAGTACGCTCTTTCTTTGGGGCAAATAGGAGAAAATTGGCGCAAACAGGTGGCCCGATCAACAACGAATCCAGACCCGGCACACGGTAACTCGATAACATTCAAAAATGGCGACGTCGTCGGCAGTCCAGGTGGAAAGCCCAGGGTTACGTCCGCGATCAACTGTGGTGGGCGGACCCGTACTACATAGTGGACGCAGACCATGACGACTACACGGTCCTGCACATCGGTCCCGGTGCGCGTTCGCTGTGCCCCGCACCGATGGCGCGTGGCGAAGGCCACAGTGATGACCCGGCGCACCGGTGGCGTGTCGCTGCAGGCACCTGGAAGTTGGTTGAGCGGGTCTGGCAAGACACCCATGCCCTCACCTTCCTTTACCCCAACAAGTTCTACGCGCTGCGCATGTTCTGGTCGGCGCGCGATGGCTCGTTCATGGCCTGGTACGTCAATTACCAGCGACCGTATACGATCAACGATCACGGCTTCGTCAGCCTCGATCTGGAACTGGACGTCTTCTATCTGCCACCTGATCTGAAACCGATGATCAAGGACAAGCCGCAATTCGATGCAGGCGTCGCGGCAGGCGCGATCACCCTGGCGGACGTGGCGGGCATCAAGGCGGCTCGTGCTGAGATAGACAACCTGTTCGAACTCAAGCAAGAGCCGTTTCTGGGCGACTGGACCGATTGGCGACCATCTGCGGACTTGCCGGCGCTGGTTCTACCAGAGGGCCTGCTGCGGCAGTACTTCAACCGCTAGACCTGGCACGCAAATACCAGACGGGACTACTCGCTCCCGGCGACCGCCGTCATCGAGGACCGGGGCGCATCCAGAGCAGACGCGCCACGCGCCAGATGCGTACGTGCGCGTAGCCGGGCGTTGTTGTGGATGTTCATGTAAAAGAGCGAGTAATCGAGCCCATGGTAGGTGTCCATCAGGGCAGAACCCATCGCCGCATAGGCACTGTCAGTTTGTCGTTCAGCAAAGAGACTGCCGTCCCGACACTGGGCGCCCGTTAGTCCGACCTCTGGTGTACCCAACGCGTCAAACTGCTGCCCCGTCGCCTTGTCCTCGGCTTTGCCGAGCGTGTCGATATATTCACCCGTGGGCGCGAGTGCACCTTCGTTCAGCGCCTCGCCCGCCAGTTCCTCGTCGACCCGCCAGGTCAGGGGATTGGTGCACAGACTCGGCGCGCCGCGCTCAATGGGATTCGTGCCTTCCGGCATCGTGTCCCAGTGCACAACGCAATGCAGATCGTCTGCTGCGGCACAGGGCTTTATGTGTGAAAGACCAGCGAACCATTCCGGCGACACAGGGATCAGGACTGCTCCGATCAGGTAAGCCGCCACCATGCGCTCGTGCAGACCACCGGGATCGATCACCTCGGCAATCAGGCGCAGTGCGTGGTGCGTGCCCTGACTGTGGCCGGCGAGGATGAACGGCCTGCCTCCATTGTGATATGCAAGGTAGTACTCAAACGCCCGCTTCACGTCCTCATAGGCAAAACCCAGCACCGCAGATCGCTCTGCTTCCGAGCCGAAGTAGGCAAAGATATTCGCTTCGCGGTATCGGGGCGCGTAGACGTTGCAACAGCCGTTATAGGCGCTCGCCTGGTTAGCCATCATCCATTGGGTGTTCTCCTCAGTCCCCGAGTCAACCGCCATGGGGGAAGTCCAACTCCCGGACGTCAGGTAACCGGTTGGATGAATGAAGAATGTGTCGATGGGATGATCACCCTGCGCGAGCACATCGATACCCGCTGGAACAAGATCGGCCGGGTCCTCCATTTCGGGTAGCGACGCCCAATTCTGCTGACGACTGTAGTCGGGTGCGGGCACGGCATCCGCTGCATTGAACTCACCTGACGGCTCGTTATACATCATGAAACCGGCAAAGAAGAGCTGGCCGCCGTAGCCGGTAAAGTACAGTCCCGCACCACTTGCGATCAGCACTGCCAACGTAATTGCAATAACCTTTGCGATTCTCATTCGGCTCGAAGCTCCTGGTCGGGTTTCTCGGGTATGGAAGGGTAAAAGGAAAGAGCAGTCCCTAAATAGATCAGTCGCTCGACAGATCAGGCTTTGGACAGATCAATCAGGCCGTTCGGCCCGTGCAGGGCTTCGATCCGGCGCTCGATAATACGCGGCCCACCTGGCCAACACACGCGATCAGGTCGATGCTGGGGTTCGCCCGAATGAACTCCGTGGCCACTTCGGGCAACCCGTCGGCTGCATCATCCTTCCGGAAGTGACCCGCCCTCTTGATCATCGTGTAGGCCTGACCTTGCGTGCCCGGAACCAGATGTGGCGACGTAGGATCAATCTAACCTGGATGAAATGATGGGGTGTGAACGAGCCCATTGGCGCGAAGGCCTAGCGACTTTTCAGACGGCCTGGGCCTGGCACTGCGCAGCAATCGAAGATCACGTTCGCGCACCGATTTTCGGCCCCACCAGTTATGCCAAACGATTCCCCATTCATCCCCGATCCGTTGCGAGACCGACTCATCGCAACCTTCTGGGAGCTGAGCATCGCGAGGTCTCCGAAGTCCGCGTCTGAACGCACGCCACGCACAAATCCACCAGCGTGTGGCGATAACCACGAGTGTGTCTGCGCGCTCGAACAGGAGATTGTCGTCGACGTCATTGCTGTCAACGATCCACTTCTCACCAGCAAGCAGGGCCCCTTGCGTCTCGAGGAACTCGTCTTCAGGCACCCGCGCCCCAGCCGGGATTCCAACTGTGGAGGTCGAGATGGATAACGGGAAGGCCAATTTTCGTTGATAACGCCCGTGAGAATGTACTCTTTCCTGCACCAGCCATGCCGGTGACGACAATGCGGTCACCAACTTATTGGAGGTGTGTCAATCAAGCTCACGGCACCCAGGAATTAGTTATCGATCAGGTTTGCAAACAAACCTCGCATGATCGTGTAGAAAAGAGGCCTGCGGAAAAGAGGCCTGCGGAAAATGGCGGTGCATCCCTCGCACTGCACGCCAGTGCCCACCCCAGAACCGAGTTCTGGGACAGGAACCAGCTAGTCAGCAGCTAACCAAACTGAAGCAAATCATCCGGCTTGCCACCCTCGTGGCCAAGGACATGCTTCAGGTAGTCGATGTAGGAGTTCATCCACATCCCTGATGATCGCTCGCGGCCCTTCTCGACGTCTGTCTTGGTGGACTTCATGTACCAGTTGTTGCAGCGCAGCCATACCTTGCCGTCGGACGTCGTATTACAAAGTGCTGTCCAGTCTTCGACCGCTTCGTGAGACGGCTCGACCTCAATCTGACCGGCGCTCTGCATATCGCTGATGAGCTTCGACAGATACTGCGACTGCTGTTCACAGAGCAGCGTGACATTGGTGACCGGATTCAGGCTCTGCGGGCCGATCATCATGTAAAAGTTCGGCATGTCATCCACATGAATGCCCCACAGCGAGTGCGGGCGGGTCATCTGAAACCGATTCGTCTCGTTGGCGCCAAACTTCTCGGCGAGGGAAACACCACCCTTGCCGGTGACCGGGAATGGGATGAAGTTGATATCAAAGCCGGTGGCATAGATGAGCACATCAAACTCATAACTGTCACCCTCCGCCGTGGTCACACCCGTTGCGTTGACTGACACCACGCCACCGGGATCGTTGACGAGCTTCACGTTCGGCTTGTTAAAGGTCGAGTAATAGTCGTCGATGAAGAGTACCCGTTTGCAGAAAAACGGGTAGTCCGGCGTCAACGTCGCCGCAAGCTCCGGATCCTGCACTTCCTGCTTGATGCGCGCGGCGATCCCGTCGCAGATCTTGCCGTTGCGTTGCTCGTCATGCAGATCATCGAACGTGAACAGCACATCCGGATCGGGCGGAAATTCTTCCTTCCAGTCAATAAAGCGCAGCTTCTCGCCGTAGCCGCCGGCTTCGAACTTGTCGCGGATGTCCTTCGGCGTTGGCTCATCGTCTCGCGGCAGCACCCAGGTGGGCGTGCGCTGGAACACCGTAAGGTGCTCGACCTCATCGACGATGTTCGTGATGACCTGCCCGGAAGAAGCACCCGTGCCGATCACGCCGACCCGTTTGCCCTTGAGCTGAGCGCTTCTATCCCATTTTGCCGTGTGGAACGACTGGCCCTTGAACGTTTCCATGCCCGGCAGTTCCGGCATCCGCGGGGTCGACAACGGACCGTTGGCCGCTACCACGTGCTGACAGGTCACCACCTCAGCAACCTCGCCTGTACTCGGGTCCTCGGTCGTAACCTGCCAGGTGGCCGCACCGTCACCCAGGTACTCAACGCTGGTGACCTTGCGCGAGAAACTGAGCTTGTCACGAATGTCGCCGTAATCGGTGAGCAGTTCTGCGTAGTCAGCGATCTCGTGCTGGCTCACGTATTTTTTGGAGGGAATGAAGCCGGTGCGATCAAGAAACGGTAGGTAGGTGTAGGCCGGCACATCACACGCGGCACCCGGGTACGAACCAACGCCGTTCTTGCTCCACACCCCGCCGACAGACTCCGACATCTCGAAGATGCGGACATTCTCGACGCCGGCCTCCTTCAGATAGATCGTGCACAGCAATCCGGAAAACCCGCTGCCGACAACAACGACATCAAAATGGGCATTACTCATTCATTCTTCCTTCTGACATTCTTTATGACACGCCCGTCTGACATTCTTTATGACACGCCCGATGGTACTGCGCGTGGCCTCAATAGAGAGGGCGCGAGTGTATCGATGCAAAGGCCGTCGGGCAAACCACCTTGTCACCCGTTGGCTCAGAGCCCGATGCCCGGACCGCTACGGCCGACCGCTGATTACCCAAACCGTTGGACGGACGAGTCTTGTGGGCTGTATTGACGACTTCACCTTCGAAGAAGGCGGTCGGTCGGATGTAGAAGCGATTCTTACTGCCTGGCTCTGACGTCGTGCGGCAGTTCCTGGATAGTCGTTGAAGAAGACCTCGAGAGCCTTTTCTGCAACCCGGACGACACCAATGCGAAGTTTGTGGCGTTCGCTACGCCGCACGCGCGGACGGCTTCCACCTGCGACAACGCGCCACGTGCCACTCGCTCAATAACTTAGGCGCAACACGATCGTCGCAAACGCACACTTTGCAGGCCTGAGTAAGTATCGCTTATTGTCTCTACCTCAGGACGTTTTACACCCACCTGATCACTCGCCCCATCAACACATCAACACATCAAGGAAGGCAGATGACAACAGAGACGATCCTCTTCTCCCAGGGCATCGATTTGCCAGAAGACATTCTGGCCCTCTCAGAATCCATGAAGCCCACGGGGATGGACCTGATTCACCTACCGCCAGGCGCAGCGGCCGATGACCTGATCAGTGCCATGCGGGATGCGGACTACCTACTGGGGTTTCTGCGCTTTATCCCGACTGAAGATCTGCTCCAAAACGGAACCCGGCTGAAGCTCATTCAAGTACTGAGTGCGGGTTATGACAGCATCAACATCGATGGGGCACGGCGCGCCGGGATACCGGTTTGCGCTAATGGCGGGGCCAATTCGGTTGCCGTGGCGGAACACACCATCATGCTGATGTTGGCTGTGTACCGTAAGCTCGTGGCCTACCATGCCAACGTCACCGCTGGTCGCTGGCACCAGGGCATCCCCCGGTCGGTAGACATCTACGAAATACAGGGCAAGACGATCGGGCTGATCGGTTTGGGCAATATCGGCCAACAGGTTGCCAAACGCCTGAGAGGCTTCGACTGCAACGTTATTTATTCAGACGTCACCCGACTTCCCAACGAAGCAGAGGAGTCCCTCGGGGCACACTTTGTCTCACTCGACGAGTTACTGGCCAACGCCGATATCGTTAGCCTGCACGTGCCACTCAATGATCAGACGCGCGAGATGATCAACGCCGACACGTTCAAACGCATGAAGCCAAAGGCCATCCTGATCAACACCTGCCGGGGTGGCGTCGTACAGGAGCAAGATTTGGTTGATGCACTTCGCGAGGGCCAGATTCTGGCAGCAGGACTCGACGCACAGGCAAGTGAGCCACCCGAACCCAACAATCCGTTACTGGCGCTACCGAATGTCACTTTGACCCCACATAGCGCCGGCCCGACCGTCGATAGCTTTCACAAGCGATTTCACAATGCTTACGCAAATATCGAGCGCGTTGCCCAGGGCCACCCACCGAACTGGGTCATCCCCGAGATGCATGATCTTTTTGTCCCGACAGACTGAGCCACCCCATCTGCCACTCATGCGACGAAAGCTGAGCGTTGCGTCGACAGGATTTACCGACGACTTCTAAATGGTTGGGATGGATTGTGTCCGTGAGGCCGAAGCAGCCTGAAGGCGTATACAGCGTCAACACCTACACCATCAACAACGTGCACCAATGCCACAACTTCTGCGGCGCCGACTCGGTGTTGCGTCGTTTTGCCGCTTGGCGTTGAATAGCTCAGAACTACCCAGCCTGGAGTATGCACATGCGCCATCACGTCGCGCCGTGGTTGATCATCCCGTTTCTGGTGGCATGTGCACCGCAACAATCTGCCCTGGAAAGCAAGCAACAAGGGCTCGAAGCGCGGCCGGATTTCATCGAGGGCCACGTGCGCTCCCAATCCGGCGAGCCGGAAGCGGGCGTCTGGGTGATCGCAGAGACCGACGCGCTGCCGACCCCATTCCGAAAGATTGTGGTGACAGACGATGACGGCAAGTTTCTGCTCCCCGAGCTACCGGACGTCGCATACGACGTGTGGGTACGCGGCTATGGTTTACGTGATTCGACGCGGATTCAGGCCGAACCGGGGCAAACGATCAAACTAGCCGTGGATGCGGCCAGCCGCCGCGAGGCCGCAGCAATCTATCCGGCCAGTTACTGGCTATCAATGCTCACGCCGCCGGAAGGCGACCCACACTGGGTCAACACGTTCAAGCTGGGCTGTCAGTTGTGCCATCAGGTGGGTTCTGGCATCACGCGCGCCGGGACCCGCGAGCAACTCGACCTCGGGCTGCACAAGGCGACCTACATGAACCTCGTGGCAGACGGCCTCGGCAGAGAAGAACTGTTGGCAAGCATGACAGGGTGGCGTCAGCGCATTCTCGACGGCGAAACGCCGGCGATGCCACCCAGGCCAAAGGGCACCGAACGTAACGTCGTGCTCACCCAGTGGGCATGGGGCGATACCTTTACATACGCTCATGACGAAATCGCCACGGACAAACGCGACCCCAGCCGTTATGCCAACCAGCCGATCTATGGCGTCGATCTGGCCAACGACCGCATGCTAATGGTCGACCCCGTCGCTCATTCCGCGTCGAGCAGCGCGGTGCCGACACTGAACGGCTTCGATACCGCCTGGTGTGATCAAACCTACAAACCGCTGGACGCGGAGCAGGCGTTTCCGAGCGGATTCGGATCGTTAGGTTGTCCGGTACGACCCGGCATTACCGGGTATGAGGGTCAGTATCCCAACGCCGCAAACCCGCACAACCCGATGCTGGATGACCTTGGGCGCGTCTGGATCACCACGCAGATACGGCGTGAATGGGCAGAAGACCTGCCGGCGTTCTGCCAAAGGTCACCGGTGATCACCAACAACTATCATCACCGCCAACTGGGTTGGTACAACCCGAAGAGCGGCGACTATCAGCTGATCGATACCTGTTTCGGCACTCACCATCTGCAGTTCGATCGTCACGGCGTGCTCTGGGTCAGCGGGGATTCAAACGTCGTAGGCTGGTTCGATCCTGCCAAGTATGATCCGGACAAGCCGGCTAGCCTGGCAGCGGCCCAGGGTTGGAGCGAAGTCAAGGTGGATACCGACGGCAACGGCACGCCCGACACGTCGTTGCCAGGATTCAACTACGGGGTCATTCCCAACCCGCAGGATGACAGCGTCTGGTTCGCGCAACCCGGCGGCAATCCCGGCGGCGCGCTGGATTTTCGCGGCCGACTGATTCGCTACACGCCGGCTACGGACAAGCACGAAGCCTACACTCCGCCGCGACCCGGTTCCGGTCCACGCGGCGTGGATGTGGACCGTGAAGGCATCATTTGGGTGGCATTGGGCGGCAGCGGCCACCTGGGCCGATTTGATCGTAGCGTCTGCGCGCAAACCTGGGGCTCAGGTGATCAATGCCCTGAAGGCTGGACGCTGTATCGAAGCCCCGGTCCGCTGATCGCCACCGACGCCGATCCTGGCGACGAGCGCAGCGCGGACTTCCACTACTACCTGTTTGTCGATCAACACAACACGCTGGGCATGGGGGAGGACACCGTCATTATCAACGGCACGGGATCCGACTCATTGCTCGCATTTGACCAAAAGTCGCGGACATTCGTCACGATACGCGTCCCGTACCCACTCAATACCTACACGCGTGGACTCGATGGGCGCATCGACGATGCGAATGCGGGTTGGAAAGGTCGGGGACTGTGGTTCACCAATGGACTCGATCCGATCATCCACTCGGAGATTCCCCAATCCTACGTGGGCAAAGTCCAGCTACGATCTCATCCTCTGGCCCGGTAAGGCGCGTCATACCCGTCTATTGGTCGAATTAGCCTGGGTCTGTCACTTGGGGCGACAACGCGCGAAGGCGAGCAAAACTCTCTGTAACGCCCAAGCAGTAATGTCCGGTTTGTCCCAAGTTAAAGTGTCCGGTTTCCATCGGGGCTTCGGCGTCGGCGATGGCAGAAGAGATCATTACTATGAGTCGTCGAGAGCTGGATCGGGTCTGTGTGATTGAGCGAGTGGCACGCGGCGAGTTGTCGCAGGTGGAAGCCGCCCGGGTGTGCGAGCGCAGCGAACGCCAGGTAGGGTCGCCTGGTCTAGGAGATGCGACTGCCGAGGATCGATAACATCGAAGATGCCACCAACTACCTTCCGCGCTTCATGGCGCAGTACAACCAACGCTTTGCCAGGCCGCCTCGCATTGACCTCGACGCCCACCGCAAAGTCCTGCATACCGAGCAGGAATTGGATCTGCTTCTGTCATTTCAGGATGAACGAGCCATCTCCAAGAACCTGGAGGTTCGACTCGAGAACAGCGTCTACCAGCTCCAGGCCGCCGAGCGCCGACGTCGCCTGAGCGGCAAGCGGGCCGTCGTACACAAACACGACGATGGTCGGATCAGCATTCTGGTTGCGGGTGAACTGGCACCGCAGGAGCATGAAGCTCTCCTTAGACTAGGACGCGGCCTCGCCGTTTATGTACGGATGCGTGTGTTCCAAACGCAAACAGTAGAAATCTCCTCCTCTTCCTCAGAAATTCACTGGCCGCCGGCACATCCTGCGGCGAGTAGCGACAAAGAGATGAAGAGCAGGATGCGCATCGGCCATGGCTTCGACTTTGGCCCTGTGGCGATGCTTGCCGAA
>Ga0115002_10001402_pt1 | contig 33303 bp, 25 predicted proteins | sample ArcticOcean_MG_C_8_FD_89576 | JGI IMG/M metagenome (GOLD analysis project Ga0115002, IMG submission 89576) | Marine microbial communities from western Arctic Ocean - ArcticOcean_MG_CB11_86 | ecosystem: Environmental > Aquatic > Marine > Oceanic | place: Arctic Ocean: Canada Basin | collected... | reverse complement strand
TCAAACTGAAAAGCCTGTATCCCATACCCGACAAGTAGCGATGGGCAGACTACTACGGCACATAAACTGAGCCGGTCGAGTTTACGAGACAAGAAAAAATAAAGAAACCACGGGGAATACGGGGTTCTTTCTTCCCCGTGTCCCCCGTGGTTGAATCTGGACGTGCCGTCTGTGGAGACTGAGTCCCAAGTCGCAGTGTGTCAGTTGGTGTCGTCAGCATCCTCGTCGGATTCATCCTCCCACTCGAACTCGCCCACGTCGACGAACGAGCTGCAATGGGGGCAATTCTGGACTGTTCCGTCGAGCGAGCCGGCGAACGTGGAAGTCTTCCCGCAATCTTCGCAGCGGGCCTCGATGGTCTGTGGTTCGTTTGCTTTGCGTTCGGCGTCGCGATCAATCCTTAGCTGTTCAAATTCCGCGAGTGCAAGGCCCGCCTGTTCGGCATCACAACCATTGATCCACACCTGCGGCTTGTGAATCTCCGGCAGGCTGCCGAAAGCGAAGTGGCCCACGACCGAATGGTCCTCAACCGCAAAGGCTTCAATCCCCCGGCTCTCCAGAAACTGTTGAGCCATCTTGGCATCCATATTGCCCTTTGTGGTGTACGTGGCGATCGGGTCTTGGAGATTCATTTGTGGGTCCAGCCGATGGAAGTGTGAGTATCTCGCGTACGATGCCCACAGCACGAAGTATCAGGAACATGTCTTTGACGATCGAATTGGAGAGCAATTCGAGAATTGAGGAAGACGTTCGTGTCATGGGAAATGTCAACAAGAATACGAATTTCATTCGTTGGCGAACCAACCATACGGCCTCAAATCCACTGATGTCTTTGGGTTCTCAGAAGTGGAAACTAATCGCCTGATTCGAGTAAGGAACTCGGCCTGATCGGCTGCGGGGCTTTTGAAATATGTATTGCGGCCTATTTTTGTCCACTCGACGATCGCAGTAGAATTGGGGAACGCGGAAGACTGTTCGGCCATTTCAAGACCAAAAAGGCGCAATGCAGAATTGTCGGTAATCGGAGCAATGGCGACGACGTAGTGACATTCGTTGGACGTTGTTGGCTGAGGGAATGTGATCAGGATTGTCCGGTAGTTCTCTTCGGCGTCGATCGCCAGTGAAAGACCATCTGCTGACATGCGGTCCTCTTCGGGAAGTTGCATTCCAGTACCGTTCCAGACCTTAACGAGATTGTCACTACCGTTTTCAGCGGCAAATGTTGAAAAAAACGTGGTGGATCGGAGAGTGCCATCTTTGGCAGCCAAAGTTTTGCAAACTTGAAGTGGTGATCGCGCGGTTTTGCGCGCGGAGCCGATAAGTCGAGCTGAAGTTGAGGTTTCTCCTCGCCTTCGACGAATACGCGTCCCGTTTCGTCTATAGCCGCTTCGACCATATCAGAATCCTTGTCGCCGGAATCGCCATGTTGCACGGGTCTGGGTTGGGACATGGGCTCAGCGCATCCAATTGGCAGGAGGAGAGGGATGATCAAGTAGAATCTTCGTGGTGGCGAAATTGTCACGAGATGCTCATTTCGACATGGACTAATATTTGACTGGTAGAGGATTATTACAGAACAAATGACGGCCTGTCTGAATTATTCACATTCCACCCGTTCAGTGCAATTAAGTCAAGTTACTTCCCCTCACACCAACCCCTCCAAATGACACCCCACCGACTCCGCCAGCGCGTCGACGTTGTAGCCGCCTTCCAACAAACTCACGAGGCGACCTTCGCAATGAGTTCGGGCGACTTGGGCGAGCAATTCGGTGAGGACGGTGAAGTCTTCGGATTCCAGGCCGAGGGAACCAACCGGGTCGGCGGAATGCGCGTCGAATCCCGCGCTGAGGAGGATGAGTTGGGGGCGGGACTTGGCAGCCGCGTCTTGCAGCATGCTGGCGAAGAGTGCGTGGTATTCGTGTCGGATGATGCCGAAGGGGAGGGGCAGGTTGAAGGTGTGACCTAGCCCGTCACGTTCGCCCGTTTCGTTGTCGAGACCGGTCCAAGGGTAGAAGGGGTGGCGGTGGGCGGAGAAGAAGGTGACTTGGCTGTCGTTGTAGAAAATGTCTTGCGTGCCGTTGCCGTGATGCACGTCCCAATCGACGATGAGAATGCGTTCAACGCCATGTTCGGCTTGCGCATGCCGGGCGGCGATGGCCACGTTGTTGAACAGGCAGAACCCCATCGCGGTACTCGGCAACGCATGATGACCGGGCGGGCGGATCAGGCAGACGGCTTCGCGATGGTCGCCGTTAACAACCGCATCAACGGCTGCGATGGCGGTCCCAGTCGCGTACAAAGCGACATCATAGGAGCGGGGTGAAACGACGGTGTCGGACTCGATTCGTCCTCCGCCGGATGCTGCGAAGTCGCGAATGCTGTCGATGTGTGTTTCGGGATGCACTCGCGCGACTTGGTCGAGCATGGCGAGTTGGATTTCACCGTGATCGAAACGCTTGTCGAGATCGGTGGCGGCTAAGTGCGCGTGAATGGCCTGCAATCTCGCCGCACATTCGGGATGCTGCCCCGTGTCGTGCTGGGTGAAGAGTGGGTCGGCGAAGAGGATTGGCATGCGGTGGATCGTGGTCCCTCGCTTGCGTTTCGGGCTGGTATTTTTTTAATTCAGGAGTAGAAAATCGCGGCTATTGAGCAAGGCCCACATGAGGTCTTGCAGGGCTTCGGTTTTCTTTTCGGCGTAGGATGCCAGGTGCTTGCGGGCCAAGGCGAGTTCACCAGTCGAGGGTTCGCGGACGATGGTCCAGAGGTAGAGCTGCCGGATAATTTCGTCGTCGGCGAGCTTCTGGCGTAGCAGCAACGCGATGCGGCCGTTGCCGTTGGCGAGGCGGTCGAACATCGATTTGCTGTTGATGAAATGCAACGCTTGCAGCATGTTGGACGTGTCGTCGCGTTCGCATTCGCAGGCCTCGACACGTTTCGGTTTCCCGAACAGGTCGAGGATTTCGCTGGTAACATTGGCGTCGGGAAGTTGAGCGGCGGTGAAGCCAGCGGGTGCTCCGCCGAAGCGACCGGGGACGTTACTGGATTGTGCCAGGCAATCGACGAGCACTTCCGCCGAGAGTCGCCTGGGTAATGCACGAGAAAAGTTGTCGCTGTCGTGCTTGTTGGACTCGTTGGGGATCGTGCTGCGTTGGTAGGTTTGGGACGTGACGATCTGCTTCATCAAGTGACGCACGTTGAAGTCGTGCTTGATGAAGTCGGCGGTCAGCGCGTTGAGCAAATCAGGATTAATGGGCGGGTTGGTGGTTCGCACGTCGTCGACCGGGTCGATGATGCCCCGATTGAAGAAGTAACTCCAAATGCGGTTGGTGATACTTTTCGCAAAGAACGGATTCTCGGCCGAGGCGAGCCAATTCGCGTAGAGCAGGCGACGGTCGGCACCTGTTTCGATTTTAGGCTCGATGCCCCCGAGGAATCGGGGTGGTTGGAGTTGATTGGTGCGCGGGTTGCGGGCGTAGCCGCGTGTGGTGTCGAGCAGCACCACCTTCGCTTTGCGATCGGTGGCGAGGAGTGGATCCTGCTTGGTGCGGACTTGGTTAAAGAAGCTGGCTAAGCCGTAGTAATCGACCTGAGTCCAATTCTCAAACGGATGCGGGTGGCATTTAGCGCAGAGCATGCGCATGCCGCAGAAAACTTGCGTGGCCCGTTGCAAGGTGTCGTTCTCGTCGACGCTGACAAGGTAATATGTACTGGTGGGGCTGTTACGAAAACTGCCACGTCCGGTGAGGACTTGGCGGGCGAAATCGTCGAGTGGCATGTTGGACGCGACGGCCGAGCGAATCCACTCGCGGAAGGCGAACACGGCCGGGTCGCTGACGGTGGTGCGGGAGTTCTGCAGCAGGTCGCCCCATTTGAGTGACCAGTGATCGACGAATTCCGATCGTGAGAAGAGGGCATCGACGACTTTCTCGCGCTTGTTCGGACTTTTGTCAGCGAGGAAGGAAACGAGTTCTTCGGGTTTGGGTTGCAGGCCGATCAGATCGATGTAGGCCCGACGCAGGTAGGTTGTGTCGTCGGCGAGCACTGAGGGGATGACCTTCAGTGCGTTAAGTTTGGTGATGATATGGCGGTCGACGAGGTGATTTTGTGGAAACGGGGTGGGGGCAAACTCGCTGCCGGGCGAGAGCACGATGCAGCCGGTGACGGTGAATTTGCGTTCGTAACGCAGGACGATGGCGGTTTCGCCCAGTTCGTTGGCGGTGACGAGGCCTTCGGCGTCGACGGATGCAAACCGATCGGTGTTTGATGTGAAGATGCCCAACTGGGTAACGTCGCGCACGCGTCCGTCGGCGTAGCGGGCGAGCAATTGCAGTTGATGCGATTCGCCCGGATGTAGGACGATCTGCTTGGGGTAGACTTCGATGGAGACGAGGCCGTCGGGTTGGTCGGTGTCGCTGCGTGCTCCCTCGCTAATCCAGTTCAGCAGGATTTTATCTTCCAGGCTGCCGCGTTTCAGACGGATGCCGCCTTCGTGGGGAACACCGCCGAGTGGTTTACTGACGAGCAGGCTGCCGACCGGGTTCTGGTGGTTGATGCGTCGGCCGTAGTACTCGTCACGAATGGCGGCATGATCGTATTTGGCGTCGGCTCCGCGAAGCGAGAGTTTGAAACCATTCTTGCCGAGTGAATACCCATGACAGGACCCTTGGTTGCAGCCCCCTTTGGAGAGGACCGGCATGACTTCGTGGGTGAAGCTGTAAGACCGTTCGGTTGCGGGAATTGAAGCTGTGACGGCGACCGTCGCGGTGCGCCCGGCGGCGGTGACGGTGATGATTGCTTTCCCGTTGCCCTGCGGATAGACGTGTCCGGATTTATCGACAGTTGCGATCTTTTCATCACTACTGACAAACTTTGTGCCTGCGGTGAGATCGATAGAGCGCGCATTTTTTGTCGTCGCGGTCACGATGATGGACACGGGTTGCCGACGGTGAGTCAACGTGATTATTTTCGGTGTGACGACCAACGGTCCGGCGACTACGGCTGCCGGATCGGCCGCGACGCTGATGGAACTGGAGAGCGTGACAACCGCTGCCAAGGCAGCGAGAAGCGAGCGATGAAGGTTTGTCAGCATGACGGAATTCCGTGGATAAATCGAGTATGTCAGTTGGTCTGTTTTTTCGTTTGAATCTTCTGAATCTTCGACAGGGCGAACTTAGCTGCGTTGCGAACGCGGGGCGATTTGTCGTCGAGCAAGGCAGTCAGAGCTTCGGTGGCGGATTCGGCTTTGCTGCCGAGATTCCCCAGTGAGGTGGCGGCGTGTTCGCGGACGACGCTTTGATCGTTTTGCAATGCGCCGACCAGCGATTCGAGTGCGGGTTCGGCGGTGGATCCTAGCCGGCTGAGTGACTGGGCGGCAGCGGCCTGGACATCGCGGTTGTCGTCGGTGAGGGCTTTGCCCAAGGTGACGACTGCCGGAGCGGCTGCCGTGCCGAGGCGTCCGAGTGCGCCGGTTGCATACCAGCGGGCTTTGGGCCAGTCGTCGTTCGCGATGACTTCTTGTAATTGTGGAATCGCGGCTGCGGCGGGCGGGCCGATTTCGTAGAGCGCGTGTGCGGCGGATTCGCGAACAGGGCCGTGTTTGTCGGAGAGCGCGGCGGCCAAGGCTTTGACCCCATCGGCTGCGTCTTCTTTGCGAAGTGCCCCCAACGCGTCGGCGGCGGCTGTGCGAACGGTCGGTTCTTCGTCTTGAGCGAGTGATTTGGTGAGTGCCGGTGAGAACTTTGCAGTTGCTCCGCCGTAGCGCGCGATCCGTTCCAACGCGGCCGCGCTGCGTGCTCGGACGCGACCGTCGATATCGTCGGCAATCGCGGTGAGCAGCGCAGGAATGACGGCTTCGGTTTTCGGGCCGATGCGTCCTAGCGAACCGGCGGAGAAATTGCGGATGATGAGTTCTTCGTCCTTCAATCCGGCGACTAAGACGGCAACCGCTTTGCCAGGTACGGGGATTTTAGAATCGGAACTCATCGAATCGAGCGCTTCAAATGCTGAAAGTCGGACGTATTTGTCTTCATCAGCGGCGAGTGTCACGATTATCGAAACGGCAGCCGGCCCCATCAGTCCCAGCCCTTGTGCGACCGCTTGGCGGACTCGTTCGTCTTTGTCGTTACGAATAATGTCGGCGAGTGCGGGGATGTGTTTGGGCGACATCTCGGCGAATGCGGTTGCGAGCCTTTGTGACGGCACTTTCTCTTTGGCGGCTTGCACGAGGGCCGGAATGGCTTTCAGTCCCATCACGCCGAGTTGCCGGGCGGCCGCCTGGCTCGCGGGTTGGTCGCTGCCTGCCAATGCTTTGATCAATGTTTGCGTCGGGCCAGACGGCTGATCTGTTGGTGTGGCATCCTTGGGAACCGGCTTCGCATTCTGAACCGGTTGCGCTACGACCGGGGTGGTCGCCAGAGCCGACAGCAATGTGAGTGCCAAAATGATTCGCATGTGTTATTTACCCACCTTCGGTTTTGCGGCGGGCGGTGTTTCGGTGATGGTGACGGTTAACGGGATTTCGTTGCTGCGAACCACGACGTTCGCCTGTGCGGGGTTAGGCTTGGCCGTGGCCGAAAGTTTGATACCGGAAATACTACCGACCGCGACGTTGGCAGGGAATTGGAGGGTGACTTGGAACTCGTTTTTGTCAGCCTTGACGACCGCCGGTGTGATGCGTGTGCCGGCCGGTTGCCCGGTGGCGGTGACCGTGATGTCGCTAGAAAACTTTGTGCGACGGGTGACGCTCCCTTTGACGACCAGTGTGGCACCCGTTTTTATTTTCGCTGTTGTCAGTGAGGCCGTTCCTGTCAGCGCGATGCCGACCGGATTGGTGGTGGGAAATTTTCGCACGGGGGTGAAGGCGGTACCGAGGACGGTTTTTTTGTCTTTGCTGAGGAACTCGGCTTTCACGGCGAGTTCATAGCCCACGACGGGTAAGTCGGCCGGAACGAGCAGGGCCACCGCGCCGTCGTTTTTTCCGATCGCGATCTCGACGGCTTTCTCGACTCGCAAGACGCGAGTGGGAACCGGTCGCCCGTTAACGAGCGGCGGAGCCTGACTGGTCAGCAGCGTGAGCCTTACCGGGCCTGGGTTGTCGGCGGGGCGTGAGACCTTGACGGGAATTTCCAGGCGGCCGGCCAAGACGAGCGAGGCGTCGTTGGGAACCGTTCCCCAGTCGGCAGCAAACGCATGCCCGGCTGTTGTGGACACGGCCAGTTCTTCCTGCAACCAGGGCTGAACCGTTGCCAACGGATGATTCGACAGTCTCGCGGTCGTTTCGGATGTCCGATTACCAGATGTCGAGACAGCTTGTAGCCGCGAAACAACGGGCGGCGACGCGCTGTCGCCAGCGGTGAGCGTGATGAGTGTGCCGTTGGCTGCTGCGGGGATGACGCTGTTGGATGCTTGAACTCCCGGTGGGAGGGTATCGAATGTCAGACGAACGGGTGCGTCGCCGTTCGGTCGGTCGGCAAGGACCGGCAGGACGATGGAACCACCGCGCGGAATGTTAAGACGATCGCTGGGGAAGGAAACGACAAGCGGGGCTGAAGAGGTTGCCGCGTTCTGGTTGGTCACCGTCAATCGATAAATGCAGCCGTCACCGAAACGGCCGAGTTGATCTTGCAGGGCGACGAGCAGGCTGTCGGTCTTTGCCGGAACGGTGTAATCAAGACGTGGATCGGATGTGCCGGGGGCATCGTCGTTGATCGCCAACTGACCGCCTTGGGCGTTGCGTAATTTGAGGACCATGTCGGTCGGCGAGCCAAGCCGGGATGACTGAACGTCGAACCGCAATTTGTCGCCTGGCTTAACGGCCAGTCGATACACGTCTTCCTCGCCCAGTCCGCGAATCCGACCGTTGACGGATGTGGGAAGTTCGGGCAAAGTTCGGGCCGCTTCGCTCATAGGGAGCGAAGCTTCGATGAGTTCGGGGTGATCGCTGACGATTAATCGAGGCTGCGGGCCGCTGGCAGATTTTGTGTCGTGCCAGGGGGCAGGAACGTTACCGGTGATCGACGGAGCGGTGAACGGGACGGGGCGTGCTCCGGATGACCTCAGCGGAATTTGTAGCGTGGCTTGTTGACCGCGTTGGACCGCAGGGGGGAAGACATAATCGGCGAACGACCAGTTGCCGACTTTCAATCGGAAATGTGCCGGTGCGGCGGCGGCGTATTGCAGGTCATGCAGTTCGAGCGTGTATTCACCATCGGTGGGCAGTTTGACGCTGAGCCTGGTATCGCCGGACAGACGCGATGCGGGCAACGCCCAACCGAGTTGAACACGGCGGGCGTCGTAAAGATGGATGACCGGGCGTAATTTTCCGCCAAGCCGTTGGGCTTCAACTTCAAAAAGAATCGTTTCCCCGGCACGGCCGGTGAACGTTGTTTTGAGAATATTCGAGCCGGTGAGCGTCCCGTGCAACGAAATGGGGCGAGCCTCGATCTTTGGAGCGAAGATTGCCTGCGGAAGCCGGTCGACGGCGATGGCCACTGCGTTCGAGATGCCGTTCTCGTTGGCCACGCGAATTTGATACGTTCCTGGAATGACGCTTTCGGGCAAGCTGACTTCAAACTGAATGCGGGTTGCGGTTGGTTTATCGAGCAGTTGCTGCTGGGCTTTCGCGAACGGCAGAACAATTGTGGGAGCGGGAAGCAGGTCGGTTCCCGCGATCGTCAGCGTTGTTTTTCCGCCGGCCTGGAGGCCGTGAATGTCGACGGTGCGGACCGTCGGTGGCGCGGCCTGCAACGATGAGGCAAACGCCATCACCGAATAACAGACCGCGAGCGCATAAGACAATCGGCGAAAACAGACAAAGGACATCGAGAACCTGCAATCAAGAAGCGGAATTAGAAGAGTTCGCGGATCGGTTCGGCTTCGACGAGTCGAATGGGGCGACTACCGGGGCCGGGAACCATGGTTTTATCGAGGTCGATGCCCATCGCGTGGTAGATGGATGCCAGAATTTGCGGCGGTTTGATGGGGCGTTCCTTCGGCCGCGTGCCGAGCTTGTCGCTGGACCCGATGACTTGCCCGCCTTGAATGCTGCCGCCGGCGAAGAAGTTGGTCCAGACGGGCGGATAATTATCGCGCCCGCCGCGTGCGTTGACTCGGGGGGTGCGGCCCATCGAACTGAGCACGGTGACGACCGTTTCCTCCAGCAGGCCGCGTTCTTCGAGGTCATTGACCAACGCCGAGAACGCCTGGTCGAATTGCGGGCAGAGATGGTTTTTGTAGTCGCCATAGGTGTTATTGAGGCTGCTGCCGTTGGCGTGCATGTCCCAACAGGAAACGTTAAAAACGGTGTCGAAGTGGTTCACGTTGACGTAACGAGTGCCGTTCTCGACGAGGCGTCGGGCCATCAGACAACTTTGCCCGAACGTATTGCGACCGTAACGGTCGCGCAGCTTGTCTTCTTCTTTATCGAGGTCGAACGCTTGCTTGCTGGCGGGCGAAGTCAATAACTCGAAAGCTCGGTCATAAGCAGTTTCGCGGTTCGTGGTGGCTTTGGTTTCGACGCGTGCCTGGAGCGAATCGAGTTGCTTCAACAGTTGTTGTCGCTGGTCGACGCGGAATTCCGTTTGCCCCTGTGGCGGGACGAGGTTGGCGACTTTGAAATCGCTGCGAGCCGGGTCGGAGCCGAGGAGGAACGGCTCGTGACCGCTGCCCAGGTAGGCGGCGGTTTGTCCGTGCAGCGGACCGGCTCCGGTGTTACCGATTTTTCCCGGCAGGATGATCGAAGCCGGCAGCGTCGTTTTCTGCCCGAAGGTACGAGCGATCATCGAACCGATGTGCGGCTGGCGGTTGGTCGCGTTGAAGTCGTGGCCCGTCATCATCCAGCGTTGGCCGTTCTCGTGGGACGAACCGGTGGTGTGATGCAGACTGCGAACCAGGGCCACCTTGTCCATCACGCGCGCCATCAGCGGGAAGTGCTCGCAGATGTCGATACCGGGTACGTTCGTGCGAATCGGCTGGAAGGCACCGCGCGTTTGAGCGGGTGCTTCGGGCTTCATGTCCCATGTATCGATATGGCCTGGCGAGCCGACGAGGAACAGGGTGATGCAGTTGCGAATGCGTGCCTTCGACGCGTCGACCGCACCGGCTTCCTCGAGGGCGAGCAGGTTCGGCAGTGTCATGCCGGCCAGCCCCGTTGCACCGGCTTGCAGGAAGCTGCGGCGATTGAAACCGTGGCCTTCACAGACCGGGACGCGTTCGTTTCCAACGTGAATCATGCTTCGTATCCTTGAATGTCGACGCGACGACTCGGCGGAAGATTCATCTTCCGGTCGGGTATCCGCGATGAAAACAGTCCAGATGAAAACCAGTCAGATCGTGTAGCTGACGGTGTTCGAGATATCGACGTACTTGCTTTTTGTGAAGTTGCCGTCTTTGTCTTTCTGGTAGCCATCGTACTTCCAGAGTTGCAGCGAGACTTCGTACTTGCCGGGGGTTTGGTCGTCGTGCTCGAACTCGTGATCGGCTCGTGCCGGGGGCGTGGCGACGACTTGGCCGTCCTTCTTGACGACCCACTGCAATCGCGAACCCCAATCGTGGACGACATCGCCGCGTACGACCTTCCGCCCTTCCAGACGAACTTCCGCCTTGGGTGAGCCTTCAAAGACTTGATCCATGTTATTCCCCGTTTCCGAGTTGGTGACTTATCGGTTTGGTTTTACTTACCACAGAGGAACTCAGAGAAAGGAAAAAGAGAGTTGTTCTGGTCGTTGAACGACACGCCGTGAATGATGGCCAGTTATAGCCCACGCCCTTCCGTTACCAGGGACGTGCCACCCGGTGACGGGTTTCCCACTCTCAATTCAAATTCCTTTTTGTTTTTCCTCTGTGATTCTCTGTGTCCTCTGTGGTTCAAATTTTCGTTCGTTTCACTTCGTTCAAAACAGTTCGGGCATCGGCTCCGCTTCAACCAACCGCACCGGGCGGCTGCCTGGTCCGGGGAGCATGGTGCGTTCCAGGTCGATGCCCATACCGTGCAGAACAGAGGCGACAAACTCGGGTGGTTTGACCGGTCGGGTTTTTGGTTCGGTGCCGAACTTGTCGCTGGAACCGATGACCTGCCCGGTTTGAAAACTGCCACCGGCCAGGAAGTTCGTCCAGACCTGCGGGTAATGGTCGCGTCCGCCCCGTTTGTTCAACTTGGGTGTACGGCCCATTTCACTGACGACCGCCACGACCGTTTCTTCTAACAACCCGCGATCTTCCAGGTCATCAAGCAACGCGGTGAACGCGATGTCGAATTGCGGGCAGAGCAGGTTCTCGTATTCGGCGTACGTGTTATTCAGGCTGCCACCGTTGGCGTGCATATCCCAGCAGGCGACGCCGAAGACCGTATCGAAATGGTTAACGGTGATATGCCGGCATCCACTTTCAACGAGGCGTCGCGCCATCAGACAACTCTGCCCGAAGGTGTTTCGGCCATAACGGTCGCGGAGCTTGTTCTCTTCGCGATTCAGGTCGAACGCCTGTTTGGTGGCTGGCGAGGTCAACAGGTTGAACGCCCGATCGTAAGCGGTTTCGCGACGTTGTGAGATGGGGGTGTCGACCGTCCGTTGTAGGTCGTCGAGTTGCTTCAGCAGGTTGCGACGCGAATCGATGCGAAAGTCGGTCTGCCCTTTGGGAGGGACAAGGTTGGAGACTTTGAATTTGCTGCGGGATGGGTCGGAACCAAGAAAGAACGGTTCGTGTCCGCTGCCCAGAAACGAGGCTGTCTGTCCGTGGTATCCGCCGCCGGCTCCGGTGTTACCGATCTTGCCCGGCAGAATGATCGAGGCGGGCAACGCCCCTTTGGGGCCGAACATGCGGGAGATGACCGAGCCGATGTAGGGCTTGGTCTCCGGGCCGCGAAAGTGCTGGCCCGTCATCATCCAGCGGTGGCCGTCTTCGTGGGATGTGCCGCTGCTGTGGTGCAGGCTGCGGACCATCGCGACTTTGTCCATCCGCCGTGCGAGCAGCGGAAAGTGTTCGCAGATTTCCATGCCGGGGACGTTGGTGGCGATCGGGCGAAACTTGCCACGAATCTGAGCGGGCGCCTCGGGCTTCATATCGAACGTATCGAGATGCCCCGGTGCTCCGACGAGAAACAGCGTGATGCAGTTGCGAATTTTCGCCTTAGCCGGATCGACCGCCCCGTTGGCTTCGAGAGCCAGCATGTTCGGTAACGTCAGCCCGCCAACACCCGCTGATCCGGCTTGCAGGAAGCTGCGCCGCGAGAACCCATGCCCGGCACAAACGCCAACGCGTCGCTCTCCAACATGCAGCATACCGAACGCTCCCGGCAGGGAATGGGCAATCCACACAGTGTTCTATGGTCTAACATCGGCCACACATCGGCAAGCGTTGATTATAACCCAAGTCGGCGAAGCGACAAGGGGGGGAAGCTGGCAGCGGGAAATGCTTGACTTGTTGCCTTCGAGCGTGTTGAATGTTCATATTGGTGCAACAACTGTCTTGGAAACCCAGCACAGGGTTGGCTTGGCGATTTGATTGACGGACAATGCGCGAATTGACAGCGTCGCGCAGCACAACCGTTTGGAAGCACAGTTGCTGGGTTTCCCGTTAGTCAACTCAGCCTACGAAACTGGAAGCTGCGGAAGGCGGTGCGGATCGTCAACGAAACGCTCGACGAATTGAAAGTCGAGCAGCATCCCGACAAGACGTTTGTCGGGAGAATCAGCCGGGGGTTTGAGTTCCTCGGCTACGCTATCACTACGCCGGGTATCGTCGGTGTGGCGAAGAAGACGTTGGAGCGATTCGTCGAACGTGTGACGCGGCTTTATGAGCAGGGTGCGGATCCAGACCGCATTGCCGACTACGTTCGACGTTGGAGGGTCTGGGTGATTAGTGGAGTGCGAGGTGTTGTTTACGGCGACGTTGGAACCAACTGCCGCCGATCATGCCGATGCCGAGCAGACTCCATGTGATGATGGATGCGGGTTCGGGGACGGTTGTAGTTGTGGCTGATGCTACCACCGACACCACCGGATTGGGCACCCCTGATGCAAAGGTGATAGCCCCCCCCCGCGAACACCCAACCATTTAACGCACTACTTGGACCACCGAAACTGGCGGAGATCGGGCCGTAGGCCGTGATGGTTGTAACGTCGCCGATTGCGGCTCCTAATCCCCCCCGGCGGTATACGCGGCTGGGGGAAAGTACGAGCCAGGCCCGTCTACACCTGGCCCTTGCCCCACGAGCACAAACGGTAAGCTCCCTTGCCCGTATGTTCCGCCCCCAAACGGTGAAGTTATCCCATTGATCGTGAAAGACGCACCCGTCAACGGCCAATTTTGGTATCCGACGCCCCCGGCTCCTAGTACAGACGAGTCTAACTGACCCACCACTGACCAAGTCCCGGGAGTGAATCCCCCCAAAGCCGAGTGCGATATACCCGAGTGGGTGCCTGAGAACGACACGTCGAAGGGGGCCGCCTCGGCCAGGCCCGACGTTCCATGGGTAATAAGTAAAATGATAGCTAGGCGGGTCAGCCGCAAAGCGGACATAGCTGGCACGGACTTCATATTCACTTTCACTTACTTTCTGAGACGGCCTACTGCGATAACGAAGACATCAAAGACGAAAAACAGTCGTTCTTGAAACGAAGGGGCGTTAGCGGGTTGCAACGAGTAGCAAGTCAGGCTGTGCCTGACTCAGCGGAGTATTGACGTCCATCGGAGTGCCTCGTCGGGCAGGGGCCTGAACCACGGCACGCCCCACCCGCAAAGGCAACAATCATGCCGCTTGCTCTCAAAAGATGAAATCGCGACACTTTATGTCTTGAACTGACTTAAGGCTCATCCCTTCCACTCACCCTGTCCCGTAGAACCTACACAATGGGACCGACGAGCGAGTATGATTGTAAACACAAAACTGCCACCGATAACCAACGGAAACATCCACAGGACGGACGAAGCCGACCAGAATCATGGTCACCACAGCTCGCCCCGCACTTTTCGCTCTGACTAAAATCGAAATCGGATGCTTGGTCGATGTGCCTGACCCGGTGCTGCCGGGCGTTGTTTTGGTAGTAGCTGTTCCTTCTGCCTGCTCTGCACAACGACCGTGCTCACTTCCCCCCAGACTTGCTATGTTCTCCGTGCATCGTACAATAGATTTTGATAAATCAAAACTTTGTTGTCACTTCCTCAAAATCTCTTGGTCCGGCCATCATGAATCGAGCTTCCATCACGCCGCTGACAGGCTGCCTGCTTTTTCTCGCTGCATTCTCGGCGGGGTGCGGCGGCGGTGAAGACACGGCGAACGGCGACAAACCTAATGTTCTGGCGACTTCCGTTTTCAAGGGAAAGCATCCCATCCAGGTCGTCTGCACGACGGGGATGGTGGCGGACATTGTGCGGAACATCGGCGGCGAGCATGTGGCTGTCACGCAGTTGATGAAAGCCGAAGTCGATCCGCATTTGTACAAGGCGTCTCCGTCGGACATTGCCGAATTGGGACGTGCGGACCTCATTGTTTATTCGGGGCTGCATCTGGAAGGCAAGCTGGCACAGCTTTTCGATGACATGGCGGCCAAGAAGCCGACCTACGCGGTGGCCGACAACCTTGATGAAGCGAAACTGCTTTCTGTTGCCGAGGGGTATCACGACCCGCACGTCTGGTTCGATGTGATGCTCTGGCGAGATGCCGCGAGCGGTTTTGCGAGTGTGCTGGCGAAGTTCGATCCGACTCACGTTGCGGACTACGAAGCGAACGCGAAGAAGTATCTCCAGGAGTTGGAAGAACTTGACGCCGAGTGTCGTGAAAAACTGGCAGCGATCACGGCCGATCGTCGAGTTCTGGTGACCGCCCACGACGCCTTCGAGTATTTCGGCAAAGCCTACGATATCGATGTCCGCGCGATTCAAGGGGTGAGCACGGAATCGGAAGCCGGCTTGCGAAAGATCAACGAGCTGGTCGACTTCATCGTGCAACGCAAAATCAAAGCCGTCTTCGTCGAGACCAGCGTTGCGGACCGTAACATTCAGTCGCTCGTCGAAGGTTGCCGTGCGAAACAGCACGAGGTTGTCATCGGCGGAGAGTTGTTTTCCGACGCGATGGGAAAATCGGGGACCCCCGAAGGGACGTACATCGGCATGGTGCGTCGCAACGTGCGGACGATCGCCAAGGCGTTGAAATAGTCGTCCGTAACAAAGGTAGGACAGACTTTCCTGTCTGTCCGTCATCCATACAAAACCGCAGACATCCTTGCCACAACCGCAGACAGGAATGTCTGCTCCACCTTTATTCCAGTAGGCTGATAGTCGTCCTCTGACGAATCGGGTAATCTCACCATGTCGACTCGCACGCTCGCAAGCTCCCGACGGGTTCTCTCACGCATGGCGGAATCTCGCACGTCTTCCGAACCCGCAGCGGCTCCCGTGCTCGACATCCACGACGTCACCGTGGCTTATCATCGCAAGCCCGTATTGTGGGATTTCGATTTGACGATCACCGAGCCGAGCCTGGTCGGGATCGTCGGCCCCAACGGTGCCGGTAAAAGCACGTTGATTAAGGCGATTCTCGGTTTGATCCCACTCACCAGCGGGAGCGTCAGCGTTTTAGGCCAGGATTTCGCCAAGCAACGCAAACTGGTGGGATACGTTCCGCAGCGAGAAAGTGTCGACTGGGATTTCCCCATTAACGTGTTCGATGCCGTGCTGATGGGAACCTACGGTGAACTCGGCTGGCTCAGACGCCCCGGTCGCAAACAACGCCGTTGGGCCATGCACTGTCTGGAGAAAGTCGGCATCGCCGATTTGGCACAGCGACAAATCGGCCAGCTATCCGGCGGGCAGCAACAACGCGTTTTCCTGGCACGCGCGTTGGCGCAAAACGCGAAGTTGTATCTCATGGACGAACCAATGGCCGGCGTCGATGCCGCCACCGAACACGTCATCTTTCAATTGCTTCGCGAGTTGCATGACGAAGGACGGACGGTGCTGGTCGTGCATCACGATTTGCGCACCGTTCCCGATTACTTCGACGACGTCGTCCTGATGAACCTCCGATTGGTCGCAGCCGGTCCGGTCGAGAAGGTGTTCACGCCGGAGAATCTCCGTAAGACCTACGGCCGTCGTTTGGATATTCTCGACGATGCAGGCGAAGCGATGCGCTCCCGTGTGCGGAGCGAGTGATGGAGTACAACACGCAAATCGTTCTGGCCGGAACGAGTTTGATGGGCGTCTGTGCCGGGCTGGTTGGCAGCTTTGCTGTGCTTCGGCGTCGCGCATTAATCGGCGATACGCTGGCCCATGCCGCGTTGCCGGGGCTTTGCCTGGCGTTTCTCATCGTGGGCCATCGCAGCCTGCCGGCCATGCTGTTCGGCGCGTTGCTGTCGGGATTGGTCGGCGTGCTCATCATCACCGCGTTGCGCTACGGAACGCGCATCAAGGAAGACGCCGCGATGGGCATCGTGCTCAGCGTGTTCTACGGCGCGGGGATCGCCCTCAGTCGCTACATCCAAAACCAGTCGACCGCCGGGAGTAAAGCCGGTTTGGAATCCTACATTCTTGGCAAACCCGCCGGGATGATTCTGCAAGACCTGTTCCTCATCGGCGGAACAACGCTCGCCTGTTTGCTGCTGATTGTTTTGTTGTACAAGGAATTCAAAGTCGTCTTGTTCGATAGCCAATTCGCCAGCGTGCAAGGCTGGCCCGCGTTGCGGCTCGACCTTTTACTGATGGCGATGATCGCCGTCGCCGTCGTCATCGGCTTGCCTGCCGTCGGGGTGGTGATGATGGCCGCGCTGCTCATTATTCCCGCAGCCACGGCTCGTTTGTGGACAGAGCGGTTGGCCCTCATGCTTGTCATCTCCGCACTTTTCGGAGCAACAATCGGCGGAGCGGGTACGTTACTCAGCGCCCGGTTTGCCGGCTTGCCGACCGGCCCGGTGATCGTGCTTTTGGGCAGCGGATTGTTCGGTGTCTCCTTACTATTCGCCCCCCGCAGCGGATTCCTCGCCCGCTGGCTCGACGCCCAAAATTTCCGGACACGCATCGGCGAACAGGCTCTGTTGTGCGAACTCTACAATCTGACCGAGCCAAGTCTGCCATCATTGGTCGAACTCGATCGTGACACGCTGAAATCACAGCGATCGTGGAGCGACAACGAACTGTCCAAACGGCTCACCCGGCTGAATGTCGCCGATCTGATCAAACCGTCCGACAACAGTCGCATCACGCTCACGCCCAGCGGGTATGCCAAAGCCGCGCAAGTCGCCCGCGCACACCGTTTGTGGCAACTCTTCATCGAATCGTACCCCGACTCTGCTCCCGACTTCACCGATCTCGATGCGGAGACAATCGACGAAAAACTGGACCAAGAGATCGTCGTGCAACTGGAAGACCGTCTTCGTTCCGCCGGCCGCCTGCCCAAGACGACACACTCCCGCACAAGGGAGACCACGCAATGATCGATTGGCCGGTCTTCCTCTCGCCCGACGCCCGGCTGGCGTTCTGGACGATTCTCTGCGGCGTCGTTTGTAATGCATCGTGTGCGATCATCGGCTGCTATCTTGTCCTACGCCGCATGAGTCTATTGGGTGATGCAATCAGCCACGCCGTCTTGGCCGGCATCGCGGTGGCGTTTCTACTGACCGGTTCGCTCGCCCCCCTGCCCGTCTTCATCGGAGCCGTCACCGTCGGCCTGCTGACTGCGTTCCTCACGCAATCGCTCGCGACATGGGGTCGGATTACTGAGGACTCGAGCATGGGGATCGTCTTCACGTCGCTGTTCGCCATCGGCGTGATCATCGTGTCGCAAATCGACGGCGTGCATCTCGACACCGACTGCGTTTTGTATGGCAGTATCGATACCGCACCGGTCGAAATCATCACTGTCGCGGGGTACGACATCCCCCACATGTTGCAAATCCTGGTCCCCATGACGGTGCTTACCCTGCTCTTCGTGATCGCGTTTTGGAAGGAACTCAAAATCGCCTCGTTCGATCCGTTACTCGCCACCACGATGGGCATCGGGGCGTCGTTCATGCACTACTTGCTGATGGCGATGGTCGCCGGCGTGACCGTTTCCTCTCTCGAAGCGGTCGGGGCAATTGTGGTGGTCGCCATGCTCATCGTCCCACCGGCCACCGCGCACCTGCTGACCGATCGGTTGGGTTGGATGCTCGTCTGGTCGGTTGCCATCGGTGGGGTGTCTGCGGTGCTGGGATATTGGGGAGCCGTCCGGTTCGATACGAATGTCGCGGGCATGATGGCGGTCGCGGCTGGAGGGCAATTCACGCTGGCGGTCGCGTTCGCTCCGAAACACGGCCTGCTCAGTCGCGCGATCGGCCGAATGCAACTGGCATTGCGAATCGCTGCGGAAGATGTCATCGCCAAGTTGTATCGCTTGGAAGAGCAAGCCGCTGAAAGCACCAACCGTGTTGATGTTTCGCGGAAAGAATGCGAACACTTAGCCGGTGCCGGGTGGATTGGACGGCTGGCCATCCTCGTGCTCTCGCGTCGAAAACAATTGGCCACCTCGGCCAGCGGACAATGGCATCTGACAACCACCGGCCGCGAACTGGGCCGGTCACTCGTGCGTTCGCATCGCCTGTGGGAAACCTTCCTCGATGAAAACTTCGAACTCCCCCCCGACCACCTCCACGAACCCGCCGAACGCCTCGAACACTTCATCGGCCCCCAACTCCAGGCAAGGCTCGTCCAGGAACTGGCCCAAAGCCGAACCGACCCGCAAGGGAAGGTGATCCCACCGGGTGAGGCGGCCAACGATTCTGAACACGCTGCTGAGTGACCGGCTAAAACCCCACGGTTTGTGGTTGGTGCTTTCCGTCGATGCACAGTCACGCACCCTACTTGCTTCCCACTGTCATCACACACATCACCGCTTACGCTTCAACTTTTGCAAACGCAAGCCCCCCACTTCGGCGATGTAGAGATTCCCTGCGGAATCAAACGCCAGCATGTGGGGCAAGTTGAACTCGCCCGGCCCGTTGCCTTTTTTTCCCCACGAGCCGATGACCTTGCCAGCCGCGTTCAGTTGTAACACTTTGCTCGCACGGCCGTCGGCCACGAACAGCGTTCCCTGCGCATCGAGTTCCAATCCATACGGTGCAAAACCGGGCCAGACTTCCAACAATCTGCCCGCCGAGTCGAAGACCTGTACGCGATCGTTTTCGCGGTCGCCGACCAGCACTCGCCCTTTGGCGTCGATCACAATCGAATGCGGTAAGTTGAACTCGCCGCGCCCTTTGCCCGGCCGCCCCCATTGGGTCAGATACTTGCCGCTCGGCGCAAACTTCATCACGCGACTGTTGCCGTATCCGTCCGCCACGTAAATCTCGCCCTGCGATCCAAAGGCGACGTCGGTTGGTTTGTCGAATTGATCGTCGCCGACACCAGGTTTGTCGGTTTGCCCCAACGCCAGCAACAACTTTCCGCGTGGGCTGAACTTGAACACCATGTGATGGCCGATGTCGGTCACCCAGATGTTGTCAGCACTGTCGACTCGCAGTCCGTGTGCTTTGCCGATGAGGTCGTCGCCCCAGGAACGAACGAACTTCCCGTTGTGGTCGAAACAGAGGATCGGTTGTTTCCCCCGATGGAACAGAAACAGCCGCCCTTGGCTGTCGAAATCGACGGCCGAACATTGGCCCAGCGTGACATCGTCCGGTAAGTTCAAGAATCCGACGACAGGCTTAAAATCGATGGCCTCACCGGCACGGGAGATGTCCGCAGAAACAATCGCCAGTGCGCAAGTGGCCGCGATCATTCGATAAGCACGATGTAGATTCATGCAATTTTCTCCTGCGAGGGCATGGGCCAAACGTAGCCCTGGGTCGTAACGTCTTCCCGAAATCCGTCCGTTGGATGACGAAAAACAGAGCCGAACTTCGCTGAGAAGAAGCCTACTCGGCACAGACAGCACTGTCGAGACAGCACTGTCAAACCGTAGCCTTCACGTTCGACCAATCCACCAAGCTATTGGCTGATCGGTTATAGTCATCCCCCCAACTCAAACTAGGCTTTGTCGGAGAAATTAAGGTAACCCGACGCGTAAGCGAGGGACGCGGGAAGTAGGCTCGATTGTCCTGCGTCCCTCGCTTACGTGTCGGGTTATGATTCAGACTCTGGCGGCGTTTTCAAATAAAGCTAGCGATGTGTAAAATTCAGAAAGACACCCATGCCTTCAATTGATGAGCCACTTCAAACGGAAATCACCGAGCGGATTGACCAAATCGTTCGCGATCAACGCCTGCCCGGTTTGGCCGTCGGAGTTGTGCAAGATCAGGATCTCGTATGGTCGGCTGGCTTCGGGTACTCCGACACGGAGAGACAATGCCGACCAAACAAAGACACCATTTCACGGGTGGCTTCCATCACGAAACCGTTCACCGCGACCGCCATCATGCAGCTGCGCGATGAGGGTCTGTTAACGCTTGACGATCCGCTTGTGAAACATCTTCCGGAATTCTCAGCGGTGAGTGCCCGGGCCGGGTCTGTGGAAGCCGTGACGCTTCGCCGCATGCTGGCTCACCGTTCGGGACTGGCAACGGAATCTCCGTTCCCTTGCTGGGATGCGTTGGAATTCCCTTCGCTTGAAGAGATGCTGGCTGCGTTTCCTCAAACCGAAATCGTGATCCCACAGGACTCGGCCTTCAAGTATTCCAACCTGGCGTTCGGGCTTTTGGGTGAAGTCATCAGCCGTTTGTCGGGGCGTTCCTACTTTGAATACATGCAGGCCGAAATCCTGGAACCTCTGGTGTTAACGTCGAGCATGTTTGAACTCACCGACGAATTCCGGCCGCGAATGGCGACCGGCTATTCGCGCTCGCCTTATGCCGATGAATTCCCCAAGGCTCCGTATGCATCGCTGAACGGGGTGTCCGCCTGCGGGCAGTTGCATTCGACGGTTGCTGATTTGGCGAAATGGATTTCGTTCCAGTTCCGAACCGGTGAAGCCGAACGTAGCGGCGAGCAGATATTGCGCGGCGGTTCGCTCGAAGAAATGCACCGCCCGCAATACATGGAACCGGATTGGTCCATCGGGTATTGCGTTGGTTGGCGTGCCCGGCGGGTAGGGGACCATGTTTACCACGAACACGGCGGCGGAATTCACGGATTCGCCTCGCAAGTCATGTTCTCCAAGCCACACCAACTGGGTGTCATTGCGTTAGCCAACGTCTGGCCTCATGTTGGGTTATACGAAATCCCCAGTGAGATTCTCGAGACGCTAATCAACGCAGAAGAAGGAAAGAGTGATCGCGATGAAACGATGAGCCCCTCAAAAACACCGGCAGAGCTGGAGCGATTTCTGGGGACTTACGAAGCACAACCCTCAATCCCGGTGAACATCGCTTGCCGAGGCGGCTTGTTGCGGCTTGAGGCACCGTCGGCCGAAGCGTATTCCCTGCATGCTCCGGCAGTTCTGGAGCCAACCGACAACCCAAGCGTTTTCTACGTGAGCGGAGGCAGAGGGGCGGGAGAATGCGTCGCCTTCGAGATGGATGCGAACGAAACTGTTCGCAGCTTCTCGTTGGGGGGCTTCGTCTATCGTAAACTCGCAGGGGTTTAGTCGACGTACAGAAATTCGTTCGAGCACAGAAGCATGTGGACGAAATTCTCAAAGGATCGCTGCGATGCATCCTCAGATTTCGTTTTGGATGCCTCGTAGAGTTGCTGCAAATGCTGCACGTATTGTTCTGCCGCTTTGACTTCCGTGTCAGAAGGACTCCTCGAAAGGGCGAGCCAGTAAGCATTCTCGATCTTTTTCGCCAGCGAGGCATCGTTTCCAACGGATGCTTCCACTCGGTTCGCCAAGTGGCCGGCGCTATCGGTGAGGAACTTGCTGTTGATCATCGTCAAGGACTGCAAAGGCGTGGCGGAAGCCGACCGACGTGTGCAATTCACGTCGATGATGGGGTAATCAAACACCTGCAGGAAAGTCAGCGGGTTCGATCGGCGCGCCACAAGATAAACGCTACGGCGATCATGGTCGACGAGAGTCTGCAAACCACTGGGCGTCGCCTTGAGCATAATGGGCGGACCGCCCATCTTGTAATTCGCTTTGCCACTGACGGCCACGACGGAATCACGCAGAACCTCGGCATCGAGGCGTCGCAGATTCATTCGCCAAAGCAGATGGTTCTCTGAGTCGATTAAAGAAGGCTGCCTATCCCCTTCTCTCCCCCGCTGAGAGATCTGCCGATACACCGTCGAGGTCATCATCAGTTTATGGAATCGTTTCGCACTCCAGCCCTGACGCATGAATTCCACCGCCAGCCAATCCAACAGCGCAGGATGCGTGGGGCGTGAACCTGTCACGCCGAAATTGCCCGGCGTGGAAACAATGCCCGTCCCAAAGTGATGCTGCCACATGCGGTTAACGATCACCCGCGCGGTGAGGGGGTGATCGGGGCGTGTCATCCATTCTGCAAATGCCAGCCGCAGGCCAGTTGTTTTACCCACCGCTGAGGCAGAGCCGACGGCGTCGGATTTGCCCGGTGGGCTGAGAATCGAGAGAAACCCGGGGCTTACTTTCGGGCCGGCGAAGTCGACATCGCCTCGATTCAACAGGCGGATCGTCGGCAGTTCGCCCACATCCCACAGGGCTTGCACCTTGTCGATGCGTAGCGTGCCCAGAAAACTCTGGTGAGATCGAATTTCCGAACGGAGCCTGTCACAGGCGATACGATCTGCTTCGTTCAGGGCGGCATCGACTTGAGTGTCGGTCACCGCAAGTTTCTTTTCGTGCTGGGCAGCGAGTTTCTTCTGGGTTGCGTTACGTTTTTTCACATCCGTGTCGATGGCGGCCTTCACGTCCGCACGAATTGCCTTGGGAATCTGTTTCAGTTTCTCGTCGCGCAGACGAGTCCGGTAAGGCTGTTGGATCTTTTTGAGTTGTTGCTGCAGTTTGCCGATGGCGGTGTTGGTTTGCGATTTCTTTTTCTCGATCTCGGCCTTCTCGAAATTCGAGACGTGATACAGATGTCGCTGCTTGGGCGGCAACCAGTTACGCGGGTTATACGCGGCCGTAAACACGGACAGAAAACGGTAGTAGTCTGTGTGGGGAATGGGGTCGAACTTGTGACTGTGGCAGCGGGCGCACGCCAATGTCATTCCCATTGTGCTGGTCGACACCCTGTCCATGAGCATAAACAACGCCTCGTAACGATCGAACGGCAGGTTGGAGATATCTTCGTTGGTTGCGTCCAGCACGTTTCGCAGGTAGCCGGTTGCCGTGAGAAGTTCCAAAGTTTTGGGCGAGTACTTTTTCGCGTTTCGCCAATCGACCAGTTCGTCGCCCGCGATCTGTTCGATCAGAAATTGGTCCCAGGGAGTGTCCTTGTTCGTGGCCTGAATGACGTAGTCACGATATCGCCAATACCCATCCGACAAGGTGGCCGAGGTGGGGTTAAAGTCCTTGCCCGAGGTGTCCACGTAGCCGACGACATCCAGCCAGTGCCTTCCCCAGCGTTCGCCATAGCGCGGCGAAGTGAGCAGTCGATCGACGAGGTGTTCGTATGCGTCGGGCCGGTTATCGGCCAGGAATTCGCGCGTCTGTTTGGGAGTCGAAGGTAAGCCGATGAGATCAAAATAGGCCCGTCTGAGCAACGTGAGTTTCGACGCGTCAGGCGAGAATGTTAATCCTTGCGATTCCAGTTTCGCCAGAACAAATCGATCGATCGGCGTGCGAATTCTGCCTGTCGCTTTGACCTTGGGTGGAGCGACCGCGACCGGTTTTTGAAACGCCCAGAATTGGCGGTCCTTATCGGTAATTGTGGTTGTGGTCTGAGCCGTCTGCTCGCGGCGTTTCACAACGACAAAGTCCGCGAATCGCCCCTTATCAATCCAACGAGTCATCTTACGAATTTCGGCAGCCGTCAGCGGTTCTTCCGAATCGGCCGGTGGCATGGCTTTGCTGACAACTTTCCGAATCAGGATGCTCTTGTCGGAAAACCCTTCGACAATCACCGGGCCGCTTTCACTACCGCGAACAAGGGACTCCAAGCTGCGCAAGTCCAGGTCGGCTTCAGGATCGTCCGCTCCATGACACGAGACACAACGTTTGGTCAGGATGGGCTGAATTTCGTTCTTGAAACTCGCGAATTGCTGTTGGACGTCCGCCGGCAATGCGGCTGCTTTGCCGGCCGTCGCCCCGGTTTCAATCCAACGGCGAACCGTTTCAATCTCGCCGTCCGACAGCCTTAACTTGAAAAGTGACGGCGGCATCACGCGTTTCGAGACCTTCTGCCACAGCAAGCTTTTTTTCAGCGATCCCCCGACAACAACCGGCCCATTCTGACTGCCCCGCATCGTCAGTCGAGCCGTCCGCAAGTCGAGACCCAATTGCGGTGAGCTTTTCCCGTGACAGTTAAAACAGTAGCGCGTGAAGATCGGCAGGATGTCTTTTTCAAAGACCGGCTTCTCCACGTCATTTATTTTCGCCGCAGCTTTCTCGTCTGCAACCGATTCGCTCGTCGCGATTGCGACAAGGATCGTGGCAAGAACGATGCCCATATATTTCGTCATTGGGAAATTCGTTTATCGTTAAGAATTGGAAACCGGATTGGCCAGCAGGTCGCCGACGACTTTCGCGCCGGTGACTGTCACGTCGGAAGGCGTCTCAAAACGCCCACCGTGTGGAAACAGAACGCGCCGGTGGTCTAAGCCGAGTTGGTGACAGACCGTGGCGATCATGTTGGGAACGCCGACTCGATTGATGACGCTTTTGTAACCGAACGGATCGGTTTCACCGTAGATCAAGCCCGGCTTGAATCCGCCCCCGGCGAACCACATGGTGAATGCGTTGCGGTTGTGGTCGCGGCCGGTTCCGTTTTGTGTTGTCGGCAAACGACCGAATTCCCCGGCCCACATGACGATTGTGCTGTCGAGAAGTCCGCGTTCCTTCAGGTCTTTAATCAGCGCGGTCGCTCCTTGATCCGTCTCGGTGGCAATTTTATCCATCCCTTTGCGAATGTTGCTGTGGTGGTCCCAAGGTTGCCCAGGGCTGGTCAGGACTTGCACAAATCGCACGCCCGATTCCACCAGGCGGCGCGCCATCAAACACCGAGTGCCGTACTTGGCTGTCTTGGGGTTTTCGAGCCCGTAGTTTTTCTTGGTGGATTTCGTTTCGTCGGAAAGATCGAGCACCTTGGGCGCTTCAAGCTGCATCCGCGCTGCCAGTTCAAAGTTCTCGATCCGCGATTCCAACTCGGACTCCCCAGGACGATCGCGGAAGTGTCCGGCGTTCAACTTTTGGAGAAAATCCAAGTTGGCCCGCTGCGCACCCGGCGGGAGAGGAGTGGGCGGATTCAAATGGTGAATGGGCGCACCGCGCGTGCTGAACTCAACACCCTGATACAACGCAGGCAGATAGGCATTGGCCCAGAGTTGTTTTCCGCCGACCGTGTAGCCGTCCGGATCGCGCAAAACAACATAGGCCGGCAAGTTCTGGTTCTCCGTTCCCAACGCGTAGCTGATCCAGGACCCCATCACCGGCCTGCCGGGAAAGATCTTGCAGGTCAGCAGCATGTTGAGACCTTCCAGATGATTGTTGTGCTCGGTGTGCATCGAACGCACAAAGCACAGGTCATCCACGATGGTGCTTAAATGAGGCAACGCCTCGGAAACGTCCATGCCGCACTTGCCGTATTTGCGAAACTTCAGCGGCGAAGGCAGCAGGCTGTTCACGTTATTGGGCTGATGAATCTCGACGCCATCCGGGTGAGGCTTGCCCGCCATCTTCGTCAGCAACGGCTTCGGGTCGAACAGATCCATCTGGCTGGGGCCGCCATTTTGAACCAGCTGGATGACGGCTTTTGCTTTGGCTGGGAAGTGAGATTTGCGTGTCCGCAGATCACTGTGGATCGGCACGTCAGATGTTGGAGACGCTTCTTCGCCCAACAGCCGGTTTCCCCCGAGCAAGTCGGCTAAAACGAGATGTCCCAGGCCAAAGCCTGAAAGTCCCAGAATTTCTCGACGGCTAAGTTGCATCATGTCACCGTTCGGAAAAAGTAGGTCGGCTGGAGTTCACACCGATTAAAATCGCAAATCCGAGCGTGATTCAGACTTCGTTGCGGCAGGCGGGAGCTTGCGCTACGGGATTACAGCAACTCGCGAATCGGTTTCCCGTTGCCGACGATGCTGGTGGGACGGCCGGTGGCGTCGAGGTAGTGGGTGTCGAGCGGGATGCCGAGGGTTTGGTAGATCGTAGCGTAGACGTCCATCGGGATGGTCATGCGCTGTAATACTCCGCCGCCAAACTTTTCACTGGCTCCGACAACGCGACCGCCCGGCAATCCGCCACCGGCGAGCATCACGGTGAAGCAGTTCGACCAATGGTCGCGACCGGCATGGCCGTTCATGAGCGGTGTGCGGCCGAATTCTCCGGCACAGTAGATGAGGACGTCGTCGAGCTTGCCTCGTTCGTCGAGGTCGGCGATGAGCGTGCCGATAGCTTGATCGAGCGGCGGCAAGTGTTCTTCCAGGCCTTTTTCGATCCCGTTGTGATGATCCCAGTAGCCGGTATTGATCGTCACACAGGTACTTCCCGCTTCGACCAGCCGTCGGGCCAGCAGGGCGCTTTGACCGTATTGATGGCGTCCATAGCGGTCGCGGAGTTCGGGTTTCTCGGCGTTGAGATCGAACGCTTTGCGAACCCGTTCGCCGGTCACCATTTCGATGGCCTGGGTTTTAAAGGTGTCGAGACCTTCGAGCACGCCCGACTTGTCAACGTTTCGGTTCAGGGTATCGAACGACTTCAGCAAACGGCGACGCGACGCGACACTTTCAAGAGTCAGTCCTTTCGGCAGCCCCAGGTTGGGAACCTGAAAGTTCTTGCCGTTCGGATCGGCTCCGACCTGAAACGGGTTGTACGCCTTGCCGAGGTAAACGGAATCCTGATAGCCGAACGCTTCGGACTTCGGGATGGTGACGTAGGGCGGGATGTTCTCGGTATGCGAACCAAGCGTGCGTGCGATGACCGAACCGAACGACGGTTTCTGTGCAGCGATGCGGGCCAGTGTCGGGCCGAAGTAGCCGGTTTGCATCCAATGGGCCGAGGGGGCGTGAATACCGTTCTCGTGATGAACCGAGCGCACGAGCGACATGTGGTGTGCGACTTTTGCCTGCGTGGGGAATCGCTCGCTAACGGAAATGCCTTTCGCAGTCGTGGCGATCGGCCGGTACATGCCCCGGTATTCCGCCGGGGCTTCGGGCTTCATGTCGTAGGTGTCTTGCTGGCTCATCCCGCCGTGCGTCCAGAAGACGATGAGCGATTTCTGGCTGGTCGGCTTCTGCGCCTCGCCTGCTTCTGCTCGCATGCGGAACACGTCGCTGAGACTCAGCCCCAGCAACGGCGCGCCCAGTTGTAGGAAGTTGCGGCGGGAGACGCCGTCGCAGCAGATGTATGGTTTACCGGGGATTGTGAGCATCGTCATTCACTCATTCAGTGATTGAATTATTAGTGATTGAACAGGAATTCGTTCGTGGCCAGCAGTGACCAGACGAGCGAACGGTAGGCTTCGCCGCGGTCTGATTCGCCGTCCAGAAATTGAACAGCCACTTTCGTTTCTTCCGCACGTGGCGGCCGGGCCATGACGCGCAGAAAAATGTTGCGTACGTTTTCAGTATGGGAGATTTCGTTGGTGGCCAGTTTCTCGATGAACCCCTCTTTGGCCGTCAGCTTTCGCTGAATTTCTTTTGAGCCGACCAATTCCAACGCCTGCGCGAGAGCTGGGGCGTCGGTCCGTTCGCATTCACAGGCCGAGGTGCGAGCCGGGCGGCCGAAGACATCGAGGAAATTGATCGCCACGTTTTCGTCGGGAAGGTCGATCGCTTTGGTTCCCGAAGGAAACGTTCCCGGTCCGCCGGGAAACACCGTCGGCACGTCGAGCACCTGACTCATACCGTCCAGCAGAACTTCCGCCGGCATCCGACGGGGATAAAAGCGGGCAAAGTTACGGACGTCGTCTCCGTTGGAATCATTCGGCATCGCAGCCAGCCGATACGCGGCCGAGTTGGTGATGACGCGGATCAGATGTTTGACGTCGTACTTGCCTGCGACGAACTCGCGTGCCAGTTCGTCGAGCAATTCGGGGTTACTGGGTGGGTTGGTGCTGCGGGCGTCATCGATGGGGTGAATGATGCCGCGTCCCATGAAATGTCCCCACATGCGATTCGCCATCGTGCGGGCGAAAAAGGGATTCTCCGGCGCGGTCATCCAACGCGCAAGGCTGCGTCGCGGGTCATCGAAGCGAGACAGCTTGAAATCGGGACCGCCCAACGGGCGCGGTTTCATCACTTCACCAGACCGCGGATGAACCACTTGCCCTTCGTGTTTGAGATAGATGATTTCGTCGGTCGGAACTTCCGCGTCGGCGAAGCCCCCTTTGCGACCGATGCGGGCGAACACGGCGGCCAGACTGTAATAGTCGGCCTGGCTCCAGCGTTCGGCCGGGTGATGGTGACATTGAGCACATTGAATGCGGACTCCAAGAAACGCTTGCGCAATCGACTCCACATATTCCGGAGTCGTGCGAACCGAGCGATACCAGATCGTCGGCGGATTCTGGTCCTGGCGTCCGGTGGCGGTAAGGATCTCGGAGACGAATTTGTCATACGGTTTATTTTCGGCAAGCGAATCGCGAATCCAGGCGGAGAACAACGTCGTCCCGGCACGTTGTTGTCGCGTGGAGTAGCCGCTGCCCCGATTCTGCAAAATGTCGGACCACTTCGAGGCGAAGTAGCCAGCGTATTCATCGCGTTCCAGCAGACGGTCGATCAAGCGAGCACGTTTGTCTTGGCGACGATCACTGGTGTAGCTGGTGATCTCTTTTGCCGTTGGCAGCGTACCGCAAATGTCGAGCGTGGCGCGGCGGATGAAGGTTGCGTCGCTGGCGTCCTTGGAAGGACGAATGCCCATCCGTCTCCAACCCAGAAGCAAATGGCCGTCGATCTTGGAAAGACCGGCTGCTTCGGATGCGGTCAAGTTTCCACTGGCCTGGTCAGGATGAAAGGGAACCGTTGCCTGGAAGACGCCGATCGAATCGCCATAACGGACCAGGATGGCGAACTGACCACCGACTGCGGCCGTCGTCACCAGGCCGTCCTCATCAACTCCGGCAATTTGAGGATCGTTCGCTTCAAACACGGATCGGTCGGTAACGTTCCGTTCGACTCCGTTCGAGAATTGCGCGAAAACTCGTAACGGCTGGGTCACGTTCGTCCCCAGCACTTGCTGCTTCGGGAAAACCGTAATTCCCACCGCCACAGGATCGCCAGCTTGCGGACCGACTGCTCCGCGTCGAATCCAATCTCGCAGCACGGCATAGTCGGCGGAATCCCGTTCGAGACGTCGTCCGCCTCCGTGAGGAATGCGTCCGACGGCTTTTTGCAGCAAGAGACTGCGATCGGGGTCACTCGTAAAAAGGCGGCGTCCGCGGGCTTCGGTGACCAGAGAGACGTAATCGAATTTCGGATCGAAACCGAACAACGAGAGTTTGAACCCGTTGCGTCCGGTCGCCTTGCCGTGGCAGCCGCCGCTGTTGCAGCCATGCTTGGTGAGAATGGGAACGATATCGGTCGCGAACCGAGCTGGCGATGCCGCTTCCGCACCGCAAATCCCAGCACAGACAAGTCCCACCGCGAAGACCAACCGCATGGCCGATCGTCGGTTTTCGGTGTTGTTCCGCATGGTCACAGATCTCACAAGCTTCCGCCTCATTCGACGATTTCAAGATCGAGAAAAACACTTCCGTGAAAGACCGGCTGATCTTCCACGACACCCACCGCATAAAACCGCACAAACGGTTGCTTGCCCAGAGGGGCGTTTTCGTTGGCAATGATTTGCAAAGACCCCGAGTCGGTCTGGCCGACGAAACTCGTGCCTCGTGCTCGCAGGCCGATCACTCCACCGGGGGCGGTCATCTCGGTGTGCATCTTGTTGATGAACCCGTTGACTCGCCGCCCCGTGAACTTGACCTGCAAGTATTCACCCCGGCGGATTGTTTTCGGCGCGTTGCGATCGATTTCAAGAGTAAACGCCGCCGGATGCACTTCAAAGGTGACGGGGTCACTGAAAACCGTCACCGTTTTCGGCTTTCCAGGCTTTCCGCCGGTTGAGACCGGAACGGTTGTCGTGGCCTGGATGGCAATCGTGTAGGTTCCCGTCGGTAGAGTGGGCGGCAGATAGAAGCTGATGTATCCCTTTTTCTTGCCGGCGGGAATGGTGGCCGTCTGATTGCGAATGGCCGAAGGCAATCCGATGCCGGTGATTTCGACGTCCGCGTTATGGCCGGGATCTTTTCGATCGACATGCACGGCCACGTCGAGAATACTGCCCGGTGAATGACGGACTTTCAATTCGCCGTATAAGTCATGCTTGCGCGTTTCGTGGCCGTCCGCCGCGATGCTTAACGGTGCTTCCCCGACGACGGCGATCGGAATTCCCATTGTGAGCCGCCCTGTTGCCAGCGGTGCGCCCGCTCCGATTGCGGTTCCGCCGTAAACCTCTCGCAAGCCGGTCGACTCGGTTTCCCCCACAAGTTGCAGCATGCCGACGAACGGTTTGACTCTGTCGCTGGCGGTAACTGTAAACGGGACACGATTCACCCCTGGCCCCAGCCAGACATCCGGGCATTCGATTCCTGCCGGTAGATTCTTCGCGGTCACGCGAATGGAACCGGTGAGTCCCCTACGTCGAAAAGCAAGCACGTCGACGACTGTGCGACCGCCCCGACTCACGTTTAAGGATGCCGGTGCGTTGTTGCGTGAAAGGATTGCCAGATCGAAATCGGGAACCTCACGCCGCACGCTCAAGCGGTACACCCGACGTGGATCGTCATCGAGACTTCCGATCAGGTTGCGGATGAGAATCAGATACCGCCCGTCAGCCGGTGCGACCCAACGGCCGGACGGGTCGAGATGGCGGGTCGGAAACGGCTTGCCGCCAATGTTTCGCTTTTCATCACTGAAACGGGCCAGTTCTCGCTTGCCGGTCGCGTCGAGAATGCTCAGGTCGAGATCAACAGGCGAACCGATTCGCTCGCCCAACGCTTCAATCCACAACACTTCGCCCCGTTTGGCGTTGACCGTGTAGTAGTCGAGTTCATCACCCGCGATGAGCTGGCCGCTGATCTCGCAGGGTACGGAAACTTCTCGTGCCGTGCTGGAAGAGTGATTCGCAGAGAGAGCCGCGACCACCGGGACGTCGGTGACACCAATCGCAAGCGGTGCAGAGCTTCCCGGAAATCGATAAGCAAATGCGTTGACGGCGACTTGCGATGATCTTAAACGCAACGGGGTCTGAGCCGAACGCAATTCTTTCGGTGGCGTGATCTCAACTTCGATATGGTCGTATGCCGATCGCGTGGAACTCTCGACCACCCTCTTTTCTCGGAGTGACGTTTCCTCACCACTTCCCACAGCAGCAAGATCGCGCCGCGGCAGATTCCATCCATACAAGGTGACGCGCGACGTGCGGCCCGCTTGCACTACCGGTGGTACGGCAAACGCGACGCGAGGGCCGGTGTCGATCTCGAGACGATAGACATGGTCGGCACTGCCGGAGAACACCAGATCGAACACGCGGACGACATAACTGCCGTCGGCCGGTGCGTCAAAAACAATCAGTGGATCGATTCCAAAGAACCCGCGATTAACGGCGACGCGTTTTCCGTCGGCATCGTGGACTTCAATGACGGCTCGCAATCGCGCGTCGAGCCGTTCCGAAGCACATTCAATGACCACCCGCTGCCCCTTCTTCGCAGAGAAGCGATAGCGATCCTCGTCGCCCCCTTTATCGATGCGACCGTTGATCGTGACATTCAGCGGAACGGCTTGCGCGTCGCTGGCTGTGTTGTTCGGCTCGGCCTCGATGAATTCTTTGCCAGCCCCGACGACGAACGTTCGTGGCGAACTCAGCCCGTTGCGACCCAACGCACGAACGTCGTAATGACCTGTCGGAACCTCGGCGGGGATCGTGATTTCAAAGCGACTCTTCTCGAGCGCCTTCACGACGATCTCGGGATGGCTGAAAACCAACGATGTCAGCCCATCCAGACGGCTACCCGAGACGGCCACTTCGACTGTCGAGCCAGCCTGCCCGCCCGCCGGGAAGACGGTTTTGAGCACGGGATTCGGCAATTGGCCCATCGCCATCGCGGCCAGGCCAACATGCAGCCCGATCGCAAGCAATACTGGTCGAGGGCGCTGTCTTCGCCGGTGGTTCACCCTGGTCACTCCATACAAGACGAAATCGATGCCGGTCAGGTCGCCGCCAGAAAGAGCAGAATGGCACGAGACTCCAGTATATCACACCACATCGGCTGACCGACAGACCCATCAACAACCCTTGATTCCTCATTCCACTGTATCGTCCCCCGGGAGAGGCGGTCAAGGTTGTCTGTCGTGCAGCGGATACCTCAGAGAACGTCCCTCACAGGTGTCGCTGACGCCCGGTTGATTCAGCGGACGAGCCGAAGACGGCCCCGAAGAAATCAGCCCGCAAGAAGAAGCGGTGAGGAAGCCTCGCCGGTCTCATCATCTTGACTGTGAGACCGAATGCCGCGTGTATTCTTCCCCCAGGCGGTCCAGTACCGTCCTTCGAGAACCGTGCCTTCCGTAAGTTGACTGAGGATTTCAGCGGCGATCATGGTGCAAGTATCGCCGCGACCATCGCTTCGGTCAGCCGGTCGGCGTCGGTCTGCTGCTGCGTCAGCTTGGCTTCGAGTTCGTCGCACAGGACCATCAGTTCGTCCACTTTGGCGACGATGCGTTCCTGTTCTGCGAGCGGTGGAAGCGGAACTGGAAGTGACTCCCATTTGCCCTTGTTCAGAATTGCAATTGTCGTGCTGCTTGAACGACGCCAAGCCTCAGCTTGGAAATACGGTGAGCGAAGTGCATATAGGATTAGGTGAGGCACTATTCCTGAGGATGGAGTGATTGAGTTTATTTGTTGGTTGAAGGAAGACTTGCGTTCTAAAATATTGCACTTACCAATGGTCCCGATACACACCATCAAGACACTGCCCTTCGGGGCCAGTCGTCCGTATTTAGCTTGACCGTACGCCGAAAGTCCTTCGTTGTCATACCTGATGTCGGTAGGAAATATGTCACCGGGCTTTATGAAGGGAACATCTGTACCGATATTGACCTTCTTCCCTGAAATTGTGCCACTGCTTGTGCGAGAATCCATTCAGGTGAAATCCCTGTAAAGGACTCTCAGCGATGAAGAAGAACCGACACACAGTGGATCAGATTATCGTGAAGTTGCGTCGTGCCGACGTGGAGCTTGGGAAAGGCAAGAAGGTTCCCGAGATCTGCCGATTG
>Ga0115002_10001401_pt1 | contig 33309 bp, 27 predicted proteins | sample ArcticOcean_MG_C_8_FD_89576 | JGI IMG/M metagenome (GOLD analysis project Ga0115002, IMG submission 89576) | Marine microbial communities from western Arctic Ocean - ArcticOcean_MG_CB11_86 | ecosystem: Environmental > Aquatic > Marine > Oceanic | place: Arctic Ocean: Canada Basin | collected... | reverse complement strand
TTTGTCGAACGCTATTCGCGTCGTAGTTTGGCCCGGACTCACTGCCCCCTCGCAATACAATGTGACAATGGGGATTGCCTGTCGTTTCGAGAATCGCCGGAGCACCTTCTTTGGTGAGCGACGGAAATAGGTGGCGACTCTGAGCGGATCGGATGGCGTCGACGGCGACTTGGATATTTCCGTCGGTACGATTTTTAATTCCGACGGGCATAGAAAGACCGGAAGCGAGCTCTCGATGAATCTGGCTCTCGGCCGTTCTCGCTCCAATCGCTCCCCAACTTATCAAGTCCGCGAAAAACTGTCCGAAGGTTGTATCGAGAAACTCCGTACCGGCGCCCAAGCCGATATCCGCAACTTCGATCAACAGCTTACGTGCCATCCGCAGGCCCTTGTTGATCCGAAAAGTGCCATCGAGGTCCGGGTCGTTGATCAAACCCTTCCAACCGATAACGGTTCGCGGTTTCTCAAAATAGACTCGCATGACAATCAACAAACGCTCGGACACTTCATCGGCAACGGGTCGCAACTTTTCGGCATACTCCTTCGCCGAGTCGAGATCGTGGATTGAGCATGGACCTACGACGACGAGCAAACGGTCGTCGCTGCCATTGATAATGCCTTCGATTTCTTTGCGCCGCTCCGCGACTAGTTCGGATGCCTGCTCGCTACACGGATACTCTTCGGCCAAAAGGGCCGGAGTTAGGAGCGGAGTGATCTTGGCAATTCGCAAGTCGTCGGTTTTCACAAGAGCTTCCTCGGAATCTACAGTTAACTAAAATGAGCGTCGGCAAGAACTCTGACGGCCAAAGTCTCAGTGACGAGTTTAATGTCCAGCGGCTTTTCCCGGGAGGCGTGGATCGTGAGTTCCGTAGAACTTTCCGTTTTTTAAGCGGACGATCGCCTGTGTATAACCAAAGGATTGGATCGTTTTAGTCTTGTGATTTTTTGCCTGTAGTTTCTTGATCAATTCCAGGTCCATTGATTTTTCTACAAACAACGTGTCGGGTGCCCACTGATGATGGTAGCGTTTTGCACCCACAGCCTTGTCGATAGGCATTCCTAAATCGAGGTGGTTTACGATGGTTGTGACGACTTCCGAAATGATCTTCGGCCCACCTGCCGCACCGACAGTCATGATTGGTTTTCCGTCTCGCAAAATAATCGTTGGACTCATGCTCGACAACGGTCTCTTGCCGGGAGCGACCTCGTTCGCTTTTGCGCCAACGAGCCCAAATGCATTGGGAACACCCGGCGCAACGGAGAAGTCGTCCATTTGATTGTTCAACAAAACTCCCGTGCCCGGCACGACAACTTTCGAGCCGAAGGAAGTGTTAATCGTCGTCGTTATGGCGACCCAGTTGCCCTCGGCGTCGGCGGCAGCAATATGTGTGGTGTGACGATTGAAGGTGTCGGTGCTCGCATTTGGCGGCTCGCCGTGCCCCGCAACTTTTGCGGCAGCGTTAAAGTCTATCTGCGCAGCAAATTTCTTGGCATAGCTCTGGCTCAATAAACCGCGTGGCACCTTCGCAAAGTCGGAATCACCGAGCCAGAAAGCTCGATCGGCAAAGGCCGGTTTCATACCTTCCGCCACCACGTGAACGAACAACGCAGGGTCATCGTTGTGAATCTTTTTCAGATTGAAGTTGGCCAAGACATTAAGGATCTGAGCAACGTGAATGCCACCCGAACTGGGCGGTGGAAAACCAATCACCTCGTGCCCCCGATACTTCGAACGAATTGGCTCGCGGACTACAACTTGATAGTTCTTGAAATCGTCAGCGGTGATAATCCCTTTATTGGACTTCATCCACTTCTCCGTCGACTTGGCGAACGGACCAGCATAAAACCAATCAACTCCGTGTTCGGCAATGGCGCGATAAGTACCGGCGAGATTTTTTTGTATCAACGTATCCCCCGTGTTCGGCGCGGTGCCATCGGCAAGTAAAAAGATGCGTTTCGATTCGGGGAATCTTGCCAAGTCTTTTGACTTCGCTGCCAGCCGACTTGCAAGCATTCGGTCGATTGCAAATCCCTGCTCGGCGATATCCGCGGCGGGCAAAATAAGGTCGCTCAATTTTCGCCGCCCGCATTTCTCCAAAACCAGCTGATAGGCTGCGAGCGAACCGGGAATGCCGGGCGCCAGCGCTCCGACCTGACTCAACCCTGTAACTGGCTTTCCCTCTCGCAAATACATGTCTCGATGCGCTTTTGCCGGAGCCATTTCTCGACCATCGATTGCCAAGATCGTGCCGTCGGCCCTGTGAATTAAAATGAAACAGCCGCCGCCGATTCCCGAGTTGTGACTATCGACAACGCCAAGAGTCAGCGCTGCTGCGACGGCAGCATCAACCGCATTACCACCTTCCCGAAGCACTTTTACAGCGGCATCCGTGGCAAGAGGATTGACTGTCGCCACCATGCTTCGATCTGAAGTCCCCAGCGAACTGTCCGCTCCATAAACGGGCGAGAGCCACATCGCCATTGCGAACAAAATCATTGGCTGCACGAACGACAATTTCGTTGCGTTTTTTCCTTGAACAGCTGAACTCATTGCTGGCATTCCTTGAGAGTGCAAAACGACTAACGTTCAGAGCGACGATGGCATGACAACCCTTGCCATCCGGATCGTAGCAGAATGTCGCCGATAAACCATCGCGAGTGGCGAATAATAATTAGTCACCAACAGCAAACGCACTGGGCAAGTTGGGCGCGGCGCGCTTTCGAACGGGGTTCGTATGATACTGGGTCACCAATTCGATTCAATTCTCTCGTTCGCTGTAACGATGATACTTTTTTCAATTCCAATTGCGCTCGTTTGGTGGGAAGTCCTCGACGGCCACTTTAAGATTAAGCTTCACCACATCGGGTTAGCCGTCCTCATTGGCTCTCCAATCGCTGGGTTTGTTTTGGCGCTGGTGATCAAGGAATCACAATTCTCAATGGAGTTCTTCCTTTGGACTCTGGGCTTTCTCGCTGTTGTCATGGCGGTTGTAATTTTTCTAATTCTCGTCGTTCCCCTCGTACAGATGTCACTCAGGAAACGGCGAGTCATCGACGAGCCCGAAGAAATCGTAATAAGTCTGCCTTCACCGCAACATACCAACGGTACCAACGAAGAAAATGCGAAGCCACCTCGAAACAAGAAATGGTGGGCAAAACAAACGAGGAAAATGCGGTTCAGTCGATATGGAACGTGGCTGTAGAAAGTCGTAATCGCGAAAGGAAAATGTGGATCTAAATGGAACATTGGCCCCCCGCTCTGATAATCCTTGCCATTCCTGTCGCCATGCTGTGGTGGGACATGTGGTACTGGAAAACGATTCGATTTACCAGTAAACGTTTCGCGTTACGTGCAGCATTTTATCTTGTCACTGCAATCTGCATTGCGTCACGCATTTATGTTTCTCTAGAAGGTCCCGCGTGGCTGGCAATGATTGTCTCTGCGTTTATTGGAACAACAATCGTAGCAGCGATCTTGTTCATCGAGATTACACTCAAGCATTTTGCCGAGGGCGCTGCGCGAGCGCAGGTAGCCCGAGAGTCCGCTGAAGCGGAGAGCATTCAGATTCCCATCAACGATTCGCCTCCGCGAACGACAAAGAAGCCGAAAAAACGCTGGCCTCGCCTTCACCCCAAACAAAGGTTTCATTCTAAACGCTACTTCTAATTCCCCTCCTTCTTCGTGTCTTCGTGTCCACTGCAATTGTAAGTGGCCCTTCACGTGCCCCAGAAAAACTTCTTCACTCGCAACGCATGACGGGAATACCATGAAAGGCTATAGTGGCAGCACTTAAATCCCCACAACACGAAACCGCGAGCGGTTTTTAAAACGCTCATTGCCAAGTCATGCTCACCAAGACGCTCATACTCGTACCGACGCGCTTCGAGGCCTACCATTTATTTGGACAAGAGGTTGCAGCGTGTCTACGGTGGAACCGAACCATCGACATCGAATTTGGCGGATGTCAATTTCTCATTGCGAAATGCGGATTTTCGCTCATGGCTGGAATACACGGCTATCCGCTTATCGCGAACGCACAGAAGCGAATTGACCGCGTTGTACTCGTCGGAATTGGCGGCGCGTTTCAAAAAGAAATTGAACTCGGCTCCGTCGTCGTCGGCGATCGCACTCGGTGTGTTGACGTGGGAATCCCGTCTAAATTGGACGAGTGGACTGTCATTTTTAAAGACGCGGAATTCATCTCTGATTTGCCGGAAGAGGAAAACCCAGAACAGGAATCGGATGACGAGATGGCGTCAGACGAATATCCACTCTTGGAACTTCCGCAATTCGCGAACGAGCGCAAAGGATTGATTTTGTCGGTAGCGACTTGTTCGAAGTCACCGGAAACGGCCGCCGATCGTCTAAACCGTTTTCCCGACGCAGTGATCGAAGAAATGGAATCTTACAGTATCGCGGTAGCTTGCCGGAAACTCCATCTGCCCCTCGCGGTAATTCGCGGTGTTTCCAACTACGTCGGCGAACGAGACAAGTCCAAGTGGCGAGTAAAGGAGTCACTTGCGAGCGTTAAAGAATGCCTGTTGCGTGCGGTTAGTGACAGTACCGATTCCGAAATCTAGTTAAACGAAAACTCAACCACGATGAAGTTACAGCTCGCCATATCCACGTGTCCCAACGACACCTTTATGTTCCACGCGATCATTCATAACAAGATCGACCTGCTGGGACTGGAGTTCGATTTCCAATACAAGGACGTCCAGGAGCTGAATGAATTGCTCGCCCGAGGCGAAGTCGATTGTTCCAAGGCCAGTTTTCATGCCGCACTGCATTTGGCAAACGACTATGGAGTCTTGCCAGCGGGCGCAGCTCTTGGTCGCGGAGTGGGGCCAGTAGTTCTGACAAACAAAGAAGGTGCCGAACCAAACGAAGATTCGATCGTTTGTTGCCCCGGAGCATGGACCACCGCGAAACTTCTTTTCCAATTCGCTTACCCCCAAGCGACTCGAATCGATAATCGCATTTTTTCCGATATCATGCCGAGTGTGCAAGATGGAACTTCCGACTTTGGAGTCGTGATTCACGAAGGGCGATTTACGTATCAAAACTATGGACTGTTCCAAATCGCCGATCTCGGCGAGGTGTGGGAAGCGAGAACTGGGTGTCCAATACCGCTCGGCGGAATTCTTGCCAAACGTTCCCTGCCGTCCGACGTGCAAGTTCGACTCGCACAACTTATCCGCCAATCGGTCGAATACGGATTCGCCAACCGAGACGAGACACTGGCAACGATGAAGCTGCACGCACAAGAGATGGACGACAATGTCATCTGGGCGCATGTCGATCTCTACGTCAACGAATATTCCGTCGACCTTGGCCAAGACGGCGCAAACGCACTACAGCAGATGGCGCAGATTGCGAAATCAACCGGCATCGTTGCCGACGAACTTTCCGAATTAGTCATTTTCCCAACGGCGTAGTCGTGACATCAGCGCAAGGGTAAGGGCCCTAGCAGCCTTGCCAGACATAAGCCTTCCTTGTTTTTGTGGACCAAAGTGTGAGAACAGTGGATCCATATAAAGCAAGGAAGGCATTTTTGTGTCAACATCGGATAGGAAGATTGCCTAATACAGGGAAATCTAGCGGCTGTGAAGATAGGAAAGAATCACCTTTGGTGGCATAAGACTTCCCGGTTGCGGCACTAGGTATTGCAGCCTAAATCGCACAAGGGCGAGCCAACACGCTTGGTTAACACATCGCGTTATCCGAGCCCTCAAACGCCGTCGACTCGATATTGACGATATGTGTAGTGTGAGAGCCAAACCTGACGGTAACGGTCCTCCAGAATGGCATGCCATTCCAAGATGTCGTCTCGCCATGGCCTCGTCTAACGAAGTTCCTAAACCCTCCCCGGAGCTGAGACTCCGACCCTCCCAAAAAAGGGAGGGTGACTCGCGTTGCGAGTTGATTTGGAAAAGAGTCCGACGGTTCGAGATGTGGGTAATGGTAAAGGGTAAGGGTGGTCATGCCACGCGGGAGTTGACCGCCCCATTGTGCGACTTGAACTCAATACCCAGGGCGGTGTTCTTAGGCATTGAGGTTAAGAAAAACATATGCCTGCACCCTTCAATGACAAATGACTAATATCAAATAACTAATAACAAATTCTTCTTGAACCGCCATGCTACGGTCTCGTTCTAAGCCGAAAATCGTCTGTTCTCCCCGTAATTTCTGTTGTGTCGTGTCGCTGGCTGCTACACTAACTTTCCTGTTTACTAACTCTCACACACTCACGTTTCGTTGAGCGCATCGTCGACCAATTCCTGGAGAACACCCAATGACAAAGCAGCAAACCACTCGTCGTCGATTTCTCAAAGCTACTAGCGCCGTAGCAGCTTCGTCAGTTTTTGGTGCTCCGAGTATCTTGAAAGCACTCAACGCGAACGAACGATTGAACATCGTGATCATTGGTGCCGGCGGTCGAGGCGGTTCAAATACGGGAGGCGTCTCTTCCGAGAACATCGTTGCTTTGTGCGATGTCAATGAAAACAATTTGAATGCAGCGGGAAAGCGTTTTCCCAAAGCAACGAAGTACGCCGACTTTCGGCAGCTGTACGACAAGGAACGAAATTTCGATGCAGTCGTCGTCAGCACATGCGAGCACACTCATGCTTTCGCCACAATGCCGGCGCTGCAGATGGGCAAACATGTTTACTGCGAAAAGCCGTTGACCTATAACGTCGAAGAAGCTCGCAAGATCCGACTCGAAGCGCGGAAAGCTAAAGTCGCTACTCAAATGGGCACTCAGATTCACGCCGGCAATAACTATCGTCGCGTCGTGGAACTGATTCAGTCCGGTGCGATTGGCGGAGTCAAAGAAGCTCACGTTTGGGTTGGTCGAGCTTGGGGACACCAGAGTCCTGCGGACGCAAAACGAAATCGCGACATTGTTTCGGTCCAAGAACGTCCAAAAGAGTCACAGCCAATTCCGGGCCATCTAAACTGGGACTTGTGGCTCGGTCCAGCGCCAGAACGCCCCTTCCATTCCGTTTACTTCCCGGGTCCAAAATGGTATCGCTGGTGGGATTTTGGTAACGGCACGATGTCCGATTTGGGCAGTCACTGGGTCGATCTCCCCTTCTGGGCCTTGAAGTTGGATGCGCCACTGACCATCGAAGCGGGCGGTCCCCCACCTCACGCGGAAATCGCACCCGCGTCGATGCAAGCCAAATACGAATACGCCGCCCGCGGCGACATGCCAGCCGTCTCACTGACTTGGTATCAAGGTGCCAACAAACCCAAAATCTGGCAAGAGAAGGGGATTCCGCAATATGGTTCCGGCTGCCTGTTTATCGGCGACAAGGGAATGTTGCTGTCGGACTACGGTAAGCATGTGCTGCTCCCTAAAAACGACTTTGCAGATTTCAAACGCCCCGAGCAGTCCATTCCTGCCTCCCGCGGACACCACGCCGAATGGTTGCACGCTTGTAAGACAGGCGATCCAACGACCTGTAATTTCGAGTACGCAGGCTTGCTCACCGAAGCAAACCACCTCGGCAACGTCGCTTATCGCGTCGGTAAAAAAATTGAGTGGGACGCAAAGAACATGCGAGTCACCAACGATTCCGATGCCGAGCGATTTATCCGTCGCGATTACCGCAAGGGATGGAGCTTGGGTTAGGACGAGATTAGATAAAGAGTAGCGAAGAAGGAACGGACGTGTCCGGATTATTCAGTCGAGTCTCGGCGATAGAAGTCGTATCGGCCGGGGGCGAGAATGTCGTTTGGATCGAGCGTTTCCTTCAGCTGACGCAGCAGAGTATCGTACGCTCCGGACGACGGCGGTAATGATTCTTGCGACAGGTTACTCAATCGATAGGGCAGGACACCTTCCGCCGCTAACAGTTCGATAATCCGATCGTGGCATTGAACTGCCCGCTCGTCTTCACCCTTCACGTCCCGGTCGTAGACGAGTGCCGTGTAGAGATTCGCACACCTTCCGGAAACGCAATTGAACCCAATATTGGGTTCGAATTGATTCTCCAAAACGACCTTTTTGATCAAGTCGACAACCTTGCTAAGTGTTTCTGCAATCAGCGGAACGGCATGACAAACCCAAATTACTCCGCAGCTATCGCCATCGGGATCAATCGTATCGGGGACGGGCGAACGTTTTCGCCAATACAACGAGCGGATGTTCTGAGCGGTGGGAACACCGAGATAGGGAGTGTTTCGATCCTTGTTATCCATGAACCAAAACTCAGTCACGCAAGGAGTCAACAATTCGCGCACATGGTTTGCCGAAACAACTCCCAGCTGTTCCGACGCTCCGTAGACGACTCCGCCGCAAAACCAAACGTCACCGCCAAATTGACTGATATCGAGTGGCGTTTTTTCATTCATCGCTGTCCAAGGGAACTGCCCTTGAGTGGCCATGTTCTTGTAGTGATTCCAAACACCAAATGAATTGGGTTCGAGCACTCTTTGCAAAAGAAGATCGCGAGAGACCTCAATCACTTGACTCAACCGCTGTGGATCGTCGACTCGGCACAAGAACGGTTGATAGAAGGCGGGAAGCGGTGCGAGCCAGATGGTCAGTTGAGTGACGATGCCCAAATTCGATTGGGTAAACAAACCGTCAATGGCGGGACCAACTCCCACGCGGTGTAAATTCTGAAGAGCCGCATCCTCGAAACGACCAAAGCCGGTGCGCAGCCACTTTCCGTCGGGGAGCACAACTTCGAAGTTTGCGACAAAATCGCCACGCTGTCCGTAAGGCCCAGTCCCGTCGCCCCGTTCGACCACGTTGCCAATCAAACTACCGTCGGGAGGACCGCCAGTCACCGACAAGAACAATTTCGAATCTCGCTCCCGCAGAAACTCATAGACTTGCTGGAGAAGTTGCGCCAGTCTTGACGATGCTAACAGGTGGTAGACTTCTGCGGATCATGACGCCCTCGCATCCGTCGGTGCGACGACGCAATAGAAAAAGCTCACCTCAATCAAGAGGTGAGCTTTTAATTGTTGCTGGCGAGATTCGGGGTCAGTCGTTAGAGCCATCCCAACTCCTACGACTGTCATCCTTGATAACTGCCGCGATAGTCATTCAGCACAAGTCAACCTTCAGACTACGCGTAATTCCTGGTGTCACTCTTGAATCTGCCAACCAATTGTCTGATCGGTTGATTAAGGTTCGGGTCCGTCAGTGACGTCGCCTTGGCCGGGTGGGGACGTAGTACGACTACAGTCAGTGAACGCCAAAGCGTCCGTGAAACTCGAATCGCTGGCACTGCTAGTCGTGGGAGCGTGAACAATCACTTCTAGTGGGAAATCGATGGTGTAGGATTGGTCGAGAGCCAACATTGCTTGAGCAACGTCGCCCAATTCGTCGATGATCGCATCGCGAGCACCAGCGACACCAGAAACGATACCGATAGTCAATAGAGTGACCAAGAGTACCCATTCAAAGGAAAGGACAGCGTCGTCTTCTTTCCACATGGCGATCGTAACATGTTTCATTGAAAGTCTCCTAATATTTACACGGGGAATGAAACTCAGTGATAAGTGAAAGACCCTGTCCGTTGTTACACATGTTTGGTCTTTTACGATAGTGAGTAATTGCACTGTTTGTTCCAAATGGACCAAACGGGCAGGAATTACCGATTCTGTCGGTCAATCGTTGGTCGGTTGTAACGCGCGTACCAGATGTAACGATTTTGACGATAAGCGCGGTTCTCTGACTGAAAGTGGTCGTCCGAATTAGTCACTCAATTCCGACAAGCCGTCTTTACGCTTTGTGCCGATTCTATACGTCGCGCTAGAAAGACCTAAATTCGGGCCTGTCCCACCATTTCCGACAAGCCTCGAAAACGTTCACATGCTTTGTCGTCAAGTGTTCACCATCCTGTTCGGTTCGTCAGCCAACACGAACACTCCCACCAATTTCGCCACCAATTTCCCCACTCTTAGGCGCGCCGCAGGGCTCCTAAACGAAACTTGGTACGGGCAAACGTGCCAAAAATTCCAGTCCGCTCGTTATGCAAGTCGTTCATCCAATGCATGGCACCGACCCAAGACGCTCGACCAACGTATTAATAGAAGGGACCGATGAAGACCCGCTCAAAGAGCTCCACTCAGTGGTTGTGATTTATTCCGTAGCCTACCGTCGCCAGACGGTGGAAAGCCTTGTTGTCGAACACGTAGACCACGCTCTGGCGAGCGTAGCTACATTTTTTCACGGGCTCTCAGAGGTTAAAACTGAAAGAGAGCGATAAAGAGAGGTTCAATCCAAGATTCCTGTTGGCATCGCGAACTGACGACAGGACATAAAAAGACAGCTGTACAGCTTAATAGCCGCCTGTTTTGACTATATATATGGTCAGCACAGATGCTGGTGCGGCAACGCAAACGTGTAGCAAACCACAACTTACTAGACAGCCAAGGGTTTATGTCGATTCAATGCACCAAGATTCCACTTTGAACCGATGTGCGCAATTGGGTAACATAGACATTGAATAAGATAGTCACAGCGTAAGCGTCGATAACAGCTTGTGTTGGTGCGACTGACCTAACTTCCAGAGACTGGACACGTTATGTTCCTCAATGCCTCAATTCGCTGGGCAATGTCGATGGTACTTGCGCTAACGTTCGTCCAATGCGTCAACGCTCAAGGCTCTCACCGCGTTCTCGCTCCACCAAGTAATAATTCCCAATCTCCCGCGCTGGACCCCAACGAAGAACTCATCCGAGAGGTCGAGCGGTTTGTGAACAATTCGGATAGCTCGCTCGATATTGATCCCGATGAGATTGATCCCGAACTCCTCGAGATGGCACAACGGTGGGCTCAACAATATCAAAAGCCAGAAGACCTACCCGAGGATTTTAAAGAGCTCATCGAATCGCTGGGAGCAAAACTTCGAGATCCAGAAAATGGCTTGCCGGAAAACGGGCTCCCTCCCAACACTCCACCAAATCAACCAGGCCCAAGCAATCGGCAACCAACGCCAACCCCGCGGAATGGCGAAGATGACCCCAGCAATCCCAACAACTCGTTACGAGGTCCCGACGGGAACATAATAGACCCCGACCTATTTGAGCCCCCCAATTTTAATGACAACGGTGACCCAGCAAATCCCGACGCTCATGACAGAGTCGAAACCCAAAACCGCGATCCCAATACTCCCACGATCCAAAAGCCCGTAGGTCAGCAAAACGGTGATCCCGATTCTCCTAATGGAAGTCTCATTCAGCCCGAATTCCCAAATGGATCTAACACGCCAAACAGCAACGGCCCAGAGCTGAGTCCTGGCGACATCGTCCCCGAAGGAGAACGCGGATCGGAATCCCATCGCAGCGAGATTCTCGACAGCTTGCGAGATTCGGACCTGACCATCAAACAACAATGGAATCGGATACTCGAACAAGCCAGACGCGACGCGATCTTGAACGATAATCCCGCCAGCGAAGAAAACGGGGATTCCGCACTTTCCCAGTTCCTTGAAAAGGCGTTCGGAGAATCCATTGGCGATGCCGTTGATCAAACACATCAACCCGGTAGCCGACCGCGAGGAAAAACTTATCGGGGTCGCCCCCGAACGACCAACGGAAACTCGGGCAATGCCAACTCGGGCAATGGCAACTCGTCCAACGGAAATTCGGGAAATGGAAACTCGGGAAATGGAAACTCACAATTCAGGAATCGTGACAATCCGTTCCTTCCCAATCGCGACTCCAACAACAACGGGTCGAATCAGCCCAATGGCTCGAACAACAGAAACTCCGACAATCCAAATGGACGTGACGACGATCCCGATTGGCTCCGCAATTCCGATCCGGCACGCCAGAATTCCAATGGTTCAAACTCAAACAATAGAAACACTGGCGACAGAAACACTGCTGGCCAAAACAATTCCAACCGAAACGCAAACAATTCAAATCGCAATAATCCACGTGACTCAGCAAACCGTGAAAAAGGTGGTTTCTCGAAAGGCATGAAGGATTTGGCAAACTTTGGTGAAGACTTGTTCATGAAAGTCGCCAATGCCGAGCAACCGAAATCGAACGATTCACAGTCCGATCCACAATCACCAGATGGTTCAAACGGCGAAGAATCGAGCAGTGCTTTTTCGATTCAAACTCCGTTTATGCTGCTGTTGATTTTGCTCGTACTGGCAGGTTGTGGGATTTGGCTCTTGAAAGTCCGCCAACAGAAGATTGCAGTTGCGGCTCAGCTCGCAGCCAAGACAACTCGAATGCCAGTGGATCTTTCGACGAAGTCGGATGTACTGGACGCTTTCCATGCGATGTCCGCCAAGACAGCCGCAGCTGACGCCCCTTGGTGGACTCACCGCCGCGCCGCAACAGAACTGTTTGAATCTGCACCGCATGGCCGCCATGCCCTCGAAGCATTGACCTCGGTCTACGAACAGGCGCGATATTTGCCCGGCGACGAACCGCTCGACCCCAACGAACTCAGTACAGCCCGCAAAGCCTTGACTCTATACGACCACCAATGATCGCATATCGCACGAGAGTCAAATTGCTGCTGGGATCTATTCTAGCCATCTTCATTATTGGCGAAGTCGTGGCATTACCTGCGCGCGGCCAGAATGAAGACGGCACTAATCCTAGTAGCCAACCAACTGGTGATATCAACTTTGGCTTTCATGTTTTCCATTCAGTTTTGGAAGGTCGCGGATTAGAAACAACGGCCGATATCAATGTCGTTGATAACACACCGTACAACTCAGTCATCGTGTTAGTCGGCGACGTAGCACGAAACGATTTCCTAGCTCGCATCAATCTGGAACGTTTTCTCAGTCGCGGCGGCGCGGTCCTGCTGGCAACCGACAAGCCCACATGGGTCGACGACTTCTGCCTGATTAAAGGAGGTCCGGTCACAGTTGCGGACGAAGCCGACGCTTACCAAGGCTTTGTGGATTGTCCGCAAGTCACAAACCTGACATCGCATCGCATTAACCGTGGAGTTACACGAGTCATCGCCAATCGCGCGGGTTGGATTGATACAACCTTTACTCGACATGGAAGCTGGGAAAGAATCGCCTGGTTTCCGCTGTCCAATGCTTCGAATGACGGCAACGAGACGCTGATTGCGGCGTTCGAACCCAATCGTTCGACGCGTGGTCGGATGGTCGTCGTGGCCGATCACAGTTTGCTAATCAATAGTATGATCATGCATGGCGACAACTCGAGACTCATGCTGAATCTCTCCAAATGGCTCACCGACGACGGTCGGACTAACTTGTTCATCGTTGTCGACGGTCTACCTCAAACCAGCGAAGGCCGACCGGATCCGAATCAGTTGCCGCCGTTGCCACCGCCGGAAGACTTGCCTCCGATTACGATGGACGACCTGAGGAACCTTCCTGCCGATGCATGGCTACCATTCGGCAATAAGCTTTTGGCAAAAATGGAAGACGCCGATATGCACAACGAGCTGGCGGCAGCTCGACCACGCGAAATGAGTAGCCGGCTCTATCGCCGCGCATTGTATATTATTGCCGCAATCCTGGGTGTGCTGTTTATTCTTTGGTATTTGATGAAACGCAGTAATCAGGTTGATTCGCCAATTCAAACCCCCGCGCACTCGGGACTCGAAGCGCGAGTCCAGCAGCAGTTGAAGACCTCTCAATTCCTTCCCGCAGCACAGATGTTGGCCAGCAAGCTGTTTTGCAATATAAGCCTTTCCAATCAACACGACGACTGGGACCGCGATTTGGAAAACGTCGCGATCGACGCCAACTGGCGAGTTCGCTGGCGAGTGAAAAAATCGCTCAAACGGCTACTCGCAATTGCGACTCAAAAAGACCGCCGACCACTTGCTGCGACAACGTTTCGCGAACTTGCCAGAGTGATACGCGAGATACAAAACTTACATCAGCAGTCTCAAATCCGCTGGCCCAGCCTTCCCAAACAACCGAACGCAGTTTGAACTAGAATAACTAAAATACAAGGGACTAAGGAATTGGTCGTCGTTGAGACCGACCGTGTTATTGATCTGCGTCCGAAATGCCGGACAGTTGCAGACGATTGTCCTTCCCCATAGATAAAGTCCGAGGCATTACGTGAATCGTCCCGAGTTAAACGAACTGGCCGCACAAGTCGGTCGACTCCACGAGCAGACTCTTGCTGGAGTTGCCGAAGTTGTCGTAGGCATGAACGATGTTGTCACCCAAATGCTAACGTCGATGTTGGCTGGCGGCCATGTGTTACTTGAGGGAGTTCCTGGAACGGCGAAGACTACTCTTTGCCGAACGTTTTCTCACGTGCTGGGAATCAACTACCAACGGATTCAATTCACGCCCGACTTGTTACCGTCTGATGTCACGGGAACGCAAATCCTCGATCGTCAAACCAATCAATTCGTGATGAGCAAGGGGCCGATTTTCTGCCAGATGTTGCTGGCGGATGAATTGAATCGAGCGCCCGCGCGAACGCAATCGGCCTTGCTTGAAGCGATGCAAGAACGCCAGGTCACCATTGAGGGCAAGACGCTCGAGTTACCCAATCCGTTTATGGTATTGGCGACGCAAAATCCGATCGAGCAGGAAGGTGTCTACCGGCTTCCAGAAGCGCAGTTAGATCGCTTTCTGTTCCGAATCGAAGTTGGCTATCCACAACGAGATCAAGAAGTGGCCATGCTGGCTCTGCACAGCCGTCCAACGGTCACTCCCCAAGCAATTTCCAACGCCGAAGAACTCATCCACTTCCAACAACAGTTGGACGATGTGTACAGCACCGAAGAATTACACGCTTACATTGTCGATCTCTGTCGACAGAGTCGAATGCATCCCCAACTCGTTTTGGGGGCCAGTCCGCGAGCGGCGATCTTTACGATGAAGGCCGCGCGAGCTCGGGCGTTGCTCTGCGGTCGCGGATATTTGACCCATGAAGACATTCAAGCGACGTTGTTTCCGGTTCTCGGCCATCGTTTGATTCTCCGCCCCGAAGCGGAAATGGAAGGTCGCAACGTTCACGACATCGTGAGTGAAATCATCCGGTCCGTTCCCGTCCTCAAAAGCTGAGGCGACGATGATTACAAGTCGATTTCGCTGGCTACGACTGCTCGGCATTGCCGCCACTGCGTTTGGAGTGCTGCGCGGACAAGACATCGTCGCGCTAACATCGCTCGCCCTACTGGTCTGGCTCTTCGCCGATTGGGTCATGTTTCGCATGAAGGTGCTCGCCGTCGTCAAAGCACTCGACTGCGAGCGTTGGATTAACGACAGTGCCAAGAACAGCGGAACCATGTGGTCACAACGGGCAGCGACTATCCGCGTTCGAGTCCACAGCCGATTTCCAATCGGGCTGCGAATTGTTCGAGCGGAAGACTATCTACCGGAAATACTTGAACTGGAAGAAGGTTTAAATAGCGGTGACGGAACAGTGGGCGGAGGGCGAACGATTGAATTCACGTACCGCGTGAAGCCTTGCACTTCGGGAGTCGCAAAACTACCCGGCGTCTGCATTCAGCTGTTCGATGTCCATGGCTTCTTCTTCTTTCGCCATTTCATTGCGTGCGAACAAGTCTTTCGAGTTCTCCCCATGCCTGTGAGAACAAACACTCCCGCATCTCGAATCAAGTTTAGTAATAACTTAACGACGTTGGGTATTCATCGAGAGCAGAAATCGGGAATGGGAGCGGAGCTTCACGGGCTTCGCGAGTACGTCACGGGCGACCCACCCAAGTCTATCGCCTGGAAAGTGTCGGCTCGACGCGATACGCTGATCGTCCGTCAAAACGAAAATGAAGTCCCAATTCGAACGACTTTGTTCGTCGATTGTTCGCAAAATGCGCAGCGAGGTCCGTTTGGTCAACGACCCATCGACCGCAATATATTTTTAGCAGCTACGATCGCTCAATCCGCTTTATCAATTCGCGATCCCGTTGGCCTGGTGTTGTTCGATGAGCAACAAACAATCAAATTGCGTCCCGCTGCCGGGCAGCGACACTACTACAATTTACTCAACCAATTGAGTCAGGGTGCAGCGTTTCCAGTTTGCCCGCCATCGCGTCTGTCCACTGAACTCCTCCAACAGGCTTGGAATGTTGCCAGCGCCCTTTATCCCAACCATTTGAAAGACGCGATCAACAAAGTTCCGTTTACGATCTTTCCAATGTTTCCGGCGAGCCGTTACTCGTATCGAAAACGATACCAACTGGCGACACTGTTTTCCGAATTGTACGACCTTCCGGCAGACGCGCCCACGCGACTGCAACAAGACAACCCAGTGATGGCAAAGTATGCTCAGCAATTTCTGCTCGACGCTGGTTGCGCGCCTAGCTACAGCGTTTTCGGCAGCAGTGATAGCCATCAGAAAAAGATGGACATCTTGACGGGCGAATTGGTGAATTCAGTCACCAGAGGACGTGACAATGAAATATTTGTCCTCATGGTTGATCTGCTGGATCACCGCGAAGGACTGGAACAATTGACTCACGCGATCCGAGTTGCGACAGCGCGTCACCATCGAGTGATGGTGATTTGCCCGCGCCCATCTCGTCCGCCCGAAACGGCGGATGTGCTTGGTTCGATTGATGGTACAGATCTCGAGAATTTAGTCTTTCGCGGCGAGTTGATTCGCTTGGCTGCGGCAGAGCAAACGATTAAACACGAAATTCGGAAGTGCGGAGCTTCGATCGCTTTTGCGGATGACCCGAAAGCAATTCAATTGGTGCTGACCCAAGCAGAATTGATTCGAACTGGCCGAACGGCGGGAGCGTAGGAAAAGACATGCTCGACTGGCTTACAAAAAAGACGGAATGGTTGCTCGATAAAATTGAGAACCCTCAATTCAGCGCCCAATCCATCCCGGTTAGCAACGTCGTTTATTTGGCGACCGCGATCATTGCTTACCTCTGCCTCGCTTCAACTTTTTCGCTCGACTTTTTCGGGCGTAGCTGGCTCGTACTCTTCATGCTGGCCGGGTTCGCCTTCCTGCGGATTTGGCTTGTGCCTTGGCTACTGTTGTTAGTGATGGTCGATCTGTTGCTCACCGAAGCCCCCACCAAACTCGGCGAACCGCATAGCATCGATCACTTTATTTATGCCGTCGTTGTGTTAGTTTTCGTTTCGGCCACGAGTCGTTACATCGTTCTGGCTGGCACGGTGATGCCTTTCTACTCCGCCTCGCTGTTTGGAAAACTAGGTGCAGTCGTACACCGTTTCTTGCCATCAATGCGAAGCGAGCCCATCGGTTTGCAACCTCGTCAGAAGCGAACTTTTTCGGCGATGGAACTTGTTACTGGGCTTATTCGAGTGGCCCTTGCCGTCATGGTCGCCGCGACGATCATGTCCGCGATCCCTGCGGATACGGATACTCCCCGCAACATTGGTCTGCTGCCGACTGCCGTAAGAACGGTGCGTCTTGGAGGGGCGCTGCTGATGGGTGCGTTGGCTGTCTATTATGTGGTCGAAGCCATCGGCTGGCAGCTAATGACGAAAACAGAAGCCCGGATTTATCTACGCAGCGTAATTACGGAAGAAACCAGTGCCGACGTTAGTCGCGTCGTCAAATATCAATTGCAAGAACGCTTCGCTCGGCTGACCAAGAAGTAAGTGAACATCAAGTAATAATGGATCAAACAGAGTACTAACGAGGAGTTTATATATGTTTTTCTGGATACGAGAAATCGCTGGCTGGCTGATGGTCGCTGGCGGATTGTGGATGGTGCTAACTGTGCGGGAATACCTCGAGGGTCGGCAAGTTATCGAAGCGACCGTGGTAGGTTTCATCTGTGCCCTGTTGATTCGTTGCGGTGTTGCACTGATTCGAGTTTCTACAGCGGCCAGAATTTGCGGTATAACTAGTCGACGCGAACGGGATAGTTCGTAGACCTGCATCCGCTAAGGATTTCGATACATGATGTATTTTCCAATCTTCATCATCATGCTGCTGATCTACACCGGCATCGCCACACCGGTCGGTGCATTGATTATTCGATTAGCCTGTCATCTAGCAAATCGAACAAATGATCAACCGAACGATGTTCTCGAAGACGAAGACGAGCCATTCAACACAACAGAAAACATTGAATTCCCAGACGATTTCGACCCCAACAATCCGTACGCAGTAAGCAGTGCCACGCAAGCTTCAACTCGACGCGTAATTCGCCGAGTTCCCACTTTCGGTCAAGCCGTACTTGTGTTTCTCGCCAGTAGCGTCTTCTTTCACGTCGTAGCATTTGTTGCATTGATTGTCCTCGATAGCATCTTTATTCCGGCGCCGGCGTATTACGGCATCATCTTTCTAGTCTTTCTAGTCTATATCGCCTCTTGCTTAATAAAGTCCGCCAGCCTAGCTCGCACCACTTTACAAGAGATGTCCGCCACCGTCGGTCCAATCATTTTGGACCAAGCAATCTGGTTTGTCGTCGGCATCTCGTCCTACATTTTTCTGGCTGTCGTTTGTGCATTCTGAGTACTAAAACTCGACGACCGCTCGACTTCTCCACTATTCCACTCTTGAACCGCTTGGATAATTAGCAGCGGCCAATTGTGATTTCCACTTCCATCCACCATAATTCAACGACGTCTTCAATCGGCCCAGAACAGCCTTTCTTCTTCCCCAAATGAAACTATTATGGCTCGCGCAAAAAATGTCCTTGGAACGGAACTCGGTGTCTGTTCAACTTCACCCATGACGGGTTTTTATCGCGACGGCTGCTGTAATACCGGAGCGGAAGACATGGGGCTACACATCGTCTGCATCAAACTGACGGAAGAATTTCTCGAGTTCTCTGCTTCTCGAGGCAACGATCTCTCCACACCAATTCCCGCCTACGGCTTCCCTGGCCTGAATCCTGGAGATCAATGGTGCCTGTGCGCCAAACGCTGGCAAGAAGCTTTTCATGCTGGAATGGCACCACAGGTCGTACTGGAATCCACCCACATGTCGACACTCGAGTTTGTGGACCTGGAAGACCTGCAAGCACATGCTTACGACGAGCAATAAAGCTGGTAATTACTCCCTGTCGAATAATCCACCGCAATACATTGCCCTAGTCTTCCCCAGCACACGAGCATCTTCATGGGATTTATCGAACTCATCATCGTTATCTTTATCGGGCCATTGGTCACTATCGCCAAGGTGCCAACCAAAGTCATCACCACAAAGACCGCGGTATTGTCTTTTCGTCATGCCATTACTACCCCCGTTGTTAATCTTCCAATGCAAGACTTGGCCCTACAATAACTTCTGCTCTTCCGTGGAGCAAAAAATCAGATGCACCAACGGTGCACTGATAGTGTTTAGTCGACAATAAGACGTGGTGCCTAACTTGCCTACCGCCCCACTCGGTTTTCCTGAATCGGCCATCGCTAGAAGTCCACTGGCCCGTCGCAGACTATATGGCATTTCAACCCCTTTTGAGAGGAGAGTACCCCCCTCAATTGTTGGCAAAAATGCTGCGAGCCACCAAGGAGCTTCTAGAGGCGGTCGGCCTATAGAAGATCGACCGCCCTTCACCCATTTTTAATTGACGGGTTCCGTCCTTCGGTGGCCATTGTTTCTATAGTCCCACATTTATCCGCTCAAAACCAAACAAGCGAGGTAGTCATGAATAAATGGCAAATTTTAGCCTTATTCGGCAAATCCACCGTGTTCCCCGCGGTGAAAGCAATATACGAAGTCGCTGTACAGTGTATTTTTATTGGTGCTGTTGCTGCCATTGTTGCTGCCATCGTTTTTGTTGTTGTTCCTATAATCATTTCGGTGGCATCTCGATCCCGCAAGAGTCGCCGTCGAGATGACTCTCCCTTTGTGGCGTCGCGTTCGGATACTCTCCTGTGAGCTTTCCTTCGTCGCTATTCACAATCACCGTTCGGAGTGCGGCCAGTTCGCGAAGTAACGCGGCGAGTTGCTTGTTGTGTGTCGCCTAGGCCTGATGTCATCCCGGTCGTACCGGTCCAACCCCAATGCAGGTACGACGGGATGACTAAGCTTCCAATGCTTCAAAAACTTCTTCCTCAGTGCTTTCCACCGTCTGGCGACGGTAGCTACGGAATAAATCACAACCGCTCCGAGGAAGTACGTCTTACCGCAACAGCACAGGCACCGCGCAAGCGCAACAACGCGCCCGAGTTTGCTTTGAGAATCACCAGCTGCCAAAAATGCTCTGCCTCGCAGAGGCAGGCGACTTTGCGTTAGCTCAAGCCTGTCAGAGCGCCTTCGCCACAGTGGTTGGGATTGCCGAAAGACTCCACGGGATGCCCCATGGCTTCGGTGAAATTCATGAGCAACCGATTGTGCGCAACGGAACGATAGTCCATTGCTCGGCCCATCTTGAAGCCCAAGCCGCCACCGACCAGCACAAACGGAATGTTGTTGCGAGTGTGGCTATTCCCTTTGCCGAGCTCATTTGTCCAGACGATGGTAGTGTTATCGAGCATCGAACCTTCGCCACCCGGTTCGGGAGTCTCCGCCAATCGCTTGGCTAAATACGCGACTTGCTCGCAGTACCACGTATTGATCTTGATCAACTTCTCATACGCCTCCGCATTGCTATCCGGCTCGTGTGACAGCCCGTGGTGCCCGTCATCGATACCTAGCCACTTCATGCGGGGCTGGCCAACGCTATTGGTAATCTGGAATGTCGCGATGCGAGCGAAATCACCAACGAAACTGTTGACCAGCAAGTCGAGCTGCATGCGAGTAAGCAACGGCATGTTGTCGTTCTGCCGTTCGATATTTGGAGGCAGCTGCGGTACTGCGTGAGTGCTTTCCGCTTTGAAAGCAGCTTCCGTTTGCAGTTCTTTTTCAACTTCTCGAACCATCTCGACGTGGTTCTTTAACAGCTGCCGATCTTCACTGCTGATCAGTTTTTCGACTTTGCGGAAGTCGGCCACCAAATCATCGAGGACGCTGGCCAACAACTGACGATTCTTTTTCTGACCGTACAACTTGTCAAACAATTGGTAGGGATTGTCGATTGGTGCCACTGGCTGATTTGCACCAGCGTACGACCAACGAGTCCAGGTGTCGGCGCGATCGGGAACCATGACCCCCAGTTCCAGTGAACCGAAGCGGGTTTGTGTTTCGGCTTGAGCTTGCAATTTGTTTTTCAGGAACTGATCGACAGAAATGCCTTTCGACCAACCAGCCGGAGTATCGGAACCACCTTGGATATCTCCAGGGAACAGCTCGATACCGGTAAGCAGACATCCGATGCCTCGCATGTGTCCATCGCCATCGCCTCGAATGCGATTGCAAATACCGTGCATCGTCATCATCTGATCTTTGTAGTCGGCCAGTGGTTCAAGGATTCGCTTTAACTTGAAATCCTCACCTGCATCATCTGGCCAAAAGTGTTTAGGGATAACACCGTTCGGACTAAACACAAAAACCAATCGCTGCTTTCGTTGCGGCTTCTCATCGGCGCCAAAGGTGAGACTTGGTAGTCCCATCATCAGGTTTGCGGCGGCAGCACTGATGCCCGTCTTAACGAGGAACTCGCGGCGGTTAGATTGCTTTTGCATTTCCGTATTCCCAATTTGTCACACTGTGTTTTGTCTCGTGAATCGCGAGTTTCTTAGCGATCGGTGTTTTTAGCGATCTATTTCCTGCGTCGCGGCTACCACCGCAATCTCTACCACCAGTTTGCGGATATGAAATCCACTCTCCTTAAACTTGCGAGTCAATTCGTCGAGTGTATCTTTACCGAATGCGGCTGGTGGTTGTTTTACAAAATACTGGAATGTTCGATGAACAAAAGCTCGGTGAGCGTCATCGCTGTTGGTGAGGAAATCCGCCAATTGCCGGGGACCGTTTAGGGCGACGAACTTGTCATCCCGAGTAGTATAGCCACCTTTGGCATTAATCTCACGGTCCTTTTCCTTCAGTCGATATCGCCCCACTGCGTCGAAATTCTCCAGCGTAAAACCTAAACCGTTGATTTTCTGGTGGCAAACCTGGCAATTCTTCTCGCCAGTCTGTAGTTCGATGCGTTCTCGAGTCGTTAACTTTGGATGCAATTCCGCCGACAAAGGAGTAAACGCTGCATTCGGCGGTCGCAAGGTTCGCCCCAAGACGTAGCGAATCAAGAACACTCCTCGATGAATAGGTGAAGAAGTTTCAGGGTAGGCCAAGCCGCTCATCAAATAAGGATGAGACAAAACTCCGGCTCGCGTTTCGTTATCAACAACACTCTTTCGCAAACCTTTGCCATCTTCTGCCGGCTTCCATTTATCGCCGTAAAAACTCGCCAACTTCGGAGTGGTATACGTCCAGTTGGCTTGCAGCAATTGCCGATAGTCGCTGCCTTCACTCCAAACAACGTCATCGACAAAAGCGACTAACGACTGCTTCATATCCGCGACCAATTCTTCGTCGAAATCGGGAAAGCGTTCGCTGCTCTTGCCGACATCTTCAAAGTGTTGCAAATTCATCCACTCGAATAACAGCTGGCGAATTTTTCCTTCGAACCGATAATCGTTCACCATTTTCTCAGCGGCCGAACGAATTTGTTGCTCTTGTTCTAATTTATTATTGCGAGCCAGTTTGACTATCCAATTATCGCTGGGAAGTGAGTCGAACAGTGTCAACGACAACTGATTCGCAGCTCGCTGTGATGGCGAGCGATCGCGATCTAAAGCCGGGTATAGAAATCGAGGAGATTTTAGGGCGATCAAAACGACTCGCTTGATGGCTTCGCTGTCGTCTTTGGTGGCGTCGACTTGTTGTTCGACGTATAACTTTCGAACTTCTTCATCAACGGGACCGCGAAACGCCGTTTCGACGAATTCAGTGAGGAACTTCTTCAATACATCCCGACTACTTCCCTTCGAGCGTTTGTAATTCGGCCATAAATCGTCGGCAACAGCTTGCCCAAACTCGATTGCGGCATTGGTCGTCGACTCGTCCCATTCTCGACTTACGCTGATTCCACGCGCGTATCCGTAACTGCGATCGTCGGGCGGCAGCCTGGTCTGCAAAGTAAACGTCGCCGGAGAATTTTCTGCAATCAAGTGCTGCGAAGGAATGATCTGTTCAACACCACCCGGCGGTGTCCACGACAACGAAAACTTAACTGGAGGTTGCTTAGTCTTTCGCTTGCGTTGATACGCTTCGATCTTTAGCGGATACACTCGACCGCTGGTCAGATTGATCGTTTTGCGAAACTCGGTTTGAGCACCAGATTGCACATGGTTATCGATGAACTTCCGACTCGTATTTCCGAAGTAGCAAATGAATGCGCACGTACTCCGAATGACGATCTCATGACGCCCCGTTTCCGTCGGCTTCACCGAGCCGATCCATTGTATCGAGTATTCTTTTGGATTGATGTTATCGCCCGGACTCTTCTCGCCAAAGTCGAAGTCGATAGTCGAATCGACCCGTTCAATTTTTCGGCGGTCGCGATTAGGTCTCGAGCCATCGTAGTATTCGGCTTTCAAACCACCCGTTGGTTTTCGGTCGGCAACCCAAGAATAATGGCCGTACAAATCGGACAAGCTTTGCCGCAGTTGTTCACCCGTAAGTCGAGCAAGTTTCTTGCGGGGAATGTTACTAGCCGCTCGGGCTGCTTCGCCATAAAAAGTATGGTAGATGTACGTCGCAACGGCTGAAGCGTCGCCGTCGACACATTCCTCAGGCTCCTCCTCCGGCATCGACTCGTGGATTACCTTCGTCAATTCGGTTATCGTCGAATCGCCAATGAGTGGATCCTCATGACCGTCTTTGACTCCCTCCCCTTTGGCACCATGGCAAGAGGCGCACTGCTTGACGAAAACTTGCTGACCAAGTTGCATCGCCTTCTCGCGTTCAACTCGTTCGCTGGCTTCGTCTGCAAATGCAGTGCGCGCACTAAGCAAGACAAAAGTACAGAGCAAGAAAAAGATAACGGACGCGAGTTTTTGAGTTGGAAAATAGTTAAATGTCGAGGTCATTGGAGGGCCTCTGTTCGACACGATAAAATTGTGGAGGGAGTTGGGGTGGGAGCCGTGTTTGGCTTTTCACATTATAGCAAGAATTGCCTGCATTCCCATCGCAGTTCAACTGTCGAATCAAAGAAAGGCTTGGAGAAACAACGACTTAGGAGAAATGAGACACTATTCACAAACCGTTAAAATGCAGGAATCCTGCGAAACGTAACGACAACCAAAACCTTCCCGACGTCAATGTAACACTCTCATCTGAGTTACCCATGCGATAGAATTCAAGCGATCCTAAAAGTTTCGTCCATCGCAAAAAGGTCCTTCCAGTGCGCAATCCAAATCGAGTGTTCGTATTTAATGTCGCAACGATTTTTGTTTTGACAACAATTTTGGCAAGCGCTGTCTCGCAAGCCCAAGACACTTCTCAGCTGCGCGAAAAAAACTGGCCCGAGTTTCGCGGTCCACTTGGGGACGGCAATTCGGCGCTCGCCAAACCGCCAGTCACATGGAATGAAGACGAAGGCATTCGCTGGAAAATCGACGTCCCTGGAACTGGTAGCTCGACACCAATCGTTTGGAACGGTCGCATTTACCTCACCAGTTCGATCAAGACAGATAAAGTTGACGTCGCGCTTCCGGAGGCCGCAGATCAACCCGACAGACCATTTGGGATCAAGTTTCCCAATCAAATTTATCAGTCCGTACTCCTGTGTTACGATGCCACCAACGGCAAAGAGATCTGGAGAGAGGTTGTGGTGGAAGCCGTTCCACACCAAGGACATCATCCCGATAACAACTACGCATCTGCAACTCTCACCACAGACGGCAAAAGACTATACGTCCCCTTCGCGTCACTGGGCTTCCACTGCTATTCCATGGACGGCCAGTTGATTTGGCGCCGCGAATTGGGCAAAGTTGATACACGCCTCAGTTTCGGTGAAGCTTCATCTTTAGTTGTCCGGGATGGAAAACTTATGATTTGCCGCGACAACGAAGGGCAGAGTTACCTCATTGCGTTGAATGCCGAAACGGGTGAGACCGTATGGCGAGTCGACCGCGATGAGCCAAGCGCTTGGGCAACGCCATTGATCCTGAAGCGAAAAGACAAAACGCATGTCGTGACCAACGGGAAGACTCGAATCCGAAGTTATGACCTCGACAGCGGGGAGTTGTTGTGGGAGTGCGGTGGCCAAGTTTCTAACATAACGCCCTGCCCTGTTGCCGACGGCGACCTGGTATTTTGCATGAGCGGTTATCGCGGAAATTCAGCCCAAGCAATAAAGATCGACTCCAACGGCGATCTAACTAACGGCGACCAAATTGCTTGGTCGATCAACCGGGGCACGCCCTACGTTCCCTCCCCCATCCTTCATCGCGGACTGCTTTACTTCACTCAGTCCAATTCTGGAATTCTCTCTTGCGTCGATGCCCAATCCGGCGAATCCGTCATCGAACGAACGCGGCTGGATAGCATTTCCAAACTCTACGCCTCCCCGGTCGCAGCCGATGGCCGTATCTACTTCGTCGGGCGCGGCGGAACAACGATGGTCGTGCAACACGGTAAGGAATTCAAAGTCCTCGCAACGAATCAACTCGACGATTTCTTCGACGCATCCCCTGCGTTAGTCGGCGACACTCTCTATCTCCGCGGCCGCTCACATCTCTACTGCATTGGCCATTAACCCTCACAACCACAACGACTGATACGCCGCTGACGAAGAAAACGGAGTTCTCAAATGCAGGCGTGCTCTTTCGTTTGACAGCGCCGCTGGCTGAAACATAGTGAAACGTGCGTCGTTATCGTCGCTTTGGAAGTTTCGCAGACGAGTATTCAGCATGTTCAAGTCCTTGGCAGCAACCTTTGGCCGCAAGGTCCACTCATCCACAGTTGGATCGAATGAGGAGTTATTTCAAGAGATCCCGTGGCGCAGTTCCGATGCGGCTCTTGGAATCGCTGCGCTGATGCCGTGGCTGGCATTGAATATGATTTCAGTTTCCAGCTTCGCTCAACTCTGGTTTGGCGGCGGCCTGTTCTGCTACGAAGCAGTTTTCGTTCTACTCTGGACTCGCAATTCGATTAAGAATCAGCGCGGTTGGCGCGGTATCTTGTTGGGAATCGCCATCGCCTTACCATGGGTCTGCTTCGGTCTCTTCGGGCCAATGTGGGTCCGAATCCCAAGCGTTTGGTGGGCGTTCTATATTTATCAAAGTGCCATGCTGATGGGTGTTCCCTACTGGTTAGCAAAACATCGCGCCAGCGGACCAGTCTTTCCCAAAATCTCGATTCGGATGGTCTTTCGCGAAATCCTCTACGCCATTCCTGTGCTGATTGGCATCTTCCTTTTGATCTATGCATCGAACCACCTGTTTCGAATGGCGGGATACGGGAGCGGCATGCGATGGAGCGCTTGGATGAACGCTGCCGAGGTCGGCGGAGTGACCGCAATGTTCATGCTCATGGCGCTGTCATTTACGCTCGTTCCGATTGCCGAAGAAGTCTTTTTCCGCGGCTTCCTATTCAATTCGCTAAGTCGTAGCGTTTCCTTTGCGATGGGACTCATCGCTCAAGCGATCTTCTTTGCCGCCATGCATCCCAGCGGCTTTATCGGGCTCTGTGTCTTGGCGCTGATACTCGCCGGCGTTTACCAATGGCGAAAGACAATCGTCGCTCCCATTGTCGTTCACGCGGGTCACAACTTGTTGTACGCTGTCTACTTTACTTGGTTGCTTCTGGTCAACGTCTACACTCCGATCTTTGGCATCCAAGGTACTGATGGCGATAAGATCACAGTTACGCTCGTTCGCCCCAACGCCACGGCGATGTTGTCCGGAATCGAAAAGGACGATGTGATTGTCAGCTTCAATGGAAACGCCGTTAGCGACCTGATGGTCCTCCACGGACACGTCATGGCTACAAAGGTCGGCGAGACAGTTCCAGTCGTCGTCAGCCGCGATGCCAAAAAGATAACTCTTCCCGTCACGATGCAGAATCGATTCTATTCCAACAAATAGCTGTAGCTTCGCTGGGAAGCAATTGGGCGGGTGACTTTCCGTTTCACTACGCCGCTACTTCACGACCCTTTTCAACCAATGCGTTGCGTGGTCGGTCCAGCTAGAGATCTGCGATCCGTTGACCGGACGAAGACCGTAACCATGGCCACCGTTTCCGTAGACGTGCAACTCCGACTCGATGCCGTTCTTCTTGAGCCCGGCATAAAACAAGACGGCGCCCAACGCGGAGGAACGATCGTCATGAGTATGAGCCAAGAAAGTCGGTGGGCAATCCTTCGCGACACTCACTCCTTCGACGAGTTTGTCGTTTGCCGAATCGTAAATATTCCAGGGATAGATCAAGACCGCGAAGTCGGGCCGGTGTGCGACATCGTCCACATCGTCGATACGTTCATACGACAGTTTTCCTTGATCCGAAAGTAGCCGAGCAGCGACTTGTCCGCCCGCTGAAAAACCGACGAGTCCGATGCGATCCTTTTTTAGTCCCCATTTTTCAGCTTGGGACCGAACGAGTTTCAACGTTCGCTGAGCATCTTGAAGTGGTTTCACCCAACCTGGCGACTGCTTTCCTTCCGTCGTTCGATAGCTCAATACAAACGCCGAAATGCCGTGTTGGTTAAGCCACTTCGCCGCTTCGGTTCCTTCCTTGTCGGGCACGACTTTCCCGAATCCACCACCCGGCAAAATGACGACCGCGCTGCCATTGGGCTCGTCCGCAATATGCACGGAAAAAGTCGGGCGACTGATTTTGACCACTCGAGTAACCCGCGGAATCTCAGTCGCGCGATACGGTTGAATATCACCAGTACTGCGAGTCGTTTCGCCGGGAGCCAGCTCCGGCCAAACATCTAACGGGTCGGCCGAATTCGCGACAGGAGAAAGTGTCAGCATCAATATCGCAATCAATATCGTAGCGAGGCAAAGTTGTTTCATCGGTTCTGCTCGTGAAGGAATTTCATTCTTTGAGAATTCGGCTTATGCCAAAATATCTTTTACTACATTCGCCTCTTCAACTCCCGTTAAGCGGAAGTCGAGTCCTTGGAAACGATGAGTGAATCGCTCGTGGTCGATACCCAGCAAGTGCATTATCGTGGCGTGGAGATCGCGAACGTGAACTGGTCGATCTACGGCATTGTAGCTGAATTCGTCTGTGCCACCGTAAGTCATTCCGGGCTGAACACCGCCGCCAGCCATCCACATGGTAAAGCAGCGTGGGTGATGGTCGCGTCCGCCCTCGGGACTATCCCATTTCCCTTGCCCAGCAACCCCGCGTCCAAATTCGCCGCCCCACAGCACGAGCGTTTCATCCAAGAGCCCGCGCTGCTTGAGGTCGGTCACAAGCGCCGCACTGGCTTGATCCGTGTCTCGACAGCGGGCAACGCACCACGAACTCAGTCGACTGTGATGATCCCAATCCGGATGGAACAATTGCACAAAACGAACACCGCGTTCGATCAATCGCCGAGCCAACACGCAATTCGCAGCGTACGTTCCAGGTCGACGTGAATCGGGTCCGTATAACTCGAAAGTCGATTCCGGCTCATCACTAAGATCGTTCAACTCCGGAATACTGCTTTGCATTCGCCAAGCCATTTCGTATTGGCGAATCCGAGTTTCAATTTCGGGGTCGCCAGTCTGCTCGAAACGCATCTGATTCAGCTCTGCAATCCCGTCCAACATTTCACGACGCACCTTGCGGGGTAGTCCGTCGGGATCGCGCAAGTAAAGCACTGGCTCTTTCGAGTTACGTAGCTTCACGCCTTGATAACGGGACGGCAGAAAACCACTGCCCCAATAGTGATCGTACAACGGCTGATCGCTCGGTCGCTTCATTTTAGAAATCAACACGAGATAGTCTGGCAAATCCTTGTTTTCACTTCCGAGTCCGTAGCTGGTCCAAGCGCCGAGGCTAGGCCGGCCGGGAATCTGATGCCCCGTCAGGAACTTCGTCATCGCTGGTGCGTGATTAATCTGGTCGGTCACCATCGATTTTACAAAACACAAATCGTCCACGACTTTGGAATGATGCGGAAGCCACTCGCCAATGGTCGCACCGCTTTCGCCGTACTGTTGAAATTTCGTGCGGGGCGGCATGATCAGCTGTTTTTGGTTCGCCGACATCGTGGTCAATCGCTGCCCTTGCCGCACGCTGGCAGGTAGCTCTTTCCCTGCCCAGTCCTTTAGACCCGGCTTGTAATCGAACAATTCGATCTGTGACGGACCACCCGATTGCGTCAAGAATATAACGTTCTTTGCTTTGGGTTGGTGATGAGGTAATCCCGGCAGCCCAGGACTTGGCAACGATGGATCTGCAGCTTGCGATGCCTGTTCGAGCAAGCCAAGTGCCATTGCGCCGAGGCTCACGCCCGCCGCTTGATTTAAGAAGTGGCGGCGGGAGACATTGTGCGACATTTCGCGTTCTCGAATTTGATTATTCATGGGTCATCGCCTCGTCTAAGTTGTAAATCATGCTCGCAACGATCATGTACGCAGCCAACTCTTCCGGATTGGCTCCGCCCCGTTTTTCTAGCTGGCCAATCTCTAAAAGTTGTTCGGCATCCGCCTTCGCGTTGCGGAAGTGCGAAAGCGCCGACTGTAACTTCGCGTTGAGAATTGTCATTTCAGTTTTCGCGGGCGATCGTGATAGGACTCGTTGGTACATCCGAGTTAGCCTCCCTTGCGGCGAGTCTTCTTTGCTGAGAGCGTTTCTCGCCAACTCCCGCGATGACTCGAGTAAACTCAAATCGTTTAACAATGTGAGTGCTTGCAAGGGCGTATTGGTGAGCCGTGGGCGAACTTCGCAGACTCGACGTTGTGAACTATCGAACAGGAACGTTGGCGCCGCCGAGCGACGCCAAAAAGCGTACAGCGTTCTGCGATGTTGGGCGGCTCCTTGGCTCGGCTCGTAGCGGAATCGCCCCATGAACATCTCGGCCCAAACACCGTCGGGTTGATAGGGCATTACAGGCGGACCGCCAATCGCCTCATTCATCAAACCACTGGAACGCAAAGCTGCATCTCGAATCATCCAACTCGGCAAGCGAAAGCGAGCCCCCCGAGCCAAAAGACGATTTTCTGGATCGCGGTCGAGAATCTCTTTCGTCACAGCACTGCTCTGCCGATACGTCTCACTGCTGACGATCAATCGCAAAACGTGCTGTACATCCCAATCGTTTTCCATCAACTCGACGGCCAGCCAATCGAGTAGGTCCGGATGAGTCGGAAGCTCGCCTTGCAATCCAAAATCTTCCGGCGTTCTTACCAGTCCCCTTCCAAAACACAATTGCCACAAGTGATTCACAACAACTCGAGCAGTCAGTGGGTTCTCGCGAGCGACCAGCCAGTTTGCTAAATCAAGTCGCGATTGCGATTTGTCTTTCGGTAATTCAAGAACCGCCGCGGGAAAAGAACGGACGACTTCCTTACCTTTCTTATCCCAAACCCCGCGTTGCAAGATGTGAGTTTTCCGAGCATCCTTGCGCTCGGCCAGGACCATCACGTTTAAGTCCCCAGCCGCTCTTTTCACCTTGGACAACTGACGATTGGCTAGGTCGACTTCTCGCTTTGCTCTTTGATAGCCTTGATGATCAAACAGAAATTGAGCGAGCAAACTCGATCGCAGTTTCGAGTCGACGCTGGCGGCATCTTTGGGTTTTGCGGCCACAAGTCGTTCCAACGGCATGGGGTTCAACGACCGGACCGCGGATCCTGGCTGATCGGTCACCGAAAGTCGGAACCGTCCGATGTTCGCGTCACCGCGAGTCGAGCGATGGAGCAAAACGAATACGAGTTCTTCGTCGTCGGCCAACTGCAAGGGTTGCGCGAGAGCAAACACTGCGATGTGTGGCTTTGTCGCGTCGTGCCCCTCAGTGGTCCAACCATTGCGAGGATCGTCGTCCAAAGTGTCTTTTACGTTCCCATAGTTACGCCCTTTTGCACTCTTTTGAACATCGGCAATTGCCCCTGCGATATCGACGTCGCGAACTTGCGAACGACCTTTACGTCTGACGAGCAGTTTGAAATTCGTCAAGATGAACTCGCCCTTTTCTCCTCGAGCGAGTTTGCCATCTTTATGCGAGGCATGAGGAAGAACTTCAAGTCGCAGCCCCGTCACCCGAGAATGCCGCGAACTAGCCACGATGCGATAATCGTCTTGCTTGGGAGACGGACCGCTGGTCTGAATCGATCCATCGTCTTCTTTTGTGAGCAGACTTCCCTCGGCGGCAGAATACGAACTCGGCTGCAAAACCTCCCATGCCTCGAATCCCCGTTCCGCTCTCTGTATTTGCTCGACCAACCACGGTTCAAATTCCCGCTCCGCGTCTGAGCGGGCTTTGGCTTCGACGGGCTTGCGACCGTCGACCACTCTTTGGGCCTCGACGATCGCACGTCCACCAAAGGGAGATTTGAATTTCATAAACGGCTTTGCACCACCGCCCGCTTTTCCGTCTTCGTCAATGCTGTTAAAGAAAGCGAATAGGCTGTAATACTCTTGCTGCGAAATCGGATCGAACTTGTGCGAATGACATTGGGAACAGCCAAGCGTTAGACCAAGCCAAACACTCCCCGTCGTGTTGACTCGGTCGATCACATAGTCGATTCGCGATTCTTCGGGGTGCCGCCCCCCTTCCCCGTTTGTCATGTGGTTGCGGTGGAAGCAAGTCGCCAATCTCTGTTCTGCTGTTGCGTTGGGCAACAAGTCACCCGCAAATTGTTCGCGAGTGAATTGATCGAATGACATGTTTTTGTTAAACGCCGCGACGACCCAATCGCGCCAAGGCCAATTGTTCCGAGTTGCGTCGCCTTGATAGCCATCGGTATCGGAATAGCGAGCTGCGTCGAGCCACCAAGTTGCCATCCGTTCGCCGTAGTGTTCCGATTTCAACAATCGATCGACTAGTTTGGCGTAGGCATCGGGCGAGTCGTCGCCGACGAACGCCTCGACCTCTTCCCAAGTCGGTGGCAGCCCCGTCAAATCAAAAGTCACTCGGCGAATGAGCGTGTGCTTTGCCGCAATGCTTGAAGACTCGAGTCCTTCGTTCTCTAATCGTCGGCGAACAAATGCGTCGATCGGCTGAAGATTCGGCGACGGCGATTCGGCTTGGGCAGGTTTTTCAAATGCCCAATGCTTCCCCCACACCGCTCCTTCTGCGATCCATTGGCGAACAATCGAAACCTGCTTCTTGGTGAATGACTTGCGGTGCGAATCGGGCGGCGGCATCTGCTCATCGGGATCCTCGCTCGTCAAACGTTGCAGTATCACACTGAGTTCCGGTTTGCCGGGTACGACAACTGCGTAGTCTCCTCGACTCTTGATCGTAGAGTCTCGCTGATCTAGCCGTAACTCCGCTTCGCGATTCGATTCATCGGGGCCGTGACAATGGAAACATCGGTCAGAGAGCAGCGGCAAGACATCGCGACTAAAACTCACTTTGTCTTCACTGAAGCCCGTTGTCACAAACTGCAGTGCAAACAACGCGACGGAAAGTTTCGCGAAAAACAAACGGGGTAGTATTTTCATTTCTTCGTTACCAAGGGGTGGTATCGGTAGGTGATTTTGGAGGCGTGTTTTTGGACGTGAAGATTCGTATGTAGATCTAGGGTAGTCACGAGAGTCCCCAGAGTCTTGGACTCAGATCTCTATCTTTGGTACATTTTGACCATGCCAGATATCTCTACGCAACAATTTCAACTCCAGTTTTTTAAGCAAAACCCGTTAGCGGAGTCGGTAATTTCCCTCTTCGACTCGTTGCCGCAGACATATTTCTACGCCAAAGACTGCGAGAGCCGATTTGTAAAAGTAAACCAACCGTTCTTGGAAAACCACGGACTGGATGATGAATCGCAGGCGATAGGCAAGACCGATCGCGACTTCCATCCGCCACTGTTGGCCGAGGCGTATATCGAAGAAGACAAACGAGTCATGGCCAGCCGAGAGCCGCTTACGGGCCAAGTTTGGCTGGTCTTACATCGCCGCCGTCTTCCCCGCTGGTATGTTTCAACAAAGACTCCGTTGTTCGATGCCAGACACAACGTCGTCGGACTCGCTGGCGCGATGTATCGCATTGAACAGCAAAAAGAACTTACTCAATACTTCCAAGAATTATTGCCGGTCGTCCGTCACATCGAATCCCATTTCGCCGACTCGATTTCGATGGCCGACATGGCGGAGTTAGCTGGCCTCTCTTCGACTCACTTCAATCGCCGATTCAAACAACTGCTACGCATGACGCCCATGCAATACCTGAGAGCGGTCCGAGTTCAAGCGACTCAACGCCTCCTGACGACAACGTCAAAAGACCTTGTCGACATTGCGCTGGCCATCGGCTACACCGATCAAAGTCACCTGACTAAACGATTCCGCGAAGTGACTGGCATGACTCCAGCCGCGTATCGCAAACGGTTCGTGAAGTAGGCGGAGAGAATAAGATTAAGAAGAGGAAG
>Ga0115002_10001400_pt1 | contig 33310 bp, 31 predicted proteins | sample ArcticOcean_MG_C_8_FD_89576 | JGI IMG/M metagenome (GOLD analysis project Ga0115002, IMG submission 89576) | Marine microbial communities from western Arctic Ocean - ArcticOcean_MG_CB11_86 | ecosystem: Environmental > Aquatic > Marine > Oceanic | place: Arctic Ocean: Canada Basin | collected... | reverse complement strand
TGAACACGGAAAATCCGTTCCGCTGCGTCTGTGCCCATCGTCGCTCACGGCCAACCTGCGACCGATAGAGCTGTGCGGCATTGGTGCGAATATCCAGGAACGATCCCCATCGCTGACCCCGGGTCAGCAGGCCATTGTGCTGTACATAGCAGCCGACACCGCACAGAGAGTTGCCAAAGGTGCAACCTCGGTACGGTTGCAAAGAATGCGACGTCACGGTCTCGAGGAAGCCCGAGGTGCGCGTCAGGATGCTGCGGGACGTCGTCAGGTTGATGTCGAGGGACATGGGTGTAGTATATGTGCCATGTCTGGGATAATCTATCTGGTACGCCACGGTGAAGTGTTTAACCCTCAGCAGATCATCTACGGCCGCCTGCCCGGCTTCGGTCTGAGTGATCTGGGGCAGGAGCAAGTCAAGGCGGCGGCGGCGGCGCTGGAACCATTCGCGCCCTTCGATGTGCTCTACAGCTCACCTCTACAGCGGGCCCAGGAGTCGGCGGCGCTGCTGGCAAAGACCATCCAATTGCCTGTATCGATAGATGAGCGGTTGGCAGAAACCGATATCGGCGGATTCGAGGGCGGAGGATTTGACGCCTTGCCCGCACCATACGTCACAGAGAGCGGTGTGGCGGGGATTGAATCGGCTGCATCGATGCGCAGTCGGTTCATGGCGTGGGCCACCGATGCTCTGCAACAGGATGCAAGCATCGTGGCCGTCTCACATCGAGACCCGATCGGCGTAGCCCTGCTCGAGTGGCAAGGCCTGGGTCTGGCTGAATTACCGGCGATGGACCTGCCCACAGCGTCCGTTCACCAGATTGAACTGGGTGTCCATGATCCTGTCGTAACCCGCTGCTGGCCGGCGGCACCAAGACCGAAGTAGCAAGACGGAAGTGAGTGGCTGTCGGGAGCGGGTAGAACGAAAACGAGGGTCCCACATAGGTGGAACCCTCAAAAAATTCTCGTGCAGCCGCGCTAAGAGCGTGCTGCCTTACTTGTTCGCGCGCTTGAGGACCGGTAGTCCGTTCTTGCTCTCGGCAACCTCATAGCCATCAGGCACGGCATCCAGGCAGTTCTCCCTCGCATCTTTGGCGAAGTAGTAGATCGTCTGGTTGTTTCCATTCTTCAGGGTCGTCGTCTTCGAGTGCAGGATGTACGCCTGGCCCTTGGAGTTGGTGAAGGAAAACGGCATGGAAACTCCTTTCAATGGAGTGGTGGGTGTTTTTTTTGGAGCAGTAAGATTTCTGTTACTCGACTGATTCTGGAGCAAGTATACCGAAATCGCCGAAAACCTGCCATGTCGATTTCCTTGTGCCCGTGGTCTGAATTCGATCGCGCAGAAGTTGGAAAGTTCCCGAGGCTGCCATCTTGACACGGCCTATTTTTCAGGTCTTTTGTTCACTTTCTCGCGATCCACACCTTCATCTCAGACAAAGCCGAGTGTATGACTGTTCTGTCAGCGACTGAGAATCCATTCGGTGGTGTCATTCCGGTGCCAGATGGACTGAACCCCGACCCACAGATTTTTGCTCAGGAACTCGAAACATCCCTGCACGCCTGGCGTGAACATGGTTATCGAGTGGTCTGGCTGGAGGTCTCCCTCGAGTTGGCGGTCTTGATCCCTGTCGCGACAGCCGTGGGTTTTTGCTTCCATCACAGTAGTGAGCAGTACCTGATGCTGACGCTACAGTTAGAAAAAGATGCCTTCGTCCCCGCCTACGCATCGCACTATATCGGTGCCGGCGGTGTGGCGATCAACGATCGAGACGAACTGCTGGTGGTGAGTGAGCGCTATCATCGCGATGATTCCAGGCCGCCGCGATACAAACTTCCAGGCGGCGCGTTGCACGAGGGGGAGCATCTGGCAGAGGCCGTCGTCAGAGAGGTACACGAGGAGACGGGAATCGAGACGGTCTTCGAGTCCCTCGTCTGTTTCCGTCACTGGCACGGCTATCGATATGGCAAATCTGACATCTACTTCGTTTGCCGTTTGCGACCCCTGACGGAGCAGATCACGATTCAGGAGGAAGAGATCGCTGAGAGTCGTTGGATGCCCGTGCAAGACTATCTCGACGCAGAACACGTGAGTGATTTCAACAAGCGGATCGTGCTTGCTGCGCGGCAAAGCACGGGCATCATGCCCATCCCCGCCGGCGATTACGGTGACCCCGAGCGTTTTGAATTCTTCCTGCCCCCGGAGCAGGCGTGAGCAGACGTCCTAACCTGCTGCTGCTGATGACGGATCAGCAGCGGGCAGATGCTCTGGGTTGTGTCAGTGACTGGGTCAACACGCCGCACCTGGATCGGTTGGCCCAGGAAGGTGTTCGCTTCAGCAATTGTGTGACCACGTCGCCTGTCTGTATTCCCGCGCGTCTGAGTCTTGCCACCGGCCTCTACCCACACAACACGTGGGTCTGGGACAATGGCCATCACACGCTGGACCCGCGTACGCCGACCTGGATGCAGGCAGTGCGAGCTGCAGGTTATCGCACAAGTTTGTTTGGCAAGACGCATCTGCATCCGCACGGCGGCGACCTGCGCGATCGAGAACACCTGATGCACGAATACGGTCTGGATGATGTCGACGAAATCGGCGGACCCCGGGCAAGTGCTCGGGTTCTGTCCCACATGACAGCAGGATGGGACCAACTCGGATTGTGGCGAGCCTACCGAGAGGATCTCGACGATCGCTTTGCAACCAAGCCACACGTTGCCCGGCCATCACCGCTGCCATTGGCACAATATGCCGACACCTATGTCGGCGAGCGCGCCCATGAGTATTTGCGCGACTACGACTCCGATCAACCATGGTGCTGCTGGGTCAGTTTTGGGGGACCTCACGAGCCCTGGGATACACCGGATGAATTTGCTAGACGTTATGACCCAGAGCAGATGCCGGCGCCCATCCCCCTGCCAGAATGGGCAAGCCATCCCGGCGACCGTCCCCAGGGGGCACTGGATAAGCGTCTGGCCCAGCGGCCTGCTCTTGATCCCCAAGACGTGGCGGCCATGCGGGCAAATTACGCGGGCAATGTAGAACTGATCGATGACCAGATCGGTCAGATTCTTGCCACCCTTGCGTCGCGTGGCGAGCTCGATAATACGCTGATCATATTCACTTCTGATCATGGCGAGATGAATGGTGACTTCGGCCTTATTTACAAGAGCCAGCTGCTGAATTCAGCTGTTCGCGTGCCCTTGATCGTGCGTCCTCCCAAGGGTGCGATCGGGTCTCAGGGTGGGATCAATGATTCTCCCGCAGAGTGGCTGGATGTCGGTGCGACGCTGTGTGAAATGGGGGAAACCCATACGGCGGGATTTGCCCGCTCCTTGTTACCGGGTGTAAGGGATGTTACCCATCACCATCGGGATGGTGCCATCAGTGAAATGAATGGGGAAGTGATGTGGCTCGATGTGGATCACAAGGTGGTTCTAAACAGGTCCGGCCAGGTCTACATGTTGTTTGATCGTCACAACGACCCCCACGAGCAGGAAAATCTGGCCGGGAACTCCAGCGCCGCTGATGAAGAGAATCGGCTACGACTGCGAATTCTTGAACGACTCATGCAGACGCAAGTTGGCCATTGACGCGGCTTCTGCCATCTGACCTGCGTACCTGGACCGCTGTTGTCATTGCCGCAGCGGTTACGGCCTACGCCGCGAGTCTGTTCAACGATCTGCTCGCAGCGGACCTGCTCCTGATCGATGTCACCGCCGACGGCCACGACCCAACCCAAGTGGGCGGGCTCACCCGCTGGTGGCTCGCAGCGCAGACGACCCTATTTGGGCTGCACCCTTTTGGCTTCCGACTCACTGGGCTTCTGCTGCATGCGATCAACAGTTGTCTGCTGCTGCTCGTGGCGCGTCAGTGGACATCATCAACTACCGCCGGACTCGCCGCTGTGCTGTTTGCCGTGTGGCCCAGTGGTAGTCAGGCGATCCTGAGTCTGCCGGCGCATGGCGCTCTGCTGGGGACCGGATTGTTACTGCTGGGTCTGTATTTCACCCAGATCAGTGGTCATCGCACTGGTCATCGCACTCTGGCAACGCTGGGCCTGGTGGTAACAACGGTCTTGGCTCTGCATACGACGGTCCAGGTGGCGGCCCTGCCAGGGCTGATGCTGATGAGCCACCGTCGAAGAAACGCTCGCAGGTTGCCGCCCCCGGTGTTGGCGATGCATCTGCTCGGGTATGGTTCGGTTGTGGTGTGGCTTCTGTCCCGCCTGCCCGCCTGGTCTGGTTCGGGGGCTCTGGTGGACATACTGAGCAATCCCCTGGCCCTACTGCCGACGACGCAACGCGTGATGATGGGCCTCGACCAGGGCTGGCACTATGCGCAATTGCTGGTGATGCCCATCGGCCTGTCGGCAGACTATGGCTATGGCGTCATCGACCTGTCGACGACGATGGTGACGGGCCTGCAGGCAGGTCTGTTGCTGGCGCTGTTGGCGATGGCTCTGTTGCGCTTCATACGTCTTGCCGAACTCACCATGCTAGGTGTGTTGTGGGTGGCTGCGACGCTTCTGCCGGTAAGTAATATTCTGCTTACTGGGGAGGCAGCATTCTCGGAGGCCTACCTGTATCTGCCCATGGTCGGTTTCAGTTTGAGTCTTGCTGCCTGTCTGGTATCGTTATCTCTGGCATCGTTGTCGTGGCGCACGACGGCCCCCGTGGTTCGTCGTGCTGTTGTTGGTCTTCTCCTCGTTTTCATGTGTGGCCGAACGATGTGGCGTTGCACGGACTGGCAGAATGCCGAGCGCCTGTGGGAGCGCACCGTCGCCACGCAACCTACATCCGCACGTGCTCATGACGCGTTGGGAACGGCCATGTACGTACGTGGAGCATTCGTTGCGGCCGAGGCCCGCCACCGTCGAGGGATCGGCATATATCGCAGATTTTCCACGGCGCACTACAATCTTGGACTTTCCCTGTATGCGCAGGAAAAATGGGCGGAAGCGCTCAAAGCATTCGAGCGAACGTGCCAGTTGCAACCTCAATGGGGCGCAGCGCACCTGAATCGTGGTGCCACGCTTTTTCGCCAGGGACAGTGGATGCCTGCCGCCGACGCGTATCGGCTGGCAGCAGAATTGCGCCCGGCGTGGCACGTGCCGTGGTTGAATCTTGCCGATGCGCTGCGCGCTGCCGGTGACGCGGCTGCGGCTGCAGCCGCGATCGAGCAGGCTAAGCAGCTGGGTGCAGCTTTGCCCTTCGAGTGAAGGACCATTTTAGTCTCGGGCGCGCAGGTCCAGCTTCTCCAACACCTCTCGGTTCACGACAAATTCGGGTTGCCGCCCTTCCAATACATCGACCATGGAGTCTGCCGCCGCGATCGACATGCGTTTTCGCGCCGTCGCCGTTTTTGAAGCGCAGTGTGGCAGTGCGACGACATTGTCGAGGGCAACCAGATCCAATGACAACCCTTTAGGCGGTTCACTGGCCTGGCAATCCAGACCGGCGCCGGCGAGATGGCCCGATTGCAGCGCCTGGATGAGGGCGCCTTCATCGACAAGACCGCCGCGAGCTGTGTTCAACAGGAAGGATCCCTGTTTCATCGCGCCGAAAAAATCGGCATTCACGAAGTCGGCATTGTCGTCGGTCAGGGGCAAATGCAGGCTGATGACATCGGACTCAGCGAGCAATCGTTGGCGATCCACCGGTTCGGCGCCTAGGTCGATCATGCGCTGCGGATCGACCCACGGATCTTCAACGAGCACGGGCATCTTGAAGGCTTTCGCACGTCGTACCGTCTCTGCACCAATGTGGCCGCAACCGACAAGACCCAGTGTCATGGAGGCCAGATCCTCTCCCATGGGTACATCGTAGCTGCTGCCGGATTTTACATTCGCATCCCCTGTCACCACATGCCGCACGATAGCCAGCAGCAGAGCGAAAGTGAGATCGGCCACGGCATCCGCCATCGATCCGGGTGTATTGGTGACGACGATTCCTCGATCCGTGCAATAGTCCAGATCTACTCGATCAAAGCCGACGCCATTGCGGGCCACGACCTTCATCTCGGGGACGTGATCCATGGTCTTCGCATTGAGAAATTCGGCGCCGGCGAGGATTCCCTGCATGCCGCTCAGATACTCGATGGTCTCTGTATCCGGCCACCCGGGCGAACCGGGGCGATGAAAACACTCGAGATCCGCTTTCTCAAGGATCATGCGAGCAGGTTGCTGGCCATAGAATTCGATGCCGACGGTGACGACGACGCGTCCGCTGCTCATGACGTGGGAGACTCCTGGAAACGGGTGTGGTCGTACTCAGCCAGAGGCGACTCGACGCCCACCTCGGTAGCCGTCGTTTCGAGAGCTTCACGATGCTCGTCTGAAACAGGAATGCCATCGCGAGCATATTCGATTTCGAGGCGCGCCTCGACATTGCCGGGTAGTTCAGCTTGTGTGTGGCCAGGAAATGGATCGGCTGCACGGCACTCACGCACAAAACGATCCATCTGCGTCAGAAATTCTTCCTCGTCCATGAAAGCGTCTACGGCAAAGGCGGCGAAAAAGCCTCCTTGATTCGACTCCCACTGCGATGCGGGTGGAATTCGATCGGCATTCCAGATGCCGGCGAGGATGCCGCCAATGGCATGGGCTGCTGCGCCCAAACCGAGCTGTTTGAAATAGAGGAATGGAACGCGCTCAAAATCTTCCTCGCTCCAGCCGACAAAACTCGTTGCCATATCAAGCACGAGAGGCGGTTGGTCCCTTGCCGGGAAGGCGATACTCATCGGTGATGCACCATTGGCGGCGTGGAGGATCATCCCCTGTCGCGGCCATCGATGGGAAGAGACGGCGATCCCGATACAGCCTTCGGCAGCGGCCATCCGAGAGTATTTCCCGGCGCCGCCAAAGTGAAAGTGATTGCCCGTCGTCGCTGCAGCCAACCCCTGTTCACGGGCCGCCGTGGCGATGAAACGGGCCGCCTGGATCGACGGTAGATGACCCATACCGCCGTCGCCATCATAGACGCGAGTTGCACCCCGCGATGTAACCACCTGTATTTCAGGTTGGGGATTGACTCGACCCTCACGCATCATGCGCACATACCCGAGGGTTTGCCAAGTTCCGTGACTCACGACACCGCGCAGATCGGTGGCCACCAGTAGTTCGGCCATGGTCAGTGCGTCTGCATCACGCATGCCACCGCCGACGAAGAGTTTTTGCACAAACTCCCGCAGAGCATTTGGTGGGACGCGAATTCCAGCTTCAGGTGGTTGGTTTCCCAATATTGCCTCTCTTCCAGGATGAAGCGGGCCTCAATTAAGGCCGGCCAACAAGCATGTCAAGCGAACCCCTCTATGATCTGCTGCTGACGGGTGCCACCGTCATCGATCCATCCCAATCTTTGTCTGCCATTCGGGATGTCGGTGTGAAGGGTGATCGCATCGTCGAAGTAGCAGAAAACATCCAAGCCAGCGCTCATCGTCGGATCGATTTGTCTGGTCGCATTTTGACGCCTGGATTTATCGATATCCATGCCCACATCTATGCAGGTTCAACAAGTTGGGGAATCCGGGCCGACGCCCTGTGTCTGGCAACAGGCGTCACGACGGTCGTTGATGCCGGGTCCTCGGGCTGGGCGAATTTTTGGGGCTTCGAAGAAAACATTGCAGCCCCGTCCCGCACACAGATGTTGGCTTTCGTCCACATCTCCGGGATCGGCCTAACCTATGGCCCCCTCGGCGAATTGGAAGATATCAGATACGCCTGTCCCGAACGCACGGCAGGGGTAATCTCTGCCTGGCCCCAGACGTGTGTGGGCGTGAAGATCCGTATGGGTCGATTTCAGCTCGGTGACAATGGGATCCAGCCGCTGCTGTTGGCTGTCGAGGCGGCGACCTCCACGGGGACTCCGGTGATGGCACATCTCGGTCCGGGCATCGACCTGGCCGAGGTGTTGAGCATTCTGCGCCCAGGGGACATCGTCACCCATTGTTATCACGACAAGGGTGACGACATCTTCGGCGCGGGGGAGAATATTCTCCCCGCTGTTTGGGAAGCACGCGAACGCGGCATCTTGTTTGACGTGGGTCATGGCGGTGGATCCTTTGCTTTTCACGTGGCCCGCCGAGCTCTGGCGCAGAACTTCACGGCCGACGTGATCAGCACGGATCTTCATTCATCGAGCCTCGAGGATCCTGTCTTTTCGTTGCCAGAGACGGCGTCGAAGCTGCTCAATCTGGGGGTTCCCCTAGACGTCGTCGTCCGCCAGTGCACGACGGCTCCTGCAGAATCGATCCACCGCGCCGACGAATTGGGCACGCTGCGTCCGGGCACTGTTGCCGACCTGGCAGCTTTCGAAGTCCAGCAAGGATCATTCGAATTTCATGACATTCGCGACGAACGACTTGTGGGAGAGCAGAATCTGAATCCCGTATTGACAGTGAAGTCAGGGACCGTCTACGCCCCAGATGATCTGGCAGCGGAGCGGGAGCACGATCGTCTGCGCGCAAATCGCATGAAAGCCTTGAGTCGGGGTGACATCGACACCTTCCTGAAGGGGTAGGCTACAAGTGATCGGACGCATGACGGCCCTGGCTCTGATGCTGCTTGGTTTGGGCTGCGCCGCGGGATTGCTACAGAAGGAGATGCATTTCTCGCGCGCTCAGCTGCAGAAGAAGGTGGACGCCGTTTTCCCTGTAGATGAGAACAAGGCGTTGCTTCGGGTTCGCTTTTCCAACCCTGTCGTGGCACTGCCTGCGGCGGGGGAGCGAATGGGTCTCGCCCTCGATATGAGGGTGAAGTTGCCGGGTGGCAAAAAGGCCGAAGGACGTCTGTTTTTCAACAGTGGGCTGATCTACGATCCAAACCGCGGTGAGATTGCCCTGGCAGATCCTCGTCTTGATTCATTGGACGTGGAGGGCGTGCCCAGACGTTTCGAATCTGCTTTACAAACCACCGCCGAGGTGGTCGCGAAACGTTATCTGGCGCAGATTCCTGTATATCGTCTCAATGCCGATGACTACAAGCAGTCATTGGCCAAGCTAGTGCTGAAATCGGTGAGCATTCGTGACGGCGAAGTTGTTGCCGTGATTGGTCTGTGATGACGGCAAGGCTCAACAGCACTCGACCCGTCCAAGAAAGAACCCATGTTGCACATGACTGACGATCTGCGCATTGCCGATCTGCGTCCCTTGATTCCGCCCGCGATCCTGATGGAAGAGTTGTCAACGACGGAGAAGGCGTCCACTACCGTCAGCTCTGCCCGCGATCAGATCCGCGCCGCCTCAACGGCACCGATGATCGCCTCGTCGTCATTGCAGGTCCGTGTTCGATCCACGACGTGGAAGCTGCGTACGAATATGCCGGTCGTCTGAAGAAGGCGGCCGACCAATATGCGGACGACCTGATCATCATCATGCGCATCTACTTTGAGAAACCACGCACGACGATTGGCTGGAAAGGGCTCATCAACGATCCGCATCTTGATGGCAGTTTTGCCATCAATGAGGGACTGCGTCTGGCACGCCGACTGTTGCTGGACATGGGCAATATGGGGCTGCCAACGGGCTCGGAATTCCTCGATACGATCCTACCGCAATTTATCGCCGATCTCATTTCCTGGGGTGCCATTGGCGCGCGCACCACAGAGAGCCAGGTCCATCGCGAATTGGCCCCAGGTCTTTCCATGCCTGTAGGGTTCAAGAATGGTACCGGCGGCAGTACGCAACTTGCCGTCGACGCGGTAGGTGCCGCAAAGGGTGCCCATCATTTTCTCTCCGTGACCAAACAAGGGATCTCGGCGATTGTCGAGACGACGGGCAACGATGCGTGCCATATCATCCTTCGTGGCTCCAGCCAGGGAGGCAATTTCGACGCGCAGAGCATTGACCCCCTCGCCGAGCAACTCACGAAGACGCAGCTGCCACATCGAGTGATGGTCGATTTCAGTCACGGCAATAGCCAGAAAGACCACGAACGCCAGGGGCTCGTCTGCAAAGAAGTCGCAGAGCAGCTCAAAGCCGGATCGGATAACATTTTTGGCGTCATGATGGAGAGTTATCTGTTGGCTGGTCGTCAGGATCTGGTCGAGGGCCAACCGCCGACCTACGGGCAGTCGATCACTGACGCATGTATCTCGTGGGAGACAACACAACAGCTGTTCCAGGAGCTGGCCCAGGCCGTGCAGGCACGCCGCGTGGCGCGCCGGTAACCCCCTATTGCGACAAGTTGGCTTGCTATTCATCTGTGAAGCGCTGACCCGTACCTCATCGATGATGGTGTTCATGTCGATTGCGCTGACGGGTCGATACCTAGCACCTGACCCGTCGTTGGCGACATTGCCACTGGCTCTGGTCCCTGTGGCCATGACGATCACGACGATCCCGGCGGCGCAGATGATGCGACGGCTTGGACGCCGTGCAGGTTTTCAACTCGCCGCGGTCCTGGGTGTCACCGGGGCAGTCACGTGCGTCGTGGCTTTGTGGACGGAGCAGTTCGCCGGCCTGTGTGCGGGCGGTTTTCTCATCGGTTCCGTCAACGGCTTTGCGACATACTACCGCTTTGCCGCCAGCGAAGCGGCGCCAGAGGAATATCGAAGTCGGGCCATCTCATTGGTCATGGCAGGGGGTGTGATCGCCGCTTTCGTGGGCGCAGCCATGGCAACAGCGACGAAGGACCTGAATCCATCGGCACCTTTCCTCGGTACGTTTGCAGCCATTGCAGGCATTCAGGCGCTGATCCTGGTCGTTGTCTCTTTTTCGCGTCTACCGATGCCCTCGGACACAGAAAAGCAGGATGGCGGGCGGCCACTGCGGCAATTGGTGGGGCGTCCGACCTTCGTGCTGGCCGTTCTGGGTGCCGTTGCCAGTTGGGGCTTGATGTCTTTGCTAATGAATGCGACACCCTTGTCGATGGACCGGCATCATCACTCCTTCGATGACACGGCACAGGTGATTCAATGGCATGTCCTGGGCATGTACGTGCCGTCCTTCTTTACAGGATCCCTGATTCGTCGAGTCGGTGAGCGGCCGATTCTGTTTCTCGGCATTGCTCTGATCGGCTTGTCGACGGCGCTCAATTTGCTTGGTATTGACGTCGTCCATTACTTGGCAGGGCTGGCGGTACTGGGGGTGGGTTGGAACTTTCTCTTCATCGCTAGCACGACCATTCTCACCGGCACTTATGCGGGCGAGGGTGAGAAGGCGAAGGTCCAGTCAATGAACGACTTCCTCATCTTTTCGACGATGATCGTGGCGACGTTTTCCGCTGGTGTCCTGGAAAACAAGATCGGTTGGTTTGGACTCAACCAGGCGGCTGCGGGAGTGGTCGTCGTCGTGACGGTTCTTCTGGCCATGCTCTGCTGGCAAGAACGACGAGGTATCGCCAAGCTGCGTAGCGTCACATCCGATTCACAAGACAACTAAAGACAATCTATGACGGTCATTGAAAGCACAGCTGATCCTGTTGCGATGACGGAAGAACAGAAGTTTCTCTTTGATCTGAAGGGATGGGTGTTGCTGCCAGGCGTGTTAGAAGAAGGCCTCCTGCAGCAATTGCGTGAGCATGTTCTGGCCCTTCGCACCGCACCAGAGTCACTCTCCGAGCACGAACGATACTCCGTCGCCGGGCCTGCACAGGAGCTGATCGATCATCCCGCCATTACAGGTGTCCTGCGAGATATTCTTGCACCTGACCAGGGTGACGATGCATGGGGCTTTCGGTGTGAAAGCAGCTTCGCCCACGTGCGTAAGCTGGGCGAAGCGGGTTCGCCACCCCACTGTGGACCTCTGGATGGCCCCATGGCCTATCGCATGATCAATGGGCGTATCTGGTCGGGACTGACGCGTGTCGTGTGGGAGCTGAATGAGGTGAAGAAGGGTGGCGGCACACCGATCTTTTCAGGTTCGCACAAAGCCTCATTCCCCGTGCCGGAGCGATTTCGTGAGTTTGATCCGTCCGTCTACGAAGAGTATGAGTGCCCTCCTGGATCGGCCCTCATTTTTTCAGAGAGTTGCTGGCACGTGGGTACTGAGTGGAAGGACGCTTCCCAGGATCGACTGGCGATTTTCAACTGTTACTGCAGCTATCTTGCTCAGTGGCACAAGATGAACCTGCCAGCTGAGGTTGTGGCAGCGATGTCACCCAAGCGCCAAACTGCATTTCGCGCTGTCTGGGGACACGACTTTCACAACAAACAGCACAATGATTTCTACGACGAAGACAATCTCGCGTTGTAGTCGACGCCGACTCGAGCGGCTTTGCCGCGACGTGATTCGACCGCCCGTGGCCAGCGTCCGATCGTGCAGGTAGGCTCTGACACCCTCAATCGGGTCCTGGCCGTGCCTTCAGCTGACCCCAAGAGGCGGGTCGCACCTGGGTCGACATAGGTGACGACCAGACACGTACGTCATCGATCCACATCGACTGCGGATACGGGACGCCTGGCCCGTAGTGGGGGCCCAGAAACAACTGATTGAACATCATGTGTGGATGGCGAGCTGATCGCAGGACCGCATCCTGCACGTCGATGATCAACTCGCCATCAAGCCACATTTGCAGGACACCATTGCGATGGGCGACTCCCTCGGCAACCGAGTTGAGTCGGAAACGAGCACGGATTTCGTGCCAGGGCCGGGTCTCGTCAGACAGACTTGCCGGCGATGGCAGAAGGACGCGATCCGTGTGCCAGACCTTCGCATTGAGCCAGTTATCGCCCGAGCGGTAACAATCTCCGATGCCATGTCCGTCCGCATCGCCATTGCATCCGGCAACGGCGCCGTCTTCCGACCACGTCGGTTCATCTGCGTCGACGTGAGTGGGGTCCACATTCCGACCGTCCTGCAAAGCGAGTCGGGGTACACCGTCGACGACTTCCGCATAGGTCGTCAGATGCGTGAAGGCAGGACCGACATACTCCGGATCGAGATTCGTGAGGAGGCTGAACGTGTGAGGATGATAACCTCGCTCCGTCCACGCCCAGTTGCCGCTCAGGCGTACACGGTAGCCGATGGTCACATCGTCGAGAGGGGGCAGGTGAAGCCGAGCGCTACCGCCATCGGGTGAGATCGCGCCGGCTTGTGACCAATGCCAGTGGATCACGTGTGAACCATCTGGCGCACTGGGATCCTCGACGATCACAGGTGCACCATCATACCAGCCACGAGACCCAAGGGAGGTGTCTTCGAAGGACTCGTGCGCCATCAGGGATCCCGGTAACGCTTGCGTCTGCTGAGCATGCGTGTCGCTGCTGACTGCGACTACGTTCGTCAGCAGCGTCATGCACAGTATTGTCCGTTTGAGCATGCTATAGAGATAGGCGGATGGGCGACGGGTTTCAACTGATGGCGGTTCGGCCAGGACATCGCGATCATTCTCAGTGCGAAAGGTCAAGACGGCCGAGACGCCCAAATTCGCGTTGCTGAGCAAGTGACCGTCGAAGGGACGTCGAACAGGTAGCTCCGTTCTTTTACACTCTCAGCGGCTGCCCCGAACAAACCGCGTGGTCCAGGCGGCCGTGCCGCAGCGCCCAAGCGCCGTTGATGAGCACGTGCTCAATACCATCCGGTGTGTGCTCTGGCTCCACGTAGTCGCCGCGCGTGCCAATCTTGTCAGCCGCGAACACGATGAGGTCGGCAAAGCATCCGGCTTGCAGCAGTCCCCGACCCTCCAGACCGAACCGCGCCGCCGGCAACGCGCTCACCTTGCGGATGGCATCTTCCAGTGACATCCAGCCTTTGTCCCGCACGTATTCCCCGAGGAAGGTCGGATACGTGCCGAAGGTTCGCGGATGGGGTTTGCCTTCGGTCACGAGGCCATCCGTAATGATGGACGTGAGGGGATGCGTCAATACCTTGCGCAGATTCTCATCGGATTGATTGAACGAAACAATCATGACCCCGCACTCGTTTTCGATCAGCAGCTCCAGGGCTGCCTCGACGGCGGCGCAGCCGCGCTCGTCGGCCACTTCCTGCACAGTCTTGCCGATGATGTCTTGCTGCTCGGGGTTGTCCAGGTTCGCCAGCAGAATGTCCTTCCAGCTGTTGGACATGCCGCCCTCGGTCTCGTCGGCGATCCGCTTGCGGCTCTCCGCATCCCTCAACCGGGACATCGTTTGCTGGGTCCCCCCCTCCATGCACCAGAGGGGTAACAACTGCGAAAGATTGCACGAACCGGCTACGTAGGGGTATGCATCGATGCCGACATCGACCCCTTCGCGGTGAGCCTGGTCAATCAACTCCAGCACTGGATCCATCTTGTCCCAGTTCTTGCGCCCCGCAGCCTGCAGATGGGAAAGTTGGACCGGCACACCGGACTCGCGACCCAGATCGAGAGCCTCCTGCACCGCCTCGACAAACTGAAATTTGTAGTCTCTCAGGTGACTGGTGTAGAGGGCCCCATGTTGAGCGACGATGCGACACAATTCAACCAGTTCTTCAAAGTCTCCGTAGCTGCTGGGCGCCTCGTTCAAGCCCGTGGACATGCCGATCGAACCTTGTTCGAGACACGCGCTAAGCCGCTTCTTTACTTCCCGCAGGTCGTCACCCTGGAGGCTTCCCGCCTTCATGCCGGTGACTCCGGCCCGGAGACTCGAGTGTCCGGTGAGCGCGGCGACATTGGTGCGCGTTTGCATGGTCTCGACGTCTTCAAAATAGGAACCGGCGTCCTCCCATTCCCGTTTGCCGCGCCCGGCGAAGATGATATCGAACACGGGTGCGAGCCCTGTGAGAGGCACTTTGGGGAAGACGGAGAAACCACAATTGCCGACAACCTCCGTCGTCACCCCCTGCATCACCTTCTCGGGCCGGTGCTCGAGGACTTCGAGATCGGCATGGCTGTGCACGTCGATGAAACCGGGCGCGATCGTCAGGCTGGAACAGTCGACGACCTCCATGTCGGGTGATGCTTCGATGTCGCCGACCGAATGTATCTGCTTATCGTGTACCAGGACCGACGCCCGGTACGCTTGTTGTCCTGATCCATCGATGACGGTGCCGTTTTGAAAAAGAATCACTGTATCTCCGATATGGTTACTGGGCGTGTTCCTTGTTCGGGCCCGCCGCTTAACTCTCGGTGGCATTGTAAGCAGTTCCTGCTCCAACGCCCAGTGGATATACGTCCACCTGTCAGTTCCTGGCACGGGCAGACTGCTTCTGGTAGACTTCAGTGTACTTGGCGCTGCTTCACTAAAGACGGAAGCTGAAAGCCCATGACCACGCACCGTCCCGTCGTCCCTGCCCTCTTCCTCCTGCTGTCCTGCTGCACGGTGGCCACTGCCCAGCAGGGGCTGGTCGCACACTTTCCCTTCGACGAGGGCTCCGGAACCGTCGTTGGCGATGCCAGTGGCAACGGCCACGATGGCGCCGTCCACGGAGCCACCTTCGTGCAACTCACCGAAGGGTACGCCCTCGAATTCGACGGCCAGCACGACTACGTCGAGATCCCGGACGCCCCGGACTTGCGGCTCACCGAAACGCTCAGCGTGGAGGCGTGGGTCAACGCCAGAGCCAACTCGACTGGCACCATCGTGGCAAAGAACGGCTCCAGCACATACAGGCAAAACTACCGGCTGGGCCTCGAGGAAAACGCCATCGCCTTCGGGCTGGTCGAGCACCCCCGCACCGAGAAGAACGGCGGCAGCACTGGCATCGAAAGGGACAAGTGGTACCACCTTGTGGGCACCTACGATGGGGCCGGGGTCCGCATCTACATCAACGGGGCGCGAACTGGCAGCAAGGACATGGCGCCTTTCACCCTCGGGACCATGGATCAGCCCCTATACGTGGGGGTCAACTTCTACGCCAACGGCCTGCACGGCCACTTCACGGGGCTGATCGACGATGTGCGCATCTACAACCGCGCTCTGGGGCCCGAAGAGGTCCTTGCCAATTACCAGGCTGGGAAGGATCTGAGGGTCTCGGAGCTCACCATGATGCTCGCACAAGTCAGCAGTTTCGAGCCAGCGGACACCACACCCCCCAGCGCCAATCTGGCCAGACCACCCCTGGGCTCCACAAGCGCCGCGGACGCCACCATCTCGGCGCGCTTCGAGGACAACGGCTCGGGTATCGACCTCTCATCTGCACGGATCACGCTGGACGCCAGCGACGTCACCGCTGCTGCAGACATCACCCAGGAGGGCGTTACCTTCACACCACCGGGGCCGCTTGCCCATGGCATCCATCGCGTCACCGTGACCGTCAACGATCGCGCCGGCAATGCCAGCAATCACCTGTCGTGGCGCTTTGGCGTGGAGGCCCCGGTTCCCACGGAAGCTAAGTTTGAGCAGGGCGTCTTCCTGGTGGACGACGAGCCGTACTTCCCCCTGGGCATCTACTGCAGCAACACCAGCCACTACAGAAAGCTGCCCTATCTGGCCGAGGCCGCCGCGGCGGGGATCAACTACAAAGTTATCGGCGAGCGTGGGGCCAAGAAGGTCCTCGACGATCTGCTCAAGGACGGCATGAAGGGCCTGACCCAGGTCTACTACGCTGCCGAAGCTCTCGGCAATGGCGACCAGGCGCCGCTTGCGGAAGTGGTTGCCCTCAAGAATCACCCGGCTATGCTCGGCTGGTGGAACGAGTTCGCCGGTGAGACGCAGAGTGCCCTCGCCACACAGACGTACGAGTTCATCAAGCAGCGCGACCCAGACCACCCGATTCTGTTCATGCTGCAATGGGGCGGCCACATCAGTGACGCCTATTACGTGTACAACTACCCAATCCTCAACCCCATCGCGCCCGGCGATGACATCATGAGCCTCTACGATCAGACCCTCAAGAACGCTCTGGAGGCTGCGCAGACCCAGGACAAGCAGGTCTGGTTCATCTCTCAGGCCCTCGACTACCGCATCGCCGACAACAGTGGGGAAGTCCCCACGCTCGAGGGCGGCTTCCGTCCCAGCCGCGAGGAGATACGCGCCATGAACTACCTCGCACTGGCCAAGGGCGCCAAGGGCCTGATGTACTATGCGTCCGGCCCGGAGATCGCCGGCACCCGGTACGCCGACGATTTCACCATCTACCCGCGCCAATGGACGGAAGCCCTCAAGATCGCCAGTGAGGTCCGTCACCTGGCCCCTGTCTTAGCCGCTGGCAAGCCGGCAACAACCGCGCGCCTCGAAGACGCGCCGGCGGCCATCCACTTCCTGGAGCTCACCCGCCAGGGCGTACACACGCTCATCGCCGTCAACGTGGAACGCGAGAGGATACTGGCCAACTGGCGCTTCGATCAGCCCGTGCAACCTCAGGTGCTCTTCGAAGACCGTGTGCTGCCGGGGGAGGCCAAGGTCTTCACCGACCTCTTCCAGCCGCTCGAGGTCCACATCTACCAGTGGAAGCCCGGGCCCCCCGAGTAATCTGGACATCTTCCACCTCACAATCAGCTACAGTCCATCAACCCAATACGGGAGACAGCACCATGGCAAAGACATCGGTCATCATCGTCGGCACAGGCGGTATGGCGCGGCATCACATGAGCGTCATGGTGACCATGACCAACACCCACATCTGCGGTCTGGTGGAAGTCTCCGAGGCGCAGCGCCAGCTGACCCGCGATCTGTTCGAGTCGCGTGGCAAGAAGTGTCCTGCCTTCTACAACACCATCGGTGCGCTGCTCAAGGCACAGGGCGCGCCCGATGCTGCTTTCATCAACACACCCCACAAGTTCCATATGGAGAACGCCAGGGATTGTCTGAAGGCTGGCATGGATGTGCTGTTGGAAAAACCCATGGTGATCAATGCTGGCGAAGCACGACGGCTCATCAAGATCCGAGATCAGAGCAAGAAACTTCTCGTCGTCGCTTTTCCGGGCAGTCTGTCACCGGCCGTCAAAAAGGCCAAGCAGATGATCTCATCGGGTACGCTCGGTCGGGTGACATCCGTGTCGGCCTATGTCCATCAGCACTGGAAGGCGGCCACCACCGGTCAGTGGCGGCAGGACCCGGAGATCTCGGGCGGCGGCTTTCTCTTTGACACGGGATCTCACATGGTCAACACGGTGGTCGATCTGATCGATCAGGATGTGGTGCAGGTCTGTGCCCTGATGGACAACAGCGGCACGCGGGTGGATATCAACTCCACCGTGAGTGGTCGTTTCCGCGATGGCGCCATGTTCTCATTGGCGGCGGCAGGTGATTCCATGCACTGCACGTCCGAGGTCACCGTCATCGGCGATCAGGGCATCCTGCAGACGGGTATCTGGGGGGAGCGGCTGCTCTTCAAGGCCATCAAGGACAGCGCTTTCAGCGAGGTGAAGTATCCCAAGTCCAAGGGGGTGTGGGAGCAGTTCCTCAAAGTGCGGGCCGGCAAACAGGCCAACCCCTGCCCGCCCGAAGTGGGACTGCGCTTCGCCCGGCTTATGGACATGATCCGCAAGAGCGACAGCACGAAGGCGACGGTGAAGTCGCGGTAGCGTCGCTCATCATGAACGGACGCGACGGGTAGCTGGCCACGGTGCGCGGGGAGACGGTGGATCCAGGGATTTGGCGCCTTGGTGAGGCTCCACAGCTGTGGCAACAACTCATCTACTGACCGGAATCGCCGACCTAGGCGTCCAAGTTTTCGACGTGGACGACATGATGAACTTGCGTCAGTCACGCGACGCTGTGGGAGGGAGATCGGTCATCACCGGCAACGTGGAGCCCGTGGAGGTGGTGCTGAAGAGCACCCCAGGCCAGATCCGTGACGCCGGGCGGGAAGCGTATGAGCAGATGGGCAACCCGCCTTCTATCAGTTCTTTGGCCAGGATCTGGCGTGCCAGGAAGTTCTGTAGTGCAAGCGCAGAGAGGCGAGTGAGTTGCCAGAGCGTAGGGATGCGCAAGACCTTTAGGAAACCCGACCTCGCTCTACCACAAATCCAATAGCTGCTAGCATCGTCGCCAACGCGGTTGCAATGATGCACGCGGCGCGGAGGCGGCGTCTGACGGGAAAGACTTGAGAAAACAGGAAACCAAAGCCTGTCCAGAAAAGAGACAAGAACACGTGGAAGAGGATCCCCCCGCTGCCGCCAACGCCGTAATGCTGAGGATTTGTATCGCCACGGCAACCGGCTCGCAGCCCTCCAGTTGACTATCGTGGCTGGGTGCATCGGACACCGCCGCTGTGCCCCACATGGCGGCACAGACATAAGGACACAGTTCGATTTCTCGGGGGCAGAGACCCACCGTGCTCATCCCACCCACCTCGTAGTTGGCGCAATTGTTGCTCGTATGGCCATAGAGGTGACGAATGAAAATGTCCGTGTTCAGCTTGAACCCAACGAGAGGTAGATGGATGGATACGTTGAGAATCCCTGGCCGAGATATCCGCCCGGTCGCGCCAGCGGGACTGGTCATCGCGCTATTTCTCTGCATCGTTGCCGGCGCAAATGCTGGCGCGGACGAGTTGCCTACCAATGCTCAGGTGAATCAGTACGTAGAGGGATGGAAATGCAACTGGGGGTACCAACGGGTCGAAGAGTCTTGCGAAGCTGTCGTGCTGCCGCCGAATGCTCATCTGGATCCTGCCGGTGACCGATGGGCGTGCGACCGAGGCCATCAAGAAGTCAGCGGTACTTGCGAGGTCGTCGCAGTACCCGCCCATGCCTTTCTGAGCACCGGGGGTCGCAGCTGGGAGTGCGCTCGAGGCTACACGCGCCTCAACGAGTCATGTAGCGAAACCATGGCCCCCGACAACGCCTATCTGGTCAACTCCTACGGGCGCACCTGGGAGTGCGGCAGAGGTTACCGGCAAGTGGACGAGACCTGCGCCACCGTCGTCGTGCCACCGAATGCGTTCCTGGATAGCTCTGGGCGCGATTGGCAATGCGATCGAGGCTACCAGCGGCAGGGCCTGTCTTGCGTGGCCATCGTAGTACCTGCCTACGCGTTCCTCGAAGCGACCGGAAGCAGCTGGCATTGTGAACGCGGATTTCAGCAAGAGGGGAACTCGTGTGCGGCGATCGAGGCACCTGAGCATGCCCATATGGCGTCTTCGGGGAACGACTGGGAGTGTGACCGTGGTCACGAGAAGGAGGATAGTTCGTGTGTCGCGATCGTCGTGCCGCAACACGGCTTTCTAACCGCATGGGGACATGACTGGGAGTGCCAGCGGAGCTATGCCAAGAGTGGCAATGCATGCGTCGCCGTCGTCGTACCTGCGAATGGCCACATCGGATTTACCGGCAATGACTGGAGCTGCAACCCGGGCTTCAGCCAGCGTGGAGATGCCTGTACTGCAGAGGAGGGGTAGGGCCGTCTACGGGCGGGATCACCCAATCGGCGAGCACCGTATGAGCAGGAGCGCTGATCATTTTGTATGCTTCACCCATCAGCTTGATGTGAATGCACGATCTCGCGCCCGGTTTCATCGCTCGGACACTCCCGTGTCAGGCCCGCGCGCCCCGGTTTCGAGGTCGGTTTCCTTCTTGCTCTTGGATTAACTATGCGACAGAGGCCCAGTCCAGCGGTTAGGGACGCGAACCTCTGCCTTCTGTGAAGAATCATCTACAAAAGGAGCAGTTCGATGGGCGACAAAGGCCAGAAAGACAAAGACAAGAACAAGAAAAAGATGGACAAGAAACGCGATGACAAGGCGGAAAAATCGAAGCAGAAGAACCAACCTGCCGCTCAAGCACCACTCGGAGGTCAAGGTCCCAAGGGGGCGCGCCGCTGAAGTGATGAAGTTTCTCTCCGACTACGGGATCGAAGAGATCACGTAGGCCCTCGACGGGCGCAGGAGATCCTCGAGCGGATCTCGAGCACGACGGCGTCTGGCTTCTACATGCTGAAAGATGGGGCCGCCGAACAGATCGCGCCGTTCATCTCGCCCGAACATCCACAGACGGTCGGCCTGATTCTCTCCCAGTTGGAACCGGCGCAGGCCTCTGGGGCATTCGGGCGCTGCTGCCCGAACGCATGCAGGCGGACGTGGCCTATCGAACTGTCACGATGGAAAACATCACACCAGCCGTGCTCAAGGAGATCGAGGAAGCCCTCGAAGTCTGTCTGTTCCTGAACAAGCCCATGATTGGGTTGATCGCTCTGGCAGTGACACAAGGGGGCGTCGCACTGGCGCAGACTGGCAGGGTGATCTGGGCTGCGACGCGCACCGACTGATCGACGCACAACCGATCAAAGTGAACGACTCGTGCCTCGCATCGATCGAAATACACGCCGACGGAGTCGAGCGGATTCGCGTTATGGCCCACTGTTTGCGTTCATTGGCTCAACGAGGAGTCGACGGCCCCCGCAAACCACCCACCTGACGCCGCAGTCACAGCGTCTCCAAGTTACCGAATGGATCCCATGGCACACTTCGACATCGCGATGACAGCAGGGCAGCAATATGCCACCGCGTATGCAGCGCATTACACGACTCGAAGCCTGAACGAAGCCCTCGACCTCTACGAAGAGGTCATGATCACGCATCCGGAGGCGCCCGAGGCAGGATACGCGGCCACTCAAATTCGCAACATCGTTGAGGGGGCCGTGCCAGCCCAGCACTTGCTGGAGACGCAGACGACACTAGCTCGCACCTACATCAAGGCGGTGGCGGTTGCATAACCGGCGGCCGGCGATCCTGGTAGGCGCGGCCATCCAGACAGACCCAGTGAAGAAGGAGACTTCCCGTGTCATCACCTAACCAACCCGGTGGTAACCCACCGGACATAGAGAATTTGGTTCGCGAGGGCACTGAACGCCTCCGGCGTGTCCTAGGCGGCACGGGCGGCATCCCCATTCCGGCTGTGCTCGCCGTTCTGTTTGTCTGTGCATGGACGGCGATCTACACGGTACCGAGTGACTCAGTTGCCGTCGTGCAGCGTTTTGGCAGATACATCGAGACGGTGCCTGCGGGTTTGCACATGAGGCTGCCCCTGGGTGTCGACACATCGACGATCGTGCCAGTCAAACGGCAACTGAAGCAGGAATTCGGCTTCACGACGCCGGGAGCGACGGATCCCTTCCAGAGCAAAGGCACTGGCAGGAGGGAGACGCAGATGGTGACAGGCGACCTGAATGCAGCGCTGGTGGAATGGGTGGTTCAGTACCGGATCTCCGACCCGGTGAAATTCCTCTTCGAGGTCCGTGAGCCGGGCGAGACACTGCGCTACGTGTCGGAGTCGGTCATGCGGGAAGTGGTCGGCGATCGCACAGTGGATGAGGTCATCACCATCGGCCGGCAGGAGATCGAATCAGAAGCGCTGGTGAAAATGCAGGCGCTGTCGACTCGCTATGTCATGGGTATCAGTATCGATCAGGTGCAGTTGAAGAACATCAACCCGCCTGTACCCGTGCAGGAGTCCTTCAATGAGGTCAACCAGGCGCAGCAGGAAAAGGAAAAGCTGATCAACGAAGCCCGACGCGACTACAACAAGGTGATTCCTCTGGCCGAGGGCGAGAAGGATCAGCGGATTCGCGAGGCCGATGGCTACCGCCTCAAGCGAATCAATGAAGCTGAAGGTGACGTGGCTCGCTTCAACCTGCTGCTGGCCGAGTACACCAAGGCACCGGAGGTGACGCGCCGCCGCATCTATGTGGAGACATTGCAGGAGGTGCTGCCGGGTATCCGCTCGAAGATCATCATCGATGAATCAACGCGCAGCGTGCTGCCTTTCCTCAATCTCGACACTCAGGCAGGAGAGCAGCTATGAAGCCTCGTAAGATGATGCTCATCCTCGTGTTCACTGTCAGCGCCTATATCGTGCTTTCCTCCCTCTATACGGTGAGCGAAGTGGAACAGGTGATCATCACCCAGTTCGGCAAGCCTGTCGGGGAGCCGGTGACCACCGCGGGATTAAGGGTAAAGATGCCCTTCATCCAGGACGTCAATCCCATCGACAAACGAGTGCTTGAATGGGATGGCAGTCCTTCAGATATGCCCACGAAGGACAAGCTGTATATCTCCGTCGATCTCTACGCTCGCTGGCGAATCACCGATCCCCTGCAGTACTTCCTGCGGCTGCGGGACGAGCGCAGCGCCCAGTCGCGGTTGGACGATATCCTGGGCAGTGAAACGCGCAACGCCGTTGCCAAACACGAGCTCATTGAGATCATCCGTACCACCAAGGATCGCGTGCCCCTGCGCGATGCCTTGCTGACGGATGCGGAACGTGAACTGAACATGGGCGCCCTGGTGCCGATTCAGAAGGGACGGGCCCTGGTCGAAGCGGAGATTCTGGCGGAGGCAACGGAAAAGGTGCTCGTCTTCGGCATCGAATTGCTCGACATCCGCTTCAAGCGCATCAACTACAACGAGAGTGTGCGGCCGAAAATCTATGATCGCATGATCAGTGAGCGCCGACAGATCGCCGAGCGTTTTCTGTCGGAGGGCAATGGCGAAGCGGCGCGCATTCGTGGCAATCGTGTCCGTGATCTGAACAAGACCCAGTCGGAGGCGTATCGGCAAGTCGAGGAAATCCGCGGGCTAGCCGATGCAAGAGCGACGGAGATCTACTCAAGCGCCTACAACCAGAGCCCCGAAGCCGTCGAGTTCTACGAGTTTACGCGAACCATGCAGTCCTATAGGACGATCATTGCGGCGAACACGACGCTTGTCCTGTCCACGGACAGTGATTTGTTCGGTTTTCTGAAGGGCATGAATCCCTGAGAGGATGATAGCCGGTAAGGCACACAAGTCTTGGTGATCTCGTGACAGGCACAGTGGAGCAGAGATGATCACCCTGAAATAGGACTGAACCCTTCGACGAACGACGTCTGCCGTCGGAGATTCGGTACACCTGCTGTCCGTCGGCGGACAACGATCTACTGACCGCCGATGGGGCCACCCCCGGGACACTCAAGGAGTGTCGTCTCCCACCGGGGGAGGCCCTGCCAACGCACTCCGATCGGACGCCACGTTCGGCGCGTGGCGACGGATGGGTCTAAAACGCACTGGGCGCACCTGTGCCAATTGCACTTGCACACGTCAATCCACGAGTTCGAAACCGGCGTCCATCTTCCAGGCTCAGTGTTTCGCCCAAGGATTGCGGCATTCGCATACAAAAGCTCCAGTATGAGAACCTCTCGACGCTTCCACTATCGGTCGTCGTGCTGGCAGCACAATCGAATGAACTATCGATTCTGCTCCCCCTCCTACCAAAGCTTGAAGCTGCTCTGGCGAATCTTCAGCCGCCCTCGCTGGTCGAAGTCGCCTAGCTGTTCTGCGTGGAACCGGGGGTCGCCAATATGCCAGTAGGTGTCGACTTTCTCCCACTGGCTCGCCTGGCGTTGCTGGCCATGTCCCTCGGTGAGGATTGCCTCAATTTGCTCGCGCCGGGCATGGTATTTGGCGGTGGAGGGCATGGGGCAATCAAAAGACATTCGCCGGCCGCGGGCAGGTGCGACTGGACGATGGTGGGGTGAAGTCCGATGCTGGGGGCCACAGCAACCTTTACTGAAGATCACAGGACAACACGGTATGACGCAGGACTTGCAAGCCCAGGAGCGCGAAGCGCAGGTCGTCATCATCGGTGGCGGCGTCGGTGGATGTGCAGCTGCGCTGGCTGCGGCGCGTGGTGGTGCCACGGTGATCATGACGGAAGAGACGGACTGGATCGGTGGGCAGCTGACGCAACAGGCGGTGCCGCCCGATGAGGGGCGTTGGATCGAGCAGTTTGGCTGCTCGCGTTCGTATCGCGCCTTCCGCGAAGGCATTCGCTCCTACTATCGCGATCACTATCCGCTGACAGCAGCGGCGCGGTCGCGGGTGCAGTTGAATCCGGGGAATGGCTCGGTCTCCAGACTTTGTCATGAGCCGAAGGCGGCCCTGGCCGTTCTGCAGGCAATGCTGGCGCCGTACACCAGTTGTGGCCAGGTAGAGATCTGGCTCGATACGAAAGCGGTGGGCGCCGATGCGGATGGGGATCGCGTGCGGTCCGTCACGGTGCGGCGCAAGTCTGGTGACCAAGTTGTGCTGCATGCGCCCTATGTGATCGATGCGACGGAGATGGGCGATCTGCTGCCGCTGACGGGGACCGAATATGTAACAGGATTCGAGTCGCAGTCGGACACGGGGGAAATGCACGCGCCAGCAGAAGCACAGCCGGACAATCATCAGTCCTTCACGTGCTGCTTTGCGGTAGAGCACGTCCCCGGCGAGGATCACACGATCGACCAACCGGCGACGTACAGTTTCTGGCGTGACTTCGAGCCGGAACTCACACCCGCGTGGCCGGGCAAGTTGTTGGCGTGGCCCTATTCCTTTCCGCACACGTGTGAGCCGATTGAGAAACCCTTCGATCCGCTGGAAACGACGCGGGACTTCAGTTTTTGGACGTATCGACGCATCCTGGCGGCGGACAACTTCGACATGCCGGCAGGTGCATCTCCCTTGCGCAGTGTGTGTCTGGTGAACTGGCCGCAGATCGATTACTGGCTGGGAAACCTGCACGATGTGGACGCAGCGGAAGCGGCGAAACATCTGCAGGGCGGCAAGCAGTTGAGTCTGTCGTGGCTCTACTGGCTGCAGACGGAGGCGCCCCGTCCCGATGGTGGTGTCGGTTGGCCGGGCCTTAGACTGCGCAAGGATATCGTCGACACAGAAGATGGGTTGGCGAAGTATCCCTACATCCGTGAGTCGCGACGGATCAAGGCGGAATTCACCGTGGTGGAGGAGCATGTGGGGACGGATGCGCGCATGGCGGCCACGGGCCTGGGTAGAGAGGATGTGGCGGCGGAAAATTTCTACGACAGTGTTGGTCTGGGTAGTTACCGCATCGATCTGCATCCCTCTTCGGGCGGCGACAATTATATCGATGTACGTTCGCTGCCTTTTCAGATTCCACTGGGGGCGCTGATTCCACAACGCCTGGAGAATCTGCTGCCGGCGAGCAAGAATCTCGGTGTCACGCACATCACCAACGGCTGCTATCGTCTGCATCCAGTGGAGTGGGGGATTGGTGAGGCGGCAGGCGCGCTGGCGGCACACTGCTTGAAGACGGGTGAATCACCCCGGGGTGTGCGCAATACGGCAGACAAACTCAAGGCGTTTCAGTCGGTGCTCACGTCACAGGGGGTGGAAATCGAGTGGCCCCACCTCGAACCACGCTAGAGGAAGTAGGAATAGGCATGCAAGATGAGGGCAGCATCACGGCTGAATCACCCCAGATGAGGGTTGCAGCATGACGTCGAGTTTCCCCTGGCCCGAGGGCAAGCGTTTTGCCCTGTCCATGTCCTTTGATGATGCGCGGGCAACGTGTCTGGATGGTGGGATCGAGCTGCTCGATGCACATGATGTGAAGGCGACGTTCTATGTGCTGCCTGGTCCTGTGCAGCAGCGCCAGGAAGAGTGGCGCAAGGCAGCCGTGACCGGTCACGAGATGGGCAATCACACGACGAGCCATCCGTGCAGTGCCAACTTCAACTGGATTCCGCCGGAGTGTCGTACGGAAGACTGGACGCTGAAGCAGATGGAGGCGGACATCGACGCAGCGACGGAATCGCTCGAACGTCTGCTCGGTGTGACGCCGCGAAGTTTTGCCTATCCCTGTGGCAACACCATTGTGGGACGAGGACAACGAGCGCGCACCTATGTTCCCGGTGTGGCGAAGCGTTTCGTCTGTGGGCGATTGTTCAAAAGTGAGGGCCCTGTTGATCCACATGTGGGAGACCTGTCAGCGGCCTTTGGTGTGGATATGGATGAGAAGAGTTTCGAGCAGCTGACGCCTTACCTGGATCGCACGCGGGAGCGTGGGGCGTGGCTGATGTTGGCAGGGCACGACATGTGTGTGGAAAAACGCCAGGCGGTGCCCACGGAGTCCCTCGAGGCGCTGTGTAAACTCGCCAGCGAGGATGTGTGGGTGGCACCCGTGGCGGATGTGGCAGAGTACGTGCTGGCGAATCGATAGGAGCTGATCAGGTAGCGCCGAGGCCCGTTGGCGGCGAGACGGTTGACGGGCGTGAACAGGCGGCAACGGATAAGCCGTAGGCGATCAATCCTCCTAAGGCATTGGCAACGGCGACACCCCACAACAGGCCCGTCATTTGTCCGTACCAGGCACCGGCCAGCGCCAGGGGCGCATAGAGGGCGAACATGTGAATGACGGTCTGAGCCGCTGCCAGCATGGGTCGACCGACGGCGTTCAGCGTTTCTTCGCTCACATTCAACACGCCATACAGCGCGTAGCCGATGGGCATGATCCACAGATACTGCATCAGTTCGCGTGTGAGATCGGGCTCGGTGCCGAAGATGGTGGCGATGTGTCCACTGCTGAGCCAGATGAGGCCCATCATCAGAATTCCCCAGCCGAAGGCGAAGAGGAACCCCATGTTGCGCACCTTGCGAACACGGTCGTATTCGCCGGCGCCCCAGTTCTGCCCAACGATGGGGACCAGTCCGGAGCAGACGGCAAAGACGGGGACCATGACAAAGGCGGAGACGCGTTCTCCGGCACCCCAGGCGGCGACGGCAGCAGGGCCGTAGTCAGCGATCAACCGGGTGACGACGGCCATGGCGATGGGCTGCATGATGTTGGTGGCGGCGACGGGGATGGCAATGCTGCTGATCTGCCGCCACGATTCCAGGACCTGGCCCAGGCTTGGCGTGCGGAAGTCGAGGAGGCGATCGCGGAAGTGGAGAATCGCCAGGGCAGCGACCATGGTCAGGGCGCGGGCGATGATGGTGGCAACGGCAGCGCCCTGCAGTTCCATACGGGGCACACCAAACCAACCGAAGATGAAGATGGGGTCGAGGACCAGATTCGTGAGCATGGCGCCCACCATCATCGTCGCGGGAAATTTCGTGTCTCCTCCGGCGCGGATGGAGGCATTGGCGACGATGGGGATCACCAGGCAAGCGACACCGGGATACCAAATCAGCATGTAGTCGCGGATCAATGGCAGCACATCAGGCCCGGCGCCAAGTGCGGTGAACAGTGGATCGATGGTCAGCATACCTGCTACCGTGACGAGGGTCACGGTCAGGAATGACAAGGACAGCGAGTCGGAGGCGAGACGTTTTACTGTCGCCTCGTCGCCGCGGCCAATGGCGCGCGAGACGACGGATGCTGTCCCTGTACTGAGAGCAAAAGAAACGCCCATCAACATCATGGCGACGGGGAAGGTGAAGGACATGGCCGCCAGTTGCTGGGTGCCCAGACGCGACACAAAAAGCGTGTCGACGAGATTGAACATGAAGACGGAAAAAATGCCGATCGTCATGGGACCGGCGAGCCGCAGCAGGGCGAGGGTGAGATTGCCTTGAGTCAGGTCAACACGGGGTGGCAAGCAGAGCAACTCGATCCGAGGGGGGGCAGTGGTGAATGAAACTGGATATACTGTAAGCTGGTGTCCCAGCTACTCCAAGGGGGTCGCGCTTGCCATGTGTCTGTTGCTGAGTTGCGCACCCGAAGAAGATTCTGATTCGATGAACGATCATCCTCTCGTCGCCCCGGACCCCGCGTCCATTTCACTGCCAGATCTATCCGTTTGGCCTCTGGTCGCGTGTTCACCCGAGGAACTGAAACGACTGCGGGCTGCGTGGCAGGAAGGATCGGGTGCGGCGTACGACGCTGTTGCCCGGCCTGCGCGCACCGCCGCTGCTGCTCTCACGCGGGACGTCGATTTTCCACCCGAGGGTGGACAGCACAATCAGTGGTATCAGTGTGACATCTGTCAGATGGCATTGCAGACGATCGATGACACGCATCATCGTTGTCCGACGTGCGAACGAGTGTATTCAGGTTATCCATATGACCAGGTGATCTATCAGAAGCGCCACTACGCGCTGACGCGCGACATGTCCGCCAGTGCGTGGGCCTTTGCGCTGACAGGTGAGGAGAACTACGCACAGCGCGCGCGTGACGTGCTTGTGGGCTTTGGCGAGCGCTACACGAGTTATCCCTACCACAGTGCCAATCAGGGTACGCGCGACGAACCAGCACGCGCCGCCGGTGGCGGTCACGTCTTTGAGCAGAGTCTCAATGAGGCTGCGTGGGCGCGAGAGATCGCCTCGGCGTACGACTTGATTCGCACTAGTGATGTGTTGTCCGCTGCGGATCACGAGACGATCCGCGAGGGTCTGTTCAAGCCCATGGCTGCGAGCATCTACAAACACCGTGCGGGCAAGAGCAACTGGCAGACCTACCACAACTCCGCCTTCCTCTATCTGGGCGGCCTGCTCGGCGATGTGGAGATGGTGCGTGGCGCGCTGCTCGATCCAGAGAATGGCTTCTACTATCAGATGAATGTCTCTGTGCTGCCTGGTGGCATGTGGTACGAGAATTCGTGGAGCTACCACTTCTACACACTCACCGCTGTGGCCCGGACGATGGAAACGGCGCGACGACTCGGCATCGATCTCTATCAGATTCCGCAGGCGAAGGACATGTACACCGTCGCTCTGGACTATCTCATGGTGGATGGCACGCTGCCGCGTTTCGGCGATGCGACGACGACGGGGATTCCCTCGGCCAATCTCGCTGCGGCGTACGAAGCGTGGGGCGACCCGGCCTTCTTGCCCTTACTGGGAGAGAAACCAACGTGGGACTCCGTGTTGTTTGGCATCGATCCGACGGGTGGCGAGTCGCCCGCGTCGGGAGGCAATTTGTTGAAGCCGGGTGCGGGGCACGGGATTCTGCGTGTCGATGGTCCGACAGGGCCGCAGAGCGCGGTCCTCGCCTTCGGTCCCTTCGGTGGTTTCCACGGTCACTTCGACAAGCTGTCTTTCGTGCACTTCGCGCTGGGCACAGAGTTGGGTCATGACCCGGGACGGGCGCAGAGTCAAGCGTATCGACTCCCCGTGCACAAGAATTGGTATCGACCGACGATCGCGCACAATACGGTGCTCGTGGATCGCACGTCGCAGGGGGAAGCAGCGGGTGCGGCAGAATTGTTCGTCGACTTGCCAGAGGTGGCGGCGGTGATGGCACACACGTCTGAGGCGTATGAGGGCACGATGCATCGACGTCTGCTGACGCTACGACCTAGCTATCTGCTCGTCGTGGATGAGCTCGTCAATCTCGATGGTGCGTCGCACGTGTACAATTGGCTCTACCACAGTAGAGGTGAGTCCGTGACGGTTGATGCGACGATGGCGGCGGCCGATGTGTCAGATCTTGGTGTGGGTTTCGAATACATCGACGCTGCACAGGTTGGCGAGTCCGGGCGTTTTGTGCGAGCCACATTTGGTATCGGAGCTGATCAGGCGCAGGTCATCGTCGATGCGGGAGGCGACGGGCAGGTTCTGCAAGGCACGGGTGTTGGCAAGTCGGTGGAGGAGCGCATTCCGCTGGTCTTCGTCACACGAGAGGGCACGGGCGCTCACTTCGCCGCCGTGATCGAGGCCGTGCCTGCTGGTGGTGAAGCGACGGTGTCGGGTGTTGAGATGACGCGGGAAGAGGTGGGTCGTTGGGTGGTGCGTGTGACGCGATCGGATGATGCCGTGGAGACCTTCGCCTACTCAGCGCAGGAGGTGTCACGCGAGGTGGAGGGTGTCTCTACGGAGGCGCGATTGTTGTGTCTGCGTTCGGCGGCGGGGAAAGTGACGACGCTGTGTGAGGCGGCGGGTCTGTAGGGGAGTGGGTTGGTTGGCTGTGGCGATACGGAAAATGTTCGGTCGCCGCTGGGTCAGTCGGCGTAACGAGCAACCGCTTCTTGATAGCGTGCCAGCAGGGGGCCGAAGTTCGCACCGAGTTCGCCCATGTAGTTGGGTTCCAGCAGCCAGGGATTGTGCGCCAGGCCCCAACGCAGAAGCGAGAATTGGTCGAGGAGGCGCGCGTCTTTCCAACCGCCGTGCAAGGTGCAGCGTTTCCACTCGGGTCGGTATTCGGCGGCGTGCCACAGGAGTGGATTGTAGAGCAGACCGTCGCCGGCCTTCAGCTCGACGTTGATGGCGCCTGGCATGGCACGAAACACATCCGCTTCGACAGCACGCACGGTATCAATGGCGTCGACGAATCCCAGGTCGTTGAATTTCGCCGAATAGGCCTGCTCTTCTGGCGTGTCGCCGCGGCGATGGCTTCCTGGCACGACCCACAAACTCACATCATCGTAGACGGCACAATTGCTCTGCACCAGGGCGTTGGGATATTGGTTGAGGAGCCGGTCGAGTTCGGCGGGGTCCATGTTGGCTGTGTCGCGGTGCCAGCGACACACGACGTGTTCGGCACATCCCAGCAGACATGCGAGTCCGGCGAACATTACGTCCCCCGTTCCGATGATGTCGAAGGCGGCCTGATTGGTGACGTCGAGATCGAGGAAGTCGACGAAACTGCGGTGGAAGTGTTCTGGTTCGAGGATGGTCTGGTAGCGGGTCGGCCGCTCGCCGAGGCTGTCGCGTGCCTCGCGCAGGGGATCGAGTCCTTCACGTAGGCCAGCCAGGACCGAGGTTGGGACGGCTCCCCGCAGCTGGACGAATCCCTGGCGATCGAAGTCCTGATGAATTTGCGATGTAGGGTCTGGAGTCATCGAGCCTGCGCTCACGTCTTTCCCTCGCGTGATTGCTTCTGCAGATCATAGAGGGAGGAGACCTCGTCCTTGTAACGCGGCAGTGACACGGCGTCGCCATCGAAGCGCGCCTGTCTCGCTTGCTCTCCCCGCACGAGTCGTACGTGGGTTTCGTGCTTCGCTGTCATGGGACCGAGGAACAGCGGGATCGCATCGGCGGCACGGTAGGCGAGAATGAGTGTGCGGCGTGCATGCCCTGAGGTGTTGGGTGCTGACGAGTGCGGTGTCAGGCCGTGCATGAAGATCGCTGTGCCCGCTGGACCCTCGGCGAGCTCGACATCCGCTTCGTCGACCTCTTCCGTGACACGTCCCTGGAAGAAGCCTTCGCGCGTGTGCTGCATAAGGGGTGCTTCGTGACGCTGGGGTAGCAGCTTGAGGGCGCCATTGGCGGCATCCGTGTCGTCCAGATAAAATAGGACGGCGAGGGAATCGCGATTTGTCATCGGGTAGTAGGACAGATCCTGATGCCACTCGACGACGGAGCCGACCTTCGCCGGTTTCATGTTGAGTTTGCTGTAGTGGAAGAGCAGGTCCGGTCCGAAGAGTTGCTCGACACTGTCGAGGAGTTTGTCCATCTGTGACAGGGCGCGAGAGACGGGATAATACGTGCACGGTTCATAGAGTCGACGCACAGCGGTGCCCTCTGCTGGCTGGTCGGGTTCCATCTCCATGCGCTCCGCATCGTGTGATGCGAGGCTGTTGCCCTCGATCCCTGTGTCTGCTTCGCGTAGCAGATCATCGACCTGGCTCTGTGTGAGGAAGTTTTTGCACACAGCGAAGCCATCGCTGCGGAAGGCCTGAACTTGTTCGTCTGTCAGCATTTATACCTCGATTGTTTTCCATCGTCCGACACGGAACTGCCAGAATAAAACAATACCACGCACGGTCAGGTCCAGTGCCATCACCATCCAGACGCCGGTGAGTCCCCAGCCGAGCCACTCGACGACCAGCAGGGACAAAGGGATTCGCAGGAGCCAGACGGAGGCGCCATTGACCAGCATCGGTGTCAGTGTGTCCCCGGCGCCGCGCAGAGAGCCGGAGAAAACCATCATCGCTGCCAGGAAGGGCTGCACGAGTCCGATCAGACGCAGGGGCAGGGTGCCCATGGCGATGATGTCGGCATCGTCTGTGAAGAGGCCGACGATCTGTGCTGCGAAAAGAAAGAAGACGATTCCCATCAAGGACATGAAGACGGCGGAGAAGTAGAAGGCGACGAGTGCATCTTTCTCGGCGCGCTCGTGATCACGGGCGCCAAGGCCCTGGCCAACGAGGGTTGTGGCAGCGACGGCGAACCCCCACCCGGGCATAAAACTGATGGACTCGCCATTGAGCACAATCTGGTGCGCGGCGAAGGCGACGGTGCCCAGGGAGGCGACGATACGTATCCAGACAAGAGAGCCGATGCGGAAGATGAGCTGATCGAGAGAGGCAGGCAGGCCGATGCGCAGAATCCGCCACATGACCTCGCGATCCAGACCACGCCAGCGTAGGCGCAGTCCCGAGCGACCCTTGAGCAGCAGGACAAAGACGATGAGTCCGCCCAGGAAGCGCGCGAGGGCGGATCCGTAGGCGGCGCCTTCTACGCCGAGGGCGGGAAAGGGCCCGATCCCTTCCACCAGGACCCAGGCGACGACGATGTTGAAGACATTGACGACGCCCATCACCAGCAGCGGCGTGCGTGTGTCACCAGCACCGCGCAGACAGGCACCGCCGACGAAGATCATCGATGACACGGGGAAGACGATGCAGATGATGCGCAGATAGAGCACACCCTGGGCCAGCGACTCACCTGTTGCCCCCATCAGGACCATGGCGGGTTCGGCAAAGGTGACGAGGAGAAAGCTGGAGAGCAGTCCACAGCCGAAGGCGATGAGGACGGATTGGGACACGACACGGTTGGCGCCCTTCATATCTTTGGCACCGATCATTCGTGCTGTCACAG
>Ga0115002_10001399_pt1 | contig 33313 bp, 27 predicted proteins | sample ArcticOcean_MG_C_8_FD_89576 | JGI IMG/M metagenome (GOLD analysis project Ga0115002, IMG submission 89576) | Marine microbial communities from western Arctic Ocean - ArcticOcean_MG_CB11_86 | ecosystem: Environmental > Aquatic > Marine > Oceanic | place: Arctic Ocean: Canada Basin | collected... | reverse complement strand
TGGTGGAATTACTATCGAGAAAGTTTCTTTTGTACCTTTTTGAGGTTTGAACGATTCGTTCTTCTCCCATAACTCATACCATTTAGACTCGAAAGATTCAGGAGTATAACTTCCTTGAATCATTTTTTATGCTGGTTTAGAACTGCTTGAGTCTTCTTCTTGCTGGATGACCATCTTTGGAGGGATCTTATCAATAACTGTCTCTTTGTTGATAACAATTTTCTTTATATCTTCTCTTGAAGGAATCTCATACATAATGTCTAAAAGAGTGTCTTCAAGAATGGACCTAAGACCCCTTGCACCAGTTTTTCTATTCATAGCTAATTGTGCTATTGCTTCAAGAGCTCCGGCAGTAAATTCTAGTTCCACATTATCTAATTTCAACACTTTTTGAAATTGTTTAATTAAAGCATTTTTAGGTTTTGTAAGAACTTCAATCAAAGCTTCCTCATCTAGTTCGTCAACTGATGTCACTATCGGTAATCTGCCAACAAACTCAGGAATCAAGCCGTATTTTATGAAATCTTGTGGCTCTACTCTAGTGAAAATATCCATATCATTAGTTTCACTATTTTTGACTTTTGCGTTGAAACCTACTGAACTTTCCCCCAATCGATTTACAATAATTTCTTCAAGACCATCAAATGCTCCTCCGACAATAAATAAAATATTGGTTGTATCAATTTGGAGATATTCTTGTTGCGGGTGTTTTCTTCCTCCTTGTGGTGGAACTTGGGCCGTAGAACCTTCTAATATTTTTAATAAAGCTTGTTGCACTCCCTCTCCTGAGACGTCTCTTGTAATAGAAGGGTTGTCTGATTTTCTAGTGATCTTATCAATTTCATCTATATATATAATCCCCTTCTGAGCTCTCTTTATGTCAAAGTCTGCTGACTGAATAAGCGATAAGAGAATATTTTCAACATCTTCTCCTACATATCCTGCTTCAGTTAATGTTGTTGCATCTGCTATTGAAAAAGGAACATTTAATAGTCTTGCCAAGGTCTGCGCAAGGAGTGTCTTCCCACTACCAGTAGGCCCTAAAAGAAGTACGTTTGACTTCTGTATCTCTGTTTCATCTGTGTCTTTATTAAGGTTCTCTATTCTCTTATAATGATTATAAACTGCAACTGAAAGAGCCTTCTTCGCAAGGTCCTGCCCTATAACATACTCATCTAAGAAACTATAAATCTCTGCAGGTTTAGGAATTTGTTCTTTTGTAGAAGATTCTGCTATTTGTTCTACTTTTTCTTCTTCAACTATTTCGACACAAAGATCTATACATTCATCACATATATATACACCAGGTCCTGCAATTAGTTTTATTACTTGTTTTTGTGACTTCCCACAAAAACTACACTTTAGTGAATCCTTTGAACTGGTATTGTCAGTCATTTCGTTACCCTGTTATTCTTTTTTTGCCTCAATACCTCTTTGAGACAGTACCTCATCGACTATACCATAATCTAAAGCTTCTTGTGCGTTCATCCAAAAATCCCTATCAGTATCTTCTGTAATCTTCTTAACATCCTGACCTGTAAATTCAGCTAGCAAGCCATTAATTTGCTCCCTCATGTCTGTAATTAGTTTAGCCTGTATCTCAATATCCTTTGAAGTTCCTTCAGCTCCGCCGGCTGGTTGGTGTAGCATTATTCTTGCATGTGGAAGGGTAAATCTTTTACCTTTTGTACCTCCAGCTAATATTACTGCTCCAGCTGATGCTGCAAGACCCATACAAACGGTTGCGACATCTGGTTTTATATACGCCATGGTGTCATATATCGCAAATAATGATGTAATAGAACCTCCAGGAGAATTAATATAAACATAAATATCTTTTTCAGGATCTTCAGACTCTAAATGAAGTAGTTGAGCCATAATCAAATTAGCCACATTATCGTCTATTGGCGTGCCTAGAAATATTATTCTATCTTTTAATAATCTTGAGTATATATCAAATGCTCTTTCGCCCCTGTTTGTATTTTCAATAACAGTAGGTACAACATAGTTTTTTGGAGTATTCTCCATTTTATTCTTCCTCTCTTGTATCACTATCTTGAGTGTATACATCTTTGAGGTATACTTCTTCTCCTTTAGAGTCTACTGGTGTTGCTTGATCCATTAAGTAAACTAGCGCCTTATTTCGAATTTGTTCATTTTCTAAATTTGACTTATGAGTTGCAATTTCTATTTCGTCTTCTGTCCCATCATGAGTTTTTAGATGTTCGTTAATTTCTTTCTTTTGAATATCATCTAACTTTAAATCATTATCTTCAATAACTCTGTCAAGAATAAGTATCATTTTTAAGTTATTAGTAGCCTGTTTAGTCAAATCTTGTTTCAAAGCATCTTCTGTAAGTCCAGTAGCTTTAAAATAATCTTCCATAGAAATAGAATTTTGTTCTAATTCCATTAAAAATCTTTTTAAAATTGCTTCCATTTCAGTAATTACAAGTTGTTCAGGGAGTGTATCTTCAGTATTCTCTATGAGCTCAGTAGCTAACTTACTTTGAAATTCTGAAACTGCTTTTTGTTTATTTTGAACTTTCAAATTAGTCTTAAACTCTTCTTCTAAGCTAGCCACTGATTCGAAATCAAGAACATTCTTAACCCACTCATCATTTAATTCTGGAAGTAGCTTGCTTCTTACATCTTTCACTAACACACTGAACTCAGCTTCTGATTCTTCATTATTCGTTAGGGGAATGTCGTTATATTTTATAATTGCTCCTGCCTTTAATCCTTCAAGCTTTTTATCCAACTCTTTAGAAAATTGACCTGACCCCACTTCATATAAATGATCTTGGACGCTCAGCTCTTTTATTTCTGCCCCATTTCTAGTTGCAGTAAGGTTTATCGTAACATAATCTTCTCCTCCTGCTGCTCTCTCCACTAGCTCCACTTCTGCAAATTGGCCTCTAATATTTTGGATTTGCTCTTCTATTTCTTCATCAGTCGGCTCTATATCTGAAATGCTAATCCTTACATCTGTCTTTGGAAGCTTCTTTATTTTTGGCCATAAAGTTATCACTACTTCTGCGATATATTTGTCTTTCTTATTTTCTATTTTTTTTATTGAAGGACCGATTGCAGGCTCTAACTCCTCATCTTTTAATATATCAAATACTAACCTAGGCAAAGCCAGTTCAATAGCATTTTGGTTTATATACTCTAAGCCCACTTCTCTTTCAATTATTGTTGCTGGAATTTTCCCAGGCCTGAAGCCTTTAATCTTTAGTTCCTTACCAATATTTGATATTGAAGACTTTTTCTCTTCTTCAAAATCTTCAATAGATAAGGTTAAAGTAGCAATTTTTTCGTAGTCTGTTTTCTTTTTTAATTTATATTCCATTATTCCATCCTTTTTAATATCTAGGGTGACCGACGGGATTCGAACCCGCGACATCCTGGACCACAACCAGGTGCTCTAACCAACTGAGCTACGATCACCACGGCGCTCTCGGTAGGACTCGAACCTACAACCTACAGATTAGAAGTCTGTTGCTCTATCCAGTTGAGCTACGAGAGCTTTGAGCGGGTGAAGGGAATCGAACCCTCATAGCCAGCTTGGAAGGCTGGAGCTTTACCATTAAGCTACACCCGCAATTATGCTTTTGTCGGGCTGGTGAGATTCGAACTCACGACCTCCTGGTCCCAAACCAGGCGCTCTAGCCAAGCTGAGCCACAGCCCGTTCTTCTAATTCCTGTTCCATGATACTGGTGTTATGGAAACAATAATTCAAAAAAATTATACTTAAGTAACATTAGGTAGGTTAATCTGTATAAAAGGGTCGCTAGCTCAATTGGCAGAGCAACGGACTCTTAATCCGCAGGTTCGGGGTTCAAGTCCCCGGCGACCCACGCGACATTTTAGCGGATGTGGCGGAACTGGTAGACGCGCTGGATTTAGGATCCAGTGAGCTTTGCTCGTGGAGGTTCGAGTCCTCTCATCCGCACTATTAGTTGATAGTTATTTATCAACAACGAACTGTACTATTTCACTAAAGTCGAATATTTGAAAGTTTCCGGCTTTGTCATGTAAAGTTAATTCACTAATACCCCAACTTCCTGGAGATGAACCTTCAGGTAGTATTACTACAGTTTCTAAATCTCTCCATTCATTAGCTGGAGTAGAGGCATGTATATTATTGTCTTGAGTTTCATAATAATCACAAAGAGTCTAACTGCTTTAGATTTTTTTTATACCTGAATAACTAATTCTGTTGAGGAAGCTGTAGCATAAACCTTTCCTTCATTATCAGTAAGTTCACCGCATACAAAGATAACTTTTCTGCCCATTTTTTCGATTCGTCCTTTTGCCACGACTTCACCAGTTGACGTAGAAAGTGGTCTTAAATAGTTAACCCTTATGTCTGTTGTAAGCGAGATAAAATCTTTATCTAAATTACATTGTGCAGAGATACTATTACAAGAATCAAGCATTGTTGCCGCTAATCCACCATGCACACTTCCCATCGGGTTGTAGTGATATTCCTCTGGAATACAGAAGAAAGATGCATGACCATCTTTATCAATTTTAATTTTTGTAAATCCCATTAACGAACCAATAGGTACATCTTGAATTTTCATTTCAGAAAAAAACTTACGCCTGTCTTCTTTATCTAACTTAATTAATGCTTGGGAAACCTCATCTGGAGATTTCCAACTGAAAGTTCTTTCATTCATCATCTGATTCAGATGCTCGCGATTGGAGTTCAGAAACTATGTCGGCATTAGCTAAGGTTGTCACGTCTCCTAGCTTTCTTTCTTCAGAAATATCTTTAAGTATCCTTCTCATAATTTTTCCACTTCGAGTCTTTGGTAAATCGCTTGTTATAACAATACTCTTTGGCTTTGCAATAGGACCAATCTTTTTACTTACATGTTGCCTTAGTTCATCAATTAATGAATCATCACCCTTTTGAGTTCCAATCAGTGAAACAAAAGCGGCAATAGCCTCGCCTGTTATTTCATCTGCTCTCCCTATTACTGCTGCTTCTGCAACGGATTCATGGGAAACTAATGCGGATTCAACTTCAGCTGTTGAAATTCTATGGCCTGAAATATTCATAACATCATCTACTCTTCCTAAAAGCCATATATAGCCATCATCATCATACTTAGCCCCATCTCCTGCAAAATACATCCCTTCATACTTTGACCAGTAAGTTTCAATGTATCTCTTTTCATCTCCATATATGGTCCTTAACATTGATGGCCATGGTGACTTAATAGCTAGATACACTCCCTCACCTTTGTTCACTTCTTTTCCGGACTCATCAAGAACTACCCCTTCAATCCCTGGTAAAGAAGTACATGCCGATCCCGGTTTAGTACTTGTAACACCTGGCAAAGGAGAAATCATTATTGATCCTGTTTCTGTTTGCCACCATGTATCTACAATTGCACAATTTTCATTTCCAATATTTTTGTGATACCACATCCATGCCTCAGGATTAATTGGCTCACCAACTGTACCTAATATTCTTAATGAAGTAAGGTCATGTGCCTTAGGATGATTATCTCCCCATTTCATAAATGCTCTAATAGCAGTAGGTGCTGTATAAAAAATATTCACCTTATATTTTTCTACAATACTCCAGAGCCTCTTTTCATCAGGAGCATTAGGGGCTCCCTCATACATAACGCTTGTTGTTTTATTGGCCAAAGGTCCATAAACAATATAACTATGCCCAGTAACCCAACCACAGTCTGCTGCACACCAATAAATATCATCTTCTTTAATATCGAAAACTGCACTATGAGTAGTTGTAACTCCAGTTAGATATCCTGCCTGTGTATGAACAATTCCTTTAGGTTTCGCAGTGGTTCCTGATGTATAAAGAATATACAATAAATCTTCTGCATTCATGACTTCGGGTTCACACTCAGTTGATTGCTTTTCTACGATTTCCTCATACCAATAGTCCCTGCCAGCCTTCATATTTACTTCTTGACCCGTCCTTTTTACTACAATCACACTTTCTATAAAATCAGTAAGGTCTAATGAACCATCCACATTTTCTTTTAATGGAACAATATCTCCTCTTCTCCAAGCCCCATCAGCTGTAATTACAACTTTCGCTTCTGCATCGTTGATTCTGTCTGCAAGTGCTTCTGAAGAGAATCCTCCAAAAACTACAGAATGAACTGCACCAATCCTTGCACAGGCAAGCATTGAGACTACTATCTCGGGTGTCATACCAAGATATAGCGCTACTCTATCTCCTTTTTGTACCCCCAAACTCTTGAGTGCATTGGACAGCTTGCAGACTCTTTCATATAAATCTCTATAGGTTATCTCTTGGGTGTCTCCCGGCTCACCTTCCCAATAGTAAGCAACTCTATCTCCATCACTCTCTAAGTGTCGATCAAGACAGTTGTATGAAAGATTTAGTTCCCCATCTTTAAACCACTTAAAAAAAGGTGGATTGCTATCATCTAAAACTTCTGTTGGTTCTTTAAACCAAGATATTCTGTTAAGAGCTTGCTTCTTCCAGTATTCTAAACGGTCACTTTCTGCATCCTGAAACCACTCATCTGTTGCGTTGGCATTCTTTTTTAATTCTTCACTTGGTTCAAAAATCCTATTTTCTTCTAGTAAACTTTCTATTTTCTCATTCATTCAATATTTCCTCATTTATTTAAGTATAAATAGAAAATATAACTTTTCTTTTTGACTTCAAAAAAATTGTTAATTTTTATACATAAAAAAGAAATTAAATCCATCAGATAAAGCATTCCAAGACGCATTAATGATATTCTGATGCACTCCTATTGTACTCCAACGACTCTCTCCATCTGTCCATTCTATTAATACTCTCGTTGTTGCTTCTGTTCCATCTGATGAATCAATAATGCGAACTTTGTAATCAACCAGTTTTATTCTTTTGACTTCTGGATAGTCTTTTTCTAATGAAGCCACCAAAGCTTTAGTCAAAGCGTCGACAGGCCCAACCCCTTCCCCAGTTGTAACATGCCTTTGGTTATTTACTATTACCTTACATACAGCCTCCGAGACTACTTGTTCTGAATTTCTTCTCTCAGAGAATACCCTGAAACTCTCAAAATTAAAAAAGTTTGGAATAGACTCTTTAATCGAACTCATTAGTAAGTATAAAGAGGCATCAGCAGCCTCGAACTGAAAACCTTTATGCTCTAAGTTCTGAACTTCCTTGATGAGTTTCATTGCTTCATCATTAGAGAAGTCTAAACCAAATTCTTTTGCCTTAGTAATAACACTAGCTCTGCCTGCAAGTTCAGAAACTGTTGTCCTTGTATAATTGCCAACCTTACTTGAATCTATATGTTCATATAGGGATTGATCCTTTGACATTCCCGAAGCATGTAGCCCCGCTTTATGCGTAAATGCAGAAGAACCAATATAAGGATGTCTTGAATCTATAGTTATATTAACCAACTCAGCAATATGGTGAGATATTGGTGTTAATTTTTCTAAAGCTTTTTCCGTAATAGTTTCATGATCCATTTTCAAAGTTAAGTTTGGAATTAATGTGCAAAGATCAGCATTACCAGTTCTTTCTCCATAACCATTCATTGTTCCTTGAACATGGCTTATTCCTAAATCTACTGCCGCCATAGAATTTTGTACTGCACAGCCATTATCATTTTGAAAATGAACCCCGAAGTGTTGCTGTTTATACTTACTAACTATCTCACTAAGAATACTTGTTACTTCTGACGGAAGAGTCCCTCCGTTAGTATCACAAAATATAAAACAATCTAAACCTTCTTTAATAATGGCATCCAAAATTTGTAAACTAACTTCTTTGTCCTCTTTGAAGCCATCAAAAAAGTGTTCCGCATCAAAAAAAACTTGCTTATCTTTGGATTTTAAATAAGCAATTGTATCTACAGCCATATCTATTGCTCCATCAATTGTAGTTTCTATTGCTTTTGTAATATGTAATTTTGATGACTTGCCAACTATGCAAACATAGTCAGTTTCGGCTGCTATTAAGGCTTGTATCTGTGGGTCTTCTTCAGCAGTTAAATTTAGTTTTCTTGTAGAACCAAAACTTACTAGCTTCGCATTAGATAGTTCCAGCTCTTTTTTAGCTCTATCAAAAAATTCTTCTTCTTTTGGAGATGCTCCAGGCCATCCCCCCTCGATAAACTTTACTCCCAATTCGTCAATTAATCGTGCTATTGCTAACTTATCTTTTACAGAAGGAGATATGCCTTCTTGTTGAAAGCCATCTCTTAAGGTTGTATCAAATATATCTATCTTCATTTTTCAAAAAAAAACCCTCGCATAGCAAGGGTGAACAACGATTAACATCGCTGTTTACAAAATAATAATTCCTATAATTTTCATATATTAAAAGGTTACTCTATATATATAAATTAGAAAGTTTTATTTATATTTTCTGATAATCAAAAAGGTTGCAACTCCACCTGAGAGAAGAGTAAAGATTAATAACCAGTCCCAACTGATGGAAGGTTCTTTAACACCTATACTCATGACCTCAAATGTTTGGAATTCTCTTCCGCTTGGCTCAAAAATAATAGAATTTGGACCTTCGCTAATCTTTATAGGGGAAATCATTTCACCTGGAAGAGTAACTGTCAATTTCAAATCATACTGATAGTCGATGTAAGGAATTTCCATTTTAGATTCTGTAACTTCAGTTTCAACAATTTCTACAAATTCACCAAAAACTTTATACTTAACCTGTGCTGATTCTAATTCTTTTTCTATTTTTATATTTTGAATTGGAATAAGCATAAGTGCTGTATCTGGATTGGATTTCAATTGATGTAGTTGACTATTCAACTCATCAATATTACTAAAAGAATTTCTTAAAATAATTCCATCATAGATTGCATCAGAATAAAAGCTCTTACCGTAGCCTTCTGGTACTGCATCTAATACCTTATCTAGACCTCCTAATGGGGACTGCACAGTTTCTAAAGCAAATATCTGTAATTCTTCATCAATACCAGCTGTAAGGCTGTAAAAACCTGAAAGATCTTCATTAATGGTTAGTTTCATTTCCCATTTAATCATGCAGGCAGAGAGTAAAAAAGAAACTACTATCAGTTTAAATATTCTTATCACACTACAAGGTTTTTTGCTATTTTAGTAAAAGCAATTTTTCTATGGCTTATATTATTTTTTTCAGCACTACTCAATTGGGCTAAAGTTTTCTGGTTATAAAGAAAGACTGAATCATAACCAAATCCATTACTCCCCCTAGAAAAAGGTGCTATTTCACCATTTAGTACTCCATCCTCGTAGATAGAGTCTTTACCATCAAAAAAACACACGGCAGTTTTAAAATAGGCACTTCGATCTGTAGAGCCTTTTAAATTAGATAATAAGAATTTGATATTCTCTAAGTCGCTAGAGTTTTCACTATGATATCTTTTAGACTTCACTCCTGGATTGTCATTTAAGGATTTAACAAATAAACCTGTGTCGTCAGCAACTGCTGGAATCCCCATGTGCTCATAACCTTTTATAGCCTTTAATAAGGCATTGCCCTCAAGAGTGTCCGATGTTTCTTCAACTTCTGGAAAATTATCATTATAAAAAAGTTTGAAGTCTCTAGAAATAGACAAGAATATAGACTGCATCTCTATTCTTTTGTTTTCATTGTTCGTAGCTAAGAAAATTTTCAAGAAAATTCTTTCATTTGTACCTGTAATATTTCATCTATGCCTTTTGTTGCTACTGCGATCATATTTTTTAATTGTTCCTGGGAGAATGATTTTTTTTCCCCAGTACCTTGGATTTCTATAAATTCTCCATTTGAAGTCATTACTATATTTAAATCAACGTCAGCATTGGAATCTTCAGAGTAATCAAGATCTAGATTAATTTTATTATCGAGAATTCCAACTGATACAGCAGCAATTTGTCCTAAAAGAGGATCCTCTTTAATTTTTCCATTTATAACTAGCTTCTCGAAAGTATCTTTAAGTGCAATCCAGGCTCCATTAATTGCAGCAGTCCTTGTTCCTCCATCAGCTTGTAAAACGTCACAATCAACAGTAATACTCAAACCACTTATTTTTTCTAAATCAACAATTGTTCTTAATGATCTACCAATTAGCCTTGAGATTTCCTTAGACCTTCCTTTTTCATATGAAGACCTATTTACTCTTTGGGGTGAGGATCCAGGCAACATAGAATATTCAGCAGTAATCCAACCATAATCTTCTCCAATCAACCACCTTGGTAGATGGTTACTTACAGAAGTTGTAACTAATACTCTTGTCTTTCCGCTTGAATATAAAACGGAACTAAGAGACATAGTTGTATAATCTCTTTCTATTGATATTTCTCTTAGTTGAGTCATGGGGCCAGCCTTTCTATATTCCATTTGTTATTAACCTTCTGGTACCGAAACCTATCATGAGTCCTGTCTTCTCTCCACTGCCAAAATTCCCAGACTGTTGGTTTAATTAAATACCCTCCCCAATTATCTGGTCTATTAATTTGAACCCCCTCATTCTCTTTATCTAAACTTATTATTTTTTTTTCTATATCTTTTCTTGACTGAATAACTTGGCTCTGTGGAGATGCTATGGCACTCAACTGTCCTCCTCTTGGTCTAGAATTAAAATAATGATCAGAAATTTCTTTAGACGTCTCCTCCACAATTCCTTCGACTCTTACCTGTCTATGAATTTCTCTCCAATAAAATACAGTAGCAACCGAATTATTTGTTTGAATCTCTTTAGCTTTTGCACTTTCATAATGAGTGTGAAAAATTATTCCTCCTTCCTCTATACCTTTAAATAAAACATATCTAGCTTTTGGTGCATCTACTTTAATAGTAGCTAAGACCATTGCATTTGGTTCTTTAACTTTGGCCTCTAAAGCTTCTCTAAACCAGTTTTCAAACTGCTCAGTTGGAGTAACATGTAATTCAAATAATTCTAAGGGCAAATTCCCATATTCTTCACGGATAGACTTAAGTTCTTCTGATGAAATGGCCATAGACAAATATCAATCTTTTTTACTCAAATAATTTAGTGCAGAACCTGATTTGAACCAAAAGATTTGCTCAGTAGATAAGGAGTGTTTCATCATAATTTGTTTAGTTGAACCATTAGCTTGAGTCACTAATATTTCAATAAGGCTCCCTGGTTCAATTGAACGCAATCCTACTGTAGAAATTCTATCGTTCCAGAGAATCAAGTCATAATCTTCTGGGTTGTTAAACACTAAAGGTAAAATACCTTGTTTTTTTAAATTCGCCTCATGTATTCTTGCAAAACTTTTAACTATCACCATTTTACATCCCCTAAATCTTGGCTCCATAGCAGCATGCTCCCTCGAAGACCCTTCCCCATAATTTTCATCCCCAATGACAACCCAAGAAATATCTTCTTTATCATACAATTTGGCTAATTGAGGAAGCTCCAGGTCTTCGTCCTTCATTGTTGACTTTCCATACCCTGTTTGAGATGAAAATTGATTATTTGCACCGATAAATAAATTTTCTGAAATATTTTCTAGATGACCTCGATACCTTAACCATTTTCCTGCTGGGGATATATGGTCTGTTGTGCACTTCCCTTCTGCTTTCATTAAAATCGGCAATTTTGAATAGTCATTCCCATCCCACTCTTTAAACTTTTCAAGTACCTGGAGCCTCTCTGATGAGGGATTGATAGAAATATTTATATCGCTGCTACTTCCTTCAGGAGGAGAAAAGCCTTCAATGCTTGGAACAAATCCATCTTTTGGAAGTTCATCTGCAAAAGGGGCATCCAGCTTTACTTCTTCCCCATTATTGTTCATTAATGTCTCATTAGTGAAGTCAAAATCTAACCTGCCGCTTAATGACATAGCAACAACTGTTTCCGGGGAACCGATAAATGACAAAGTAGCAGCATTACCATCATTTCTTGCAGGAAAATTTCTATTGAAAGATGAAATAATAGAATTCTCTTCTCCTTCTAGGTAGTCATCACGCTTCCACTGGCCTATACACGGTCCGCACGCATTAGCTAAGACTGTTCCTCCTATATCTTCTAAATCCTTTAACAACCCATCTCTCTCTACAGTTGCACGAACCTGCTCGGAACCAGGAGTTATCATTAAAGGAGTCTTCGCTTTGAGGCCCTTTTTCTTTGCTTGTCTTGCAATATTTGCAGCTCTACCAATATCTTCATATGATGAATTGGTACAAGACCCTACTAATGCATTTGAAATTTCTACTGGATAATTTTCTTTATCTACATCTATTTTTAATTTAGATATAGGCCTAGCTAAATCAGGTGTATGTGGTCCAACTATATGAGGTTCTAACACATCTAAATCAATCTCTATAACTTGATCAAAAAAACTACTTGGATTTTCATATACTTCTTTATCAGAGGTTAATAGATTCATGTTGTCTTCAGCAATACTGGCTATATCTTCCCTGTCAGTAGAAATTAGATACTCTATCCCTTTATCATCGAAATCAAATATGGAACATGTTGCACCAACTTCTGCTCCCATATTAGTAATGGTTGCTTTTCCTGTAGTCGAGATACTCTTTGCTCCTTCTCCAAAATATTCGATAATAGCATTTGTCGCCCCCTTAACTGTGAGAATTTCCGCAACTTTCAAAATTACATCTTTAGGTGAAGTCCATCCATTCAGAGAACCTTTTAGATTAATTCCAATTAAGTTTGGAACCTTTGTATTGAATGGCCATCCAGACATTACATCCACTGCATCAGCACCACCAACTCCTATAGCAATCATAGATAACCCCCCTGCATTTGGAGTATGGCTATCTGTTCCAATCATCATTCCTCCAGGAAAAGCATACTGCTCAAGCACCACTTGGTGAATAATCCCCGCTCCAGGCCCCCAAAAACCTATTCCATATTTTGAAGATGCTTCTTTAAGGAAATCAAAAACTTCTTTATTTTCTTCATTTGCAACACTTAAGTCAAATTTCGATCCTTTGTGTGCTTGAATTAAATGGTCACAATGCACGGTAGTTGGGACAGCAGTTTTATCTAAATCTGCCAACATGAACTGCAATAATGCCATTTGAGCTGTTGCATCTTGCATTGCTACTCTATCAGGATAATAATCTCCATAACTTTTTCCTCTGCTTAAATCTAACTCTATAGGTTTTGAAGAGTGTCCATATAAAATTTTTTCAGACAAAGTCAGAGGTCTACCAATTCTTTTACGTATATAGCTTAAATTTTCGCTTAATTTTATATAAGTTTTCTCTACTAACTCAAACGGTGTTTTTGAATAAACATTACCCATACATATGAATTATATATGGATTAAAGTTCAATGAAATCAATTTCTATTCTCTGAGCATCTTGTTTCGTAATTGCAGTACTCACACCAAGAACCAGGATTATAACTAGGACTTAATGTGTTATCTGGGTCCCAACTTGATATATCTATTGATTTGGCTATAAAATACTCTTTTGCCTTACTGATTTCTTTCTGTTCATACACTCTTTCAACCAATCTTGAAGAGCCTGGTTCCATGTAAACGTGTAATATAATAACTTTATCCTCTTTGGTAGCTTGGGAGGCTCCTAAAGCATACAAATCAGCTTCATATTGATGATCTGGTCTTTCTTTTCCAGTTTTAAGTTCAACTACTACAGGGATATTATCTTCTATACGGCCTACGATGTCGGCCATCCCCATATAAGTAAATGCAACCTTGCTTCCAGTTTGTCTAGGGTCGTCAACAAGGAGAGAGAATCCAAGAGCAAATTCTGTTTCTTTTAATTCCACAGTCTGATAGGAAGACATGTTTTCTACAAGTGATGAATAAGCAGCTAAAAGCTTTTCTCTCATGCTTTCCTCCTCTTCAGATATAGCTTTAGAAAATTTTTCTATTCCAAGTTCGCTAAGCGGTTCTTTAAACTCATTAATTATTTTCTCTGCATAGGTATGAAACTTTTCACCATAATTCGAATAAAACGTGTCCTCTTCTATTTGTTTAGGTAAACCATAAAGCACTCCCCATGCAAGCTGCCTGCTGCAAGTATTCAATTTTAATAAATCTGTCTTTGAGATATAAAAAGATCTGTCTTTTGTAGTAATTTTTTTCCCATCAAGCTCTTTATACTGTCCACATAAAGATGGCCGATCACATCGACTGCACCACGTACCTGGTCTGGTTTCTTTAGTGTCATTATTTAAGTAGCTCTCAATATTTAAAAAGGCATCAGCTACAATTCCTTCAGCATTTGCTAGATCTGGTAATTCCTCCACTGTTCCTTTTGTGACATTGATTTCAATGTTTGTTTCATCTTCAACTCTTTGTAAAGAAAGTATTGCTAAATCGAGTTCACTTAATGGATCGCTATTCGCGGTTCTAAGCTTGATGACTTCTTTTTTTTCACTATCTTTACTTCCAACTTCGAACTGTACCCAACTTGAGAGTATTAAGCGATCTCCTTCGGCCAAGTCTTTAATCTCGCTTCTAGGACTTGGTGGGTAGTCTCTAGACATTCTTAGGTTTTTTGTTTTTGGAAAGATAGACCTAAATACCTCAAACAAATCATCTAGAATTTTTGTTTGGATCATATCCGAACTTTCTGAATATATTTTTCTAGCCTTATTTATAATTGCTTCCTCAGAAGTCGCATCATTGTAGAGCCAATCCCCTATAGTTTCGTTTAAATCTAGCCATCGTTTTAAGAATGGCTTCGCCTTTTTTCTAGATTTTGAACCTACAGATGCTGGACACTCAGTAATTTTTTGATAAGTATTAGCCGTAAATTTGTATTCTTTATTCATATGTAATTATTAGGATAATAGAGAATATTAATTTTCTGAGTATTCTGGGTCAACTTATTAAGTGTAGACTTATAGATTATGTCCTTTTATTTCAAAAAAACATCTCCCCTAATAAAACATTTTTTTATTGTTCTTTTCCCTATGCTGTCAGAAGCAGAAATTAATGAATTGCTAATCAGCTATCCAAAATTCATCACAGATATCCCAGATAAAAATGAGTTGATACAATTGAAATGTCTGCTTATTCTTCTGAATACCCGTATTGGAATTGCCCTTTTTTTTAGAAGCTTTAAAAATATAGAAAACATATCAAATGAGATAATAGAAAATTTCTTTAATAGAAATTTAAAATCAAAACTTAATCTTAAAAGAAAAGCTGTATTTAGTATTTTATCACTTATAGGAATCTTGATAACTAGAGCAAATAATACAGCGACAAAAGTACTTTGGTCAACAATGCAATATAGATATGAGATTCGTAAATCTTCATACAAATATATGCATAATAAATTCAATAGAGAGATAGTAGATGTTGCAGTAATTGGCTCTGGTGCAGGTGGTGGTGTTGCAGCTGGAATCATAAGTTCTTCAAATAGAAAGGTCTCTATTTTTGAAAAATCTAAAGAACTAATCGAAGTAAAATCTCTTGTGTCTGAAGGAGAAGCCTACTCTCAACTTTATGAATCAAGTGGGCTTGCTCAAGCAAGAGGATCTGGAGCTATACTTTTAGCTGGCTCAAATCTTGGAGGAGGTACTACGATTAACTGGACTACTTCTTTAGAACCACCTGATAAAATAAGAAAAGAATGGGATAAAATTGCAAAAATTGAAAATACATTCACTTCAAAAGAATTTTCTAAGAGTATTAAGGCAGTTAAAGAACGGATACATGTAAATAATAAATCAAATATAACCCCGTTAAAAGAAAAAATGCTTGAAGAGGGGCTTAATTTAATCAACATTACTACAAAATCAATACCTAGGAATGTTAAAGGTTGCAATGGTCTAGATTGTGGTTTCTGTGGGTTCGGGTGTATCAATAATAGTAAGCAATCAACAAAAAATACTTGGATCGAAGATGCAAAAAATAACGGAGCTAATATATACACAGACTTAGTAGTCGACTCCCTCAACATAGCTAATGGCAGAGCTTCTTCGATGAATATAATAAGAAACAACCAAAAAGAAACTATAGAAGTACATGATGTAATACTCTCTGCTGGAGCATTAAATACTCCGAATATACTTAGAAAAAGCGGATATAAAAATAAACATCTTGGTAATAATTTAAGACTACACCCAGTATCAGGAGTAATTGCAGAGTTTGATGAAGCACAAAAACCCTGGATGGGCAGCATGCAAGGTATTTATTCTGATGATTTCTTATTTAGAAAAGATAATTATGGATATCTTATTCAAGGACTACCTCTTCATCCTAGTTTATTCATCCCTTTCTTCTCTTCAATCTTTAGCATAGATAGATATGAATTCTTGAATTCTTATCCTAATTGGTCAGGAGCAATAGTCCTGACATCTGACTCTGGAGGAGGCAAGGTTAGATATAATGCCAAAGGACCTATATGGAGTTATAAACTAAATCAATTTGACCATGCAAATCTTTTACATGGTTTGATAAATATATGTACAGCTTACGAAGCAGCTGGAGCAAAGAAAATTGCAATCTCTTCAATTCCTAACCTCCTTTGGATCCGGAATTCAAATCAAGCATTCACAAAATTTTTACAAGAAATATATAATATTAGCTACAAGCCATACAACCTTGCTATAGGGTCAGCTCACCAAATGGGTTCTGCAAGAATAGGTGCTACTAAAGAAACTGGCGTTTGTGACGCACAGGGAAAAGTACATGGATTAGAAAATGTATACATCATGGACAGTTCAACTTTCCCTCGGTGCTCAGGGGTTAACCCTATGGTATCTATCCAATCTGTAGCACACTACTTGAGTAATAAATTTATTGGTTAAAACTCTAGGCAGAAAAATTTAGTTTAAGGATACGGAGTCTCTTCTATATATTCGTATATCTGATTTTCTGTTTCCTGAGTTTTCTCGAAAATCTCTGAAGCCCTTTCTCCTAAATCAATAAACATTGCGTTAGTCTCTGTATGGATTGTTTTCCCATAATATATTATTGATTCGGCATAAATCTTTTTTCCATCTATTTTTGAAATCCATGCTTCGATAATAAATTCCTTCTCTATCTGAACAGGAAAAATATAATTTACTTCTAACTTTGCAGTTACACATGCTCTTTTATGTATGGTTGAAGCATAACCCATTAAGTCATCAACAGCTGCAGAGAGAATTCCTCCGTGCACTAAGCCTGGTCCACCTTGAAATTGTTTATCAAAAGTGTATCTTGTAATTACCTTCGAATCTTGAAAAAAAGCTTTCATTTTCATTCCATTTTCGTTTTGACTTCCACTCACAAATGTATCGGGATACCAATATGAGAGTTCCATACCATTCTCCCAAATACTGTCTTTTTCAACCTCGACCAAGTTCCCAGAAATATATTTATACTTCAATTTTCTTTCCTTGATATAAGTAAACTACTCAGACTCTTAGTTGTGCCTGAACAGTTGCATTTGTAATGTCTGACCTAGTACGTTCAATGATAGAGCGTGCATTATCAGAAAGCCTTCTTAAACCTCCGGTCATCCCGTCTGGATAGTCCAGTTCGCTTAAAATATCCATTCCTAGCTCCATGATTGACAAATACTTTGAAGATGCCTCTATTTCAAGTTCTCTTAGTAAATCAAGTGCTCTTCTTCTCCATTCACCAATAGCATCTCCTAATCCACCTACATACCCGACAGCTGAAACATTGAGTTCAGAAGGGAAAAGAAGAATCATATCTTTTTCAAAAGCTAAGACTAAAGATGCCTCTACCATTTCCTTTTCTGCATCTACTACGAACCCATTATATTTAATCATTGGATAGTCATATGTCATTAACATCAGCTCACTTAAGCACTTCTGACACTCTATTAGATACTTCTCAGCCTCATCTATCTCTTGTCGATGCACAGATCTTATAGATTTTGAAGCATACTGAATAGCTTTTCTTGATATTTTTAATGATTCCTCTCTGACATTATAAATTGCATCAAAAGAATTTTTTAATTCAGAAACTACTTCTTTTTTTTCACTTTCATCAATCAATGGAAAATTAAACTGCCTCTCTTAATAGGCTCTCATCTCTGTCATGAATTTGGACATAATCACTAGAGTGCTCTAGTGAGTCATTGCTAATTGATATATGATTGTAGTTTGTGATACTTATTTCTCTTCTATAGCGGAAAGCATTCAAGGCATAGATTCCAAATATACAATCCAATACAAGGTGCAGGACGAATAAAGAAACAGATAGAAATTCAATTGCGAATGTAAAAGTCAATACTGCAGTAGAACCTAATAGAACATAAACTCTTCTTTGCTTTCTAATAAGGTCGCTAAAAGAATTTGATTCTAGTTCCGAACTCCCTTTGTACTGATATTCAGGGACTAAAACGGCAAGGCATAAAGAAGAAATTAACAATATTAATATAATCGGTGACGTCAAGCCCTGTCCCTTCTGTCTTAATTATATATTAACATTTTCAAATATAATTTTTTAGAATTGAAATTAAAATTTATTATCGTCTCCTTTAATTAGTCTCTCAAAATTTGGCTTATGTCTCCAAAAGATCAAAAGTGCTATCAAAAGGAGCAAGATCGAGCCACCATTCTGCTGAAGTATTGAATACTCAACATAACTAGAATGCATTACTGAGGATTCATAAAAAATAAATATTGAACTCAATACAACTGAAAGGCTTGCTAATGCTGAAGTCTTGGTTAACTTGAGTACAATAGAATAAGTAACTAAAAGTAATACCAACCATAAAGGACCTACTTTTTCCCAATGAACGTAGACATAAAAGTTCTCATAGTGAGAAGGCATAGAGAACAAAAATAATAAAAACCCTACATAACTTGCAACCCCTTTTCCTCCTCTAAATTTATAATATAATGGATAGCAATGTCCTACTATTACAGCAAATGCTGACATGTATATACCTACATGCCATGCAAGGGGAGAGGTCTCAAAACAACAATTTGAACTCAGGTAGAATGTCCAAAAGTAAGGCGCAATAAATCCTTTTAAAACATCTACCAGCAATACAAGAATTGCCACTTTTTTACCTAAAACCCTAAGTACATTTGCAGTCCCAGGATTCCCACTACCTTCATTGCTTATATCAACATTATTAAATCTAGCAACTAAATAGGCAGCATTAAAACTACCCAATAAATAACTTGTTATGAATACACAAAACAAATAGGTAAACAGATCTAGATAAATAGGCATATAATTATTTTATCTAGATAAATTTAAATATTTGCCCTTATAAATGTTTATAGTTTGAAGTAATGAGTAAAGAAATTTGCTGGAAAGAGGCATCGAATGACCAAAATTGTAGATGCTTTAGATGTAATAAAAATATATCTTGTTCTGATAAAGTAAAATATACTTCTGAAATAGAAGCTAGAAAAGAACGAGGCTGGAAAGAAGAAGAATATAAAACAAGATTGACTACCTACCATTGTGCCTCTTGCGAAGGTTGGCATTTGGCTTCCGTTGGAAATTAAATAAACTATCCTTTTATTATGAATGATTTATTACTTGGAATAGTACAAGGGATTACTGAATTCTTACCAATTTCATCAAGTGGGCATTTAATATTAATTAATAGCTTTTTTCAAGATGCAAACATTGATATCTCAATGCTTACACTTCTACATCTTGGCACACTTGGCTCTATTCTCTTTTATTACAAGTCTGAAGTATCAAAAATCCTTTTCCATCCATTAAAAGAAAGAGCTATATTGGGCAAAATATTTATAGGAATACTTCCAGCAGGTTTGATTGGATTATTTACAAATCTTTCAAAGATAATTAGTAACTCTGTAAACATTCTTCTTTATACGGGAGCAGCCTATATTATTCTTTCCATAGCCCTTTACTTATCAAAAAATATAACTGAAGGAGAAAAGGGTATTTTACAAATTACAAGTGCGGATGCCTTCTATATTGGAATTGCCCAAGCAACTGCTCTTCTTCCTGGAATTTCCAGAGCAGGGGTAACATTGATTGCTGCACTTCTAATCGGAATGAAGAAAAAAGATGCTTTGCTTTTTTCATTCCTACTAGGAATACCAACTATTGGAGGAGCTTGGATCTTCTCTTTAATCAATCAAGGTGCTAATTACAAATTCATTTCTATTATTGCTACCTTACTAGCATTCTTTTTTGGCTTGCTTGCAATAAAAATTCTTGTTAAATTCACTTTAGAGTCAGACCTACACAAGTTTAGTTTCTACACTCTTATTTTAGGTTTTCTATTAATATACATAAACTGATTAAACCTCGTAATTAGAACTATTTCGGACAACTTGCGCAAGCTTTACATTAATTAAGCTCGGCTTGCCTGATTTGTCGGCTCTACTTAAAGCAGGAATTAAATTTTTTGGTTTGGTTACTAGTTCACCATACCCACCCATCGACTCGACATATTTATGATAAGGCCTATACCCTAATGTGTCTGCTACGGTATTCCCTGGAGAAAAAGCTTCATGAAAAGTTTTAATATTGTTCCAAACCCCATCCATTCCAATTATTCCGATAATTGGAAGATTCAATCTAATATAAGTATCAAATTCGAATCCATTAAAACCAAAACCTCCATCACCAAAAATAATGAACACCTTTTTTTTCCTGTTTGCAATTTTTGCACCAAGTGCATATCCTGGTCCGGTTCCCAAACTTCCAAAAGGTCCTGGATCTAGAACCCAGCCTTGCTTGGATGTTTGTAGTCTTTTAGCAGTAGAAGAAACTATATCCCCCCCATCAACAGCTACTATCGCATCCTTTCCAATGTACTCAGAAACAATTTTTGCAAATTCTTCTGGATGAAACCCATTATGATTTTCTATAGACTTTTCAATGAGTTCAGTTTTTTTAATCTCAACGCCTTGTAATTCTTTTATCCAACCATTGATCTCCCGTTTCATTGTATAGCTCGATAATTTATTCACTACTAAATCAAGACTGCTATTGATAGCAATAGAGGGATGAATATTCCAATAAAGTTTTTCTTTATCTGGATCTATAGAAATTATGCTTGCATCTTTTGCAATACCCTCTCCGTATTTCAATCTGAAATCAAAATCAACTCCCAATGCAATTACTAAGTCGGACTTAGAGAGGGCATACTTTCTAGATCTTGAGAAGAAGTATTTACTTTTATATGGAACTGACCCTCTGGCCTGACCACTTAAATAAGTTGGTAGTTCACATGAAGCTACGAATTGATTCAATTCTTTGATGCTCTTTACCTTAGAACCAATAAGCAATACCGGTTTTTTTGAGTTCAAAATAGCAGTTTTTACTTTTAAAACTTTCTTGAGTTCATTTTTTTTTAGTTGAACTTTTTTATCTAAGATAATCTTGATATCACTTTTACTCACCAACTCTACTTGCACATCCAGAGGTATGTCTATAAAAGAAGGGCCTCCCCTACCATCGAAACAAGCCGTGATTGCTTTATGTATTTTTTGTTCAAATTCTTTTGGACTTAATATTGTCGAAGAATATTTTGTTATTTTTTCAACCATGGGTGGGTGATTAAACTCCTGTAGTCCACCTCTCCCCTCTTGTCTTCTGTAGTGTCTACCAGAAACAACTAAAAGAGGGACATTGGAAAAATGAGCTGTAGCTATAGAATTTATTGAATTCATAAACCCAGGACCAGCTGTTACTAGGGCTACTCCTAATTTTCCTGAAACTCTTGAGTATGCTTCAGCTGCAAATACTGCATTTTGTTCGTGACGCACATCTACTATTTCTATTTTTTCTTTTCGACAACTATCCAAAAGAGGAACGATATGGCCACCTGTAAGAGTAAATACTGATTTGACTCCTATCTCTGACAAAATTTGAGCAAACCTATCACTAAGAATCAGCTTTTGCATATTTAATTAATTGATATATTGAGAGGAATTTTTTTTGGTTTTGTTTGGATAATACTTTCAGCAATCTCAACAAATGCCTTATAAACCATGCTTTTTTTTGAATTTATTAAATCTCCTGAATCAGCTAATCTACCAACTTCGGGGTCTAGAGGAACTCTTCCTAAGAAATTAGTCTCCAGGTTTTCTGCCAGAGATTTTCCACCCCCTTCTCCAAATGGAAAAAGTTTTTCTTTATCTGTTTGAAGATACGACATATTTTCGATAACTCCTATTACTTCTGACTTTACTTTATTTGCCATAATCCCTGCTCTCTGTGCAACATCAGATGACGTTTTCTGAGGCGTAGTAATTATCAAAGTCTCTGAAATTGAGAGAAACTGAGATAATGAAATTGATACATCTCCTGTTCCTGGAGGCATATCTATTAACAGGAAGTCTATATCTTGCCATATTACTTCATAAAGAAATTGTTCAATCGCTTTATGAAGCATGGGTCCTCTCCAAATGACAGCCTCATCATTTTTTACAAAATAATCCATTGAAATTACTTTAACCCCATGTGCATAAGACGGAAGTATCCTTCCTTCAAAAGGTATTGGAGGAAATATTGCACCTAACATTTTTGGAATTGAATACCCCCAAATATCAGCATCCATAACTCCTACTTTTTTACCAAATTCATGAGTCATTGCCAAGGCAAGCATTGCAGAAGAGGTTGACTTTCCCACTCCTCCCTTCCCACTTGATACTCCTATTATTCTTTTACCTTGCCCGAAAGTCTTTTTTGACTCTTCAATTGGCAAGTCTATGCCAAGTTCCTTCTTAGCAAAAGAAAGTTGTTTATCATCGGGTTTGACAAATTCAACTTCTAGGTCTTTGTCTAATTCTTTAATTAAATGAGTTATAGCTTCCCTTACCCAGAGCATATTGGAATAATCAACTATAAAAACGGCCCCTTTCTCATTTTTTTGTACAGCATTTAGCTGTTTAAAAGATAAATCGAAACCTGGATAAAGTTTACTATTTAAAAGATCCGCCATCTTATCAGTTTATGATTATTTAGCGATTAAATTTGAATTATGACTAAAAGATTATCAGTTTCAGTTGCTTTAATAATAATTTTAGCAATAGCGATGCTCAACCAAAATAAACAAAATGTCAATAATTCAGAGATGGCTTATTCAAATATAAATAATGATATTGTTCTTATCAATACAGATCTGCTTTTATCATCTGGGGAACAAACAAATTTAGACGAAGTACATGAAAAAGAGTATCTGCTAATTAACATCTGGGCAAGCTGGTGTTCTCCATGTTCTGATGAAGCACCAGATCTTAATGAGCTATCAGGCGCAACTAATTTATCTGTTTTAGGGCTTAATCTGAATGATACTAAAGATGCAGCTACAGATTTTATAGTTGATTTAAAAATTAAATATCCAGTTGTGTTGGGGGAAGAAGACGTAGGTAAGATTATTTCTCAATTTAGTTGGTCCGGAATTCCCACATCAATTCTTATTGATAAAAATAAAAGAATAGTATCAACCATTTATGGAGAAGTAAAAGAGGAGAAAATTCTAAGTTTATTAAATTCTCTTTCAAATTAACTATTAACTATAATATTTTATGTGGATCAAATAACTTTTTGGAGAATCTTTCTAGTCCTCGGTACAGGGGTAGTTCTAGGTAGTTCTGGATTGTTTGCATTAAAGCTTCTTTTCTCTATAACGGGTCGAAGAAAATTTATAGATATTTTCACCCGAAATTAATTTAGTAGCGGGGGTAGGATTTGAACCTACGACCTTCGGGTTATGAGCCCGACGAGCTACCAGACTGCTCCACCCCGCGCTGAATAAAAATAGTAACTAATATAAAAGAAAAATCAAGTTATTTATTATTTTCATCCAATAATTCTAAAGCTTTGGAGACAAGTCTTTCTGCTTGTTCCATGAGGCTTTGATAAGTTCCTAAGTCTCCTTCAAGGAGAGAGTCCTGCGCATTGCTGAATGCCTCAGATGCATAGGTGAGTATGTCAACGATTGCGTCATCTCCTGATAGACTTTTTTCAATACTTTCTTCAAAAGTTGCGTCACCAAAAATTGATGCCAGAGCAGCATCTAGAGATGTTTTCATAATGATTTTATCTTGATATACAACAACAACAAACTTAAACTCAGGTAGCGGATTTTCTTCTCCCTGAAGATAGATTGGTTGATAGTACAAAATAGATTCATCAATTGGGACTACAAATAAGTTCCCCTTAATTACCTGAGACCCTTGTTGATCTAGTAAAGTAAATATTTGAGAAATATCAGGATCTTGTTGAATCCTAGTGGCTACTTGAGAGGGGCCATCAATAAAATCTCCCTTTGGTAAGTAGTAATTAATTAACCTTCCATACGCTTCAGGATCTGCATTTGCTACCAAAAATGACTGCATATTCGGTCTATTTTCTGGATTAAATGGTTGTAATATCAAATATGAAAGCTTTTCTTCTCCAGGAAGATTCATCAATAAATAGTAAGGAACCATTGGCCTAAATCCTAATTCCGTCAATTCTCCACGCAACCTAGCGATTTGAGGAGTAGTAGATGAATCACTCGGTATAGACCAAGGATCTTCATCTGCATAAAAAACTCTAGGATCAGTCATATGATAATCTCTATACATGTCTGACTGTATTGTAAAAAAGTCTTCGGGATACCTTAAATGTCCTAGAAGAGATTCGGGCATATCAGATTTTGCAGTAAATAACTCCGGAAACATTTGAGAATATGATTCAATCAGAGGATCTTCTGTGTCCTGAACATAAAACACCATTGACCCATCGTATGCATTAACAGTAGCCTTTACAGAATTTCTAATATAGTTAAAATTTTCTGGAAGTCCCGAACGTTCATTGATTCTGGACGTATTAGCTCTTTCAGCATACGGAAAGCGATCTGAGACAGTGTACATATCAACTATCCAAAATAAATTTCCATCTACTAGTACAAGATATGGGTCATTATCCGTATATAAAAATGGTGCAGCTTTTATTACCCTCTCAACAATATTCCTAACCATAATTATCTTGGAATCACTTTTAATCTGGTTTGAGATTAATATATTTAAATCGCTATACCTCAATGCAAAACCTAATCTATTGATTAGTGAACCTATCCCGACTCCACCCTTACCTGAATAATTAGTATAAGCCACTGTTTGACCTCCAGAGGACATTGGATAATCTACCTCATCTTGTAATGTGTTTACAAATACATAATCTCCAACCTGTGGTCTTTCCCCAAAATATATTCTTGGTTGTTCCACTTCAAGTTCGGGAACACTTGTTGTAGCAGGAACACCTTTCACGTAAAAATCTGGCTGCCCCTGTGCAGCTACTTCATTTGCAGGGCTAAATACTACTCCAAAACCATGTGTATACTGAAGCCTTTCATTAACCCAACCTGTTGCTGGCAAACTCGTTTGATCTAACTCTCTTGCTGCAACCATGACTTGAGTCTTCTTGCCTTCTATCATGTACCTATCAACATCTACTTCTGTTAATCCATAGTAAGCTCTTATTTCTTGGAGTTGACTATAGGTCTCAGCAAGAACCGTTGGATCCCAAAGGCGTATATTGTCAATAGTTTGCTTATTATCTATCAGACTTGAAGAAGTCAGATTATTTGATCCCGCAAAAGGAATCTCTTCAATCTTATCGAGACCATAGGCAAGTCGAGTATATTTAATATTATCTGAAACATAAGGTAATTCTTTATTTAATTCATCTGGTAAAACTCTAAATCTCTGAATTGCAGCCGGAACAATGCCCCCAACAATTACTGAAACAGCTAACCATAAGCCTATAGCTGTACTTGGCAACAACCAACCTCTTCTTCTTATGTTAAATAATAATAAAACAGCACCAATAATAGATATTGATATCAACAGATTAAGTGCAGGAAGATGAGCCTTTACATCAGTATAGCTTGCTCCAAAAACCTTCCCCCTTGGTGAGTAAAGTAGATCATAAGCATCTAACCTGTAGGCTACTGCTTTCAACAAAGCTATAAAAGCAAGTAAAACTGAAAAATGCGCCTTAGCTCCACTGCTTACTTCTGGTAATTGCCCTGGTCTTAATTGAACAGCACCAGTAGCAAAGAAATAGAGTCCAACAATAGCTGAACACACAATGACTAGCTGCATAGTCCAAGAAACTATCTGTCTGTATAAAGGGAGTCCGTATATATATGTAGAAATGTCAGAATTGAAAATAGGATCTTTTATCCCAAACTCAACTTGGTTTAAAAAAAGTAGAACAGGTTCCCATAGAATTGAAGCACCAACGCCTAGAAATAATGAAAGAGCTATGGATGCAGGAATTCGAAACCTGACGAATTTTTCATTAGCCCAACTCTTTAATCGAGACATAGGGTCAGGGTTATCAAAGTCTAAAGAATCAAATATATCTAAAACTGGTGAAGCGCGGACAGCAAGACGTAAATTAATAAAGATAAATAAAAATGCTACCAAAGAGGTCCCCGCTATAAGTGACAAACGAGTCAGTATTATTGTCCACCAAACACTACTCTGATTAATTGATCCAAACCAAAGAAAATTTGTATAAAATGCTGCAAATCCTCTTGCAAGTGAAAATCCAATTACTGCAATGAAAATTAAAAAAGATAAACCCCTTCTCTCTTTATTTTTTGAAGATCCAAACTTTCCAGTACTAACCATATTTCATTATTCTATGTTTAGCCTGTTTTAACGTGAAATAAATTCATTAATTACCTGGAGAGATTCTTGAAAAGAATCTACAGCAATGATTGAGGTGTTCGTATCGCTAAGGTCCATAGCCTCATTAAAGTTACTGGTAGGAACAAGTATAAGTTCTGCTCCAATTCTTTTAGCTGCTATAACTTTTTGCTTAATACCTCCAACAGGGCCGACGGAACCATCAATCTCTATAGTTCCTGTTCCGGCTATTACTTTGCCTTTAGTAATATCTTCCAACGTTAATAAATTGTAAACGTTGAGAGCCATGAGTAATCCTGCTGATGGGCCGCCTACAGATCCTGTCTTTATATCTATGTCAAATGGGAATTCATACTTCTCATTAGGAGTTGAGGCTAAGAAACCTACCATTGGCTCTTCTTTATATTCAACATGTTCTATTAATTTTGTATCAAATTTTTGTAATTTTCCATCTCTAATATACGAAACAGACACTGTATCTCCAATCTCATATGTTCTAAGTTTCCCAATGAAATCAGAGACGGAAGAAACTGTGTGATTATTAAGTTGTATAATTAAATCATCTTTTTGTAATTTATTAATAACTGGAGAGTCATCAAGCAGACTCACAACAAGCACTCCGTCACCTGAAATTACTATCTCGTATCCAATCGTTTGAAGAGCAACCGCAATAGCTACATTCTCAGAAGTTTTTATACTATTTATACTTATTTGATTTAATACTTCAGGAGTTATTCCTTTAGGCAAGATTTGTTCTCTTTCATACAAATCAACAGAATCATCAAATTTTGCCCAAATATAAGAATAATAGTTTGCTTCATCTCTTCTAACAGTAAGTTGAAATAAATTACCATCAAAAGGGTAGGTCTCTTCTAATGAGATTTCAATAGCCCACTGATATGGAGGACCAGGAGACATAAAATAATAATCAGTCTTTAGAAATCCAAAAGGGGCTATTGAAACTAAGAGTATAAGAAAAATTTTTGTTTTTGTTCCAGCTTTTTTTATATATCTTTCCACAACTCTATTCTATAGGTTCTTGTAATAAAAAAGAGCCGGTCAAAGACCGGCTCTTAAAAAATTATGTAATTTTTAATTTATGAACATGGACCTGCATTCCAATCATATGCTGCTGCAGTTTCACCTACATACCCTGATTCAAGAGACCTAGATCCGCTAGGTATACTTCCATCTGGTTGTGCGATTGAACTATCAGCATCTGCTCGGTTTTGACCCAACTCTCGAGTCGGCATCATACCGTCAGATTCAACATTAACATTGGCTGCGGCTCTTCGTATTCCAGCTCTTGTTATATCTCCACCTTTAATAGCAGCTTCAAGTACCCCTTTAAGGTGATACTGTGAAGCCCAACCAGCAACTAAGAAGGTGCTAGCTGAGTCTGTGAAGTTACCAAGCGTAGCACGCATGGCTGCATGGCCGGCTGTGTCCGCTTCAAATGGATCCACGAATGCCATGGTGTAAATAGCTCCTGACTCGAAGACTCCTTTTAGAGCAAAGCCTTCTGCTACAAAAGCATCGTTATATGATGGTGCTGCCAACATTGCTAGAGGAATAACCCCTGCCTGTGCAGCTCCTCCAATAACTTGTGCCATCAATCCTGGACTTAGTGCTGGAAAATAAGCATCCACAGGCTGAGTAATTAATAACCCAGCAGCTTGAGCAACATCAAACTCTGTAACTGGTGGGATATATTCCCAGGCTACTTCTAGCCCGTTCCGTGTAGCTGCGCTTCTAACACCAGCTGCCCAGTCACCACCATAGTCACCTTGATATGCCATAATTCCTATTGTCTTTATTGGTGCAGGATAATTACCCATTGCCCAGTCAACTGCATTCATTCCATCTGCACAGTATGCAGATCCGAACTCAACAATTAAGCCTTTGTCTACGCTCTTGTATGAAAAACCTGAATACCAGCTCATAGGTGCTGCCACCATATTGTCTGCATCAAGTTCATCGAGAATAAACATTGTTTGAGGCGTACCTATTGACATAGCTAGAGCAGCTACATCATTTCTAATGGCGTTATATCCTTCTAAATGTTTTTGTGGATTATAAGATGTATCTTGACCTTCAGTGACCGCAACACTATATCCACCAATACCTCCTGATGAGTTTACCCAAAGCCAGAAAGCTCTTTGACCTGTCTCGAGTGCAACTGACACTGCCGCATATGGTCCTGTATAGTCATTTAATAGACCAAGGTATATACAGCCTTGAGCAGGGTTTGCACCTGTTGGAACTCCTCCAACGGTATCCGGACAAGGTTCACTGGTAACTCCATCCCCTGTCTTAACAGTGCTTGCAGTTGTAACTGCTGGAGAATCTAAAGTCTCTGCGCTGACTTGTTCTACAGGTTCACTAGTTTCTTCAGTAGCTCCCCCTCCACATGCTGTTAATACAAGAAGAAGTATTGAAAAAATAATCATTCCACGCTTACGCAATAGTTTCATATTCCCTCCCTTTATTGTTTATTGTTAGTACTAATACGAATAAGGATACTATATGAAGATAAACTTAGTATGAAAAAGGCCAAGCTTTAAAATAATTGCGTAACCTAAACCAAATTCCCCATAACCCTCTTGGTTCAAAGATTAAAAAACCAATAAGCAACAGAGCAAAAACCAATCTTTCTATCTGTGTTGGGTGTAAAGGTAGTTCCACTCCATAGACCTCAAAGAAATGCATGAAATATTTTATAACGCCTGGAATGAGACTAAAAAATACAGCTCCAAAAAGCGGACCCAAAACTGTGCCTGCCCCTCCAATAATGACAACAGCTATAAATGTAATTGAATAGACTAAATTAAACTGGCTAGGATCAACCCCACCAGACATAACAAAAATTAGTGATCCTGCAATTCCTGCATAAAAGCTTGAAAGAGCGAAAGCTGAAGCTTTAAATCTATACAGATTAATACCTATTGCTTCAGCAGCTATATCTCTATCTCTTATAGCAGCATAAGCTCTTCCAATTTTTGATCTCATTAAATTCTTTACACCGACACCAGCGAGAAGAAATAATAATAAACTTAAAAAGAAAATAAATTGATTTTTTTCTATGTGATATGAACCAAGATGGAAACCATCATTAAAATCTATACCGAAAATTTTTAATCGTGCAGTCTTCCTTCCTAAGCCACCTCCTCCAGTTACACTTTTCCAATTAGAAAATATATAGGAAGATATATATAGAAATCCTAAAGTAACTAATCCAAGATTTAAACCCTTTAATCTAACTGCTAACGGAGCTACCATCAAACCAACTAAAGCAGGAACAATTCCAGCTAAAGGAAGCCAAATTAACATATCAAGTTCATAGCCTATAATGTATGTACTACCCACTCCTCCAAGAACTGCAGAAACATATGTGCCGATTCCTATGAAAGCCCCGTGTGCCAAACTAATCTGTCCAGCAAAACCAGATAGAATATTTAAGCCCCATGCAGCAATAGCCGTCAGCAAAGCAGTAGTAACTAAGTACATCCAGTATTGAGATAGGTAGAAAGATGAAACAATAAGTAAGAGTAAACCCGTAAATGCCCAAACTTTTTGAGTTGTCGTATTGAGTATTGCTGTCTCTTTTTGATAATCAGTATAGAGTTTTGGTCTTCCCTTCATACTCTTTCAACCACTTCTGTCCCAAATAGCCCATGTGGTTTAACTATCAAAATTGCAAACATAATCAGATATGGAGCAAGCAAGGAGAAACCACTACCGAGGTTAATTCCTGTAGCACTCTCAAAAGGAAATTGATAATAAGCTACATAGCCTTGAGTCAAGCCAATTATCAAAGAACCGACAATTGCACCTGGAATAGAATCTAATCCTCCGATTACAACAGCTGGTAAAGCTCTAAGAGCAGAAATAAAACTTAAGTTTGTTAATAAATTGAACCCACCAGTAATAAAAAATCCAGCAAAAGTGGCGAGTATGCCTGCTATAAACCAGACTAAACTAAAAATCCTACCAACATTAATACCTTGAGCAAGTGAAGCTTCTTGATCAAAAGATGTTGCTCTCATAGCTATTCCATATTTTGAAATTTTAAAAAAGTACCTAAGAAATAGAACTGATACTACAGCTGTAATTAAAGCCCCCATCTCCTGAAACTTCATAATTACTCCCCCATAATTATTCAAGACTGTCACTGACCCAAATGTCCCCCATGTTGTAATAGGATCTCCCATCGAACGAGGGTTTAGGCCCATCCAGTTGTCAAGTACAGTTCTAAGAAGAATATCTAATCCAATAGTTAATATTGCTACAGAAAAAACTGGCTCTCCAACCATTGGTCTTAAGAAAGTTCTTTCTAATAGCGCGCTCAGTAAACCTGTAGCTATTAAAGCAACTATGAATGCAATCCAGAAATTAATTCCTCTATCTACTGCTAAAGCACTAATAATACCTGCTCCAACAACAACCAATGCTGGTTGTGCAAAACTTAATACATCCATAGCTTTATAAATCAAGACAAAGCCTATTGCAACTAAGGAATAGACTGCCCCTAAAGCTAGCCCTTCAAATGATGCTTGCAAAAATATTGTCATCTATACATGGTTTCTATTAACTCAGAGAATTGATCTACTAAAACATTTCTTTTTATTTTTTGAGTAGCAGTAAGCTCCCCTTCTTCATGATCAAGTTCCTTTGGAATCATTTCAAATTTTCTAACCTCAAGAGTAGAGGTTGACTCATTTGCTCTAATAATTTCTTTGCTTACTAGTTCTCTTACTTCCTCTTTCTCAGATAGGTCTCTATAAGTTGTATGTGTAATCCCTTTTCTAACAGCCCAATTAGATACTGTATCAAATTCAATTCCAATTAAAGCAGACAAAAATTTTCTCTTATCTCCAATTACAATTGCTTCTTTTATAAATGGAGAAACTTTAAGTGCATTTTCTATTTCAGATGGTGAAACATTTTTTCCACCACTTGTAATAATGATATCTTTTTTTCTATCAACTATTTTTATAAATCGTCCAATCATCTCTCCTACATCTCCAGTGTGGAGCCACCCTTCTTCATCTAGTGTCTCTTTCGTTGCTTCTTCATCCTTAAAATAGCCTTTAAAAACTCCTCCATGTCTTATCAATATCTCTCCATCATTAGCAAGCTTTAATTCACATTCTTTATTTGGGACACCAACTGTTCCCAGTTGAATATTGTCGTAATCATTTCCTGTTGCATAGCCTGTATTTTCAGTCATCCCATAACCTTCAAAAATGGGAACCCCTAAAGCCATAAAGAATTTTAAAACTTCAGGAGATATAGGTGCAGCTCCCGATGCCGCAATATCTACCTTACTTATCCCTAACTTTTTACATATTGACCTAAAAGAAAGGTTCCAAGTAATAAAATCTATAGTCCTTGCAAGAGGATCTTTAAATCCTTTGTCTAATTTCCTGTCTGCAGAATATGTGCCAATTCGTAAACTTAACTCAAATAAAATTCTTTTTAAGAAACTGGCATCTTTCATTTTTACCAAAACACTTGCATGCATCTTTTCTAATATCCTTGGAACAGCTGCAAAAAAAGTTGGTTGTATTTCCACAAGGTCGTCTTGCACAGTATCAATAGACTCAGCCATATTAAGTGTTGCCAACAAATGTGAGCCTAGGACTAAATCTACTAGTCTTCCAAAAATATGACAAAGTGGCAAAAAAGATACAAATTCTTGTTGTTCTGTATTTAGATTTTTCATTATATTGAAGTTCATAATATTGGATCCAACCCATTCAAGATTTGCATGGGTGATCATTGACCCTTTAGGAGGTCCGGTTGTTCCAGAGGTGTACACCATGATTGCAATATCATCAGGATCTATTAAATCTAATTTATCCACAACAAAATTTGGATTCTTTTCAAATTCATCTTTACCTATGTCAAGGAACTCGTCCCAAGTCATTAATAATGGGCTGTCATAGTGCGATATCCCTCTTGGTTCAAAATAAATTATTTTTTTCAGTCCAGGTAGTTCATCAATGACTTCTAATGCTTTATCTACTTGTTCTTGATCTTCAGCAAACATTATCTTTGACTCAGAATGCCCGATCAAATATGCTACTTCTGAAGCAGGATTTGTTGGGTAAAGACCTACACTAACTGCCCCTATAGCTTGAATCCCTACATCAGAAATAAACCATTCGGACCTATTTTCTGAATGGATAGCTACACAATCTTGTGTATCTATACCAAAGTAATTTAAAGCACAACCAATCCATTGAACTTGTTCCCAATATTGGCGATATGTTATTTCTTCCCATTTTCCAAAATTTTTCTCTCTCATTGCAATTATTTCAGGAAATCTTTCTGCAGTTTCTCTAATTTTCTTTGCAGGAGTTAACCCCCCCTTGTTCTCTATCTCTTTCATCAACTCTCGAACTGTTAACATACCTCTCCTAAATTATTCCTCTGAGCTTACACCTAAATAAGCCTCTATTACTCGGTTATTGCTTGCCGCATCTTTTGGTAACCCATCAAATAATTTTTGACCAAAATCCATTACAACTAGATGTTCTGCTATATCCATAACCATGTTCATGTCATGATCAACTAAAACAGTTGTTATCTTCAATTCTTCGTGAATATCAAGGATAAAACGTGCAATATCTTCAGTTTCCTCATTATTCATACCTGCAGCAGGTTCATCGAGTAAAATTAATTCTGGCTGCATAGCTAATGCCCTTGCTAGTTCAACTCTCTTTTGAATTCCATAAGGTAACGAAAGAATATAAGAAGATCTATATTCTTCTATCT
>Ga0115002_10001394_pt1 | contig 33377 bp, 4 predicted proteins | sample ArcticOcean_MG_C_8_FD_89576 | JGI IMG/M metagenome (GOLD analysis project Ga0115002, IMG submission 89576) | Marine microbial communities from western Arctic Ocean - ArcticOcean_MG_CB11_86 | ecosystem: Environmental > Aquatic > Marine > Oceanic | place: Arctic Ocean: Canada Basin | collected... | reverse complement strand
CGAGCATTTTCTCACAGAACTGGTCGACCACGCACAGGACAGGGTTGGGCAGATCGCAGCACTGCCGGCGGACGAACTGACAAAGGTCCTGGAGACCTGGAACGACACCGAGAGAGACTACGCGCTCGAAGGCACGCTGATGGATCTCTTCGAAGCCCAAGTGCAACGCTCCCCCAATGCGCCAGCCTTGATTTTTGAAGACCAGCGACTCACCTATGCCGAGTTGGACAAGGCATCGAATCGGCTTGCGTCCCGCCTGAAATCCATGGGCGCGGGGCCGGACATGCTCATTGGTATTGCCATGGAGCGCTCGATTGAGATGATCGTCGGGCTGTACGGCATTCTCAAGGCGGATGCCGCGTATGTTCCGATTGATCCAGACTATCCAGACGAGCGCGTCCGCTTCATGCTGGATGATTCGGGTATCTCGTTGCTGCTGACGCAGGAAAGATTTCTGCAACGATTCTCATCAGACCAGTATCGTTGCCTGGCCCTGGATACCGAATCGCTACAGGATGAGTCCGACGAAAGACCTGACCATCTTGTCCGTCCAGAACATCTGGCGTACATGATCTACACGTCGGGCTCCACGGGCAGGCCAAAAGGGGTGATGAATTCTCATCTCGGGATCTGCAACCGTCTATCCTGGATGCAAGAGGCCTACCCACTGGGCGCGTCCGACCGTGTGTTACAAAAAACCCCGTTCAGTTTTGACGTATCCGTCTGGGAGTTCTTTTGGCCTCTTCAGGTGGGTTCGGCCCTTGTGATCGCCAAGCCAAAGGGACACCTCGACAGTCGCTATCTTGCTCGTAGGATCCAGGAGGAGGCCGTGACAACGGTTCACTTTGTCCCCTCCATGCTGCAGATCTTTCTTGGTGAGCCTTCGATCCGCGAGTGTTCGACCCTGAAGCACATCATCTGCAGCGGAGAGGCCCTTCCGGTAGAGTCCGCCAATCTGTGTCGCCAGTTGATCGCCGCCGAGTTGCACAACCTGTACGGCCCGACGGAGGCCGCTGTAGATGTGACATCGTGGACGTGTCCGACCGAAATCCGAAGACATCACGTTCCGATTGGTCGCCCCATCGCCAACACGTCACTCTACATCCTCGACGCTGACATGAAACCAGTGCCCGTTGGCGTGCCCGGCGAGTTGCACATTGGTGGTATTTGCCTGGCTCGAGGCTACCACAATCAACCAGAACTCACCGCCTCGAAATTCGTCGCCCACCCCTTCTCAGCCGATTCAACGGCACGACTCTATAAGACCGGCGATCTCACCCGCTACCAGCCGGATGGTGATATCGAATTCCTCGGGCGTCTCGATCATCAGGTCAAGATCCGTGGATTCAGGATCGAGCTGGGCGAGATCGAGCAGGTCTTGAGAAGCCAAGAAGAATTAGCAGACTGCGTCGTACACATGGAGGTTGTCGCAGGAGAGGGCGAGCTGACAGCCTACTACGTCCGTAGCGAGGAAAGATCGGGGCCCTCGCTGAATGCCGACATGCTAAGAAATCGTGCCAAGCGGGAACTTCCCGACTACATGGTGCCCAGTCATTTCGTCGAGCTGGACGCGATCCCTCTGTCTCCCAATGGCAAGGTCGACCGACAGGCCCTGCCTCATCCTGGCACAGTGGCCGCAGCAAATGGCAGAGAAGAGCCCTTTGGCGAGGTGGAGGAACACGTCGCTCGATCATGGATGAACGTTCTGGGGACTGAGCAGGTTGGTCGGCATGATAATTTTTTTGATCTTGGGGGCCACTCTCTCCGACTCACGAAAGTGCACCGACAGCTCGAAGAGTATTTCGGCGACGCCGTTCCTGGCTTGATCGAGATGTTCCGCCTCCCAACAGTCCACGCCCAGGCCTGCGAGATCATCCTTCGGCGAGACGGCGTGTCAGCAGCAAGGCCTTCTGTCGCACGCACCACTCGCGAGTCGGTTCGCACCCAAAATCGCGACATCGCCCTGATCGGCATGTCCTGTAGATTTCCCGGCGCACCTAATGTCGATGCGTTCTGGCAGAATCTCCGTTCGGGCGTGGAATCTGTGACCTTCTTCTCCGATGAAGAGTTGCTCGAAGCTGGCGTCGACCCCGCACTGTTAGCGGATCCACGCTACGTGAAAGCCAACTCCATCGTGCAAGATGCCGACCGTTTCGATGCCGGTTTCTTTGGCTTCACACCGCGAGAAGCTGAGCTTCTCGACCCTCAACATCGGATCCTGCTGGAATGCTCGTGGGAGTCCTTCGAGAGCGGCGGCTACGATCCGCTGGCCTATGGTGGCCGTGTCGGAGTCTTCGCCGGGTGCGGCGCCAACAGCTACATCCTCAACAATCTGTATGGCAATCAGGAACTCGAAGACGTCGACTCTTTTCAGCTCTTGCTAGCCAGCGACAAGGACTACCTGTCCACTCGAATCTCCTACAAGCTGAACCTCAGCGGCCCGAGTATCAACGTGCAGACTGCCTGTTCGACGTCGCTCGTCGCCGTTGCACTCGCTTGCCAATCGCTGACGGAGGGGCACTGCGACATGGCACTGGCTGGGGGCGCAACTCTCAGCTGGCCACAAGTGAGGGGATACCTTCACAAAGAAGGAATGGTGTTCTCTTCCGACGGCCATTGCCGCGCCTTCGATGCTGACTCAGACGGCATGGTAAGTGGTAGCGGCGCTGGTGCCGTACTACTCAAGCCTCTCGACGCGGCTAAGGCGGACGGCGACACGATTTTCGCCGTGATCAAGGGCACTGCCGTGAACAACGACGGTGCGAACAAGATTGGTTTCACGGCTCCGAGCCAGGAAGGTCAGGCACAGGTCATCGAACAAGCCCTTGCCGCCAGCGGCGTGCAAGCCGACAGCGTCGCCTACATCGAGTCGCACGGTACGGGCACGACCTTGGGAGATCCAATCGAAATCGCTGCCCTCGCAAATGCTCACGGAGGCCGTGCGCCAGGAACGTGTGCGATCGGATCAGTAAAAACCAATATGGGACATCTGGACGCGGCGGCGGGGATTGCTGGACTCATAAAAGCGACACTCTGTCTGCGACACGGCGAGATCGCACCCAATTTGCACTACAACCGCCCGAATCCCGGAATCAACTTTGCGTCCACTCCATTCTACGTCCCCACAGAGTTGACACACTGGCCACACTCCGATCAGCACCCGCGCCGAGCGGGCGTCAGCTCCTTCGGTATCGGCGGGACGAATGTGCATCTAATTCTGGAAGAAGCGCCGCCTGTTACGGGACGCTCAGATACACGTGCACACCTCCCCTTCATCCTGTCGGCACGTACCCCGGAAGCTTTGCAGGGAGTTCGTGAGCAACTCGCACGATATGTGGAGGCGAACCTGGACGTCGATTCCGGCGATCTTGCATTCACATTGGCGCTGGGGCGACACGGCTTCGAGGAGCGCGCCTTCTGCACCGCCCGTACGGCGACAGAGTTACTGACGTCTTTGCGCGATGGCAAGAAAGAACTGTGGTCCGGTCGACTAGCTCCCTCGCAGAGTGAAGTCGCTTTCATGTTCCCGGGGCAGGGGTCGCAGTATCCTGGCATGGGACGGGATCTCTACGAGAATGAACCGGTGTTCCGCGAGCAGTTCGACCAGTGTGACCGGATTCTCACCCCCCTGCTCGGACAGAGCCTGAGGGACGTGCTGTTTCCCGCCGAGGTCAACGGTGACCACGCGGCAGCGGCGCTTCAGCAGACCCGTCTCACGCAACCCGCGCTGTTTGCAGTCGAATTCAGCCTTGCGCGTTTATGGATGAGTTGGGGCGTAAATCCTGTAGCCATGCTTGGCCACAGCATCGGCGAGTACGTCGCCGCGTGCCTTGCTGGTGTCTTCTCTCTCGAAGATGCACTACGAATCGTCAGCGAGCGGGCGCGCTTGATGCAACAGCTTCCGAGTGGCTCGATGCTGGCCGTTTGCATGGATGAAGTCGACCTGGCGCCATACTTGGATGATGGGTTGGATCTCGCTGTGCAGAATTCGCCATCAGCGCTCGTTGTCTCCGGACCGGAAGAATCCATACATCAGCTCTGCCTCCGATTGCAGGCGAAGAAGACACCGAACCAACTCCTACGAACGTCGCATGCCTTCCACTCGCGCATGATGGAACCCATTCTTGGGCCCTTCGTTCAATTTCTCACTCAGATGGATCTGCATGAACCCAAGATCCCCTTTGTATCAAATCTCACGGGAGACTGGATCACAGCTGCGCAAGCAACCGACCCATCCTACTGGGCTAGCCACCTGCGTCAAACCGTCCGCTTCAGCGACGGGCTTTCGCTCCTGCTCAATGGGTCATCCTACGGCCTGCTTGAGGTGGGGCCTGGAAAGGCTCTGACTGGTTTCGCACGGGCCAATCCAACTTGTGAAGCCAACCATCTGAGTCTCGCCTCCATGGACTCCGCAGATCACGACGCAGAGCAACGATCCCTTATCGAGACACTCAGTCGGTTGTGGATCGCCGGTGTTGATGTCGATTGGACGGCCGTCTTTTCGCAGGAACGTAGGCAGCGCATCCCCCTGCCCACCTATCCCTTCCAACGAAAACGGTATTGGATCGACCCACCAAAATCGACTGGGATCTCCGAAATATCTCAGCGCCTCCCGATAACACAGTGGCTCTCTTCCCCTACCTGGAAGCAGTGGCGGCAGCGTGACGATGTGCGCGACCTGAAACAGACTCGATGGTTGTTGTTTCTGGACGAGGAAGATTTGGGCAAGAGCATTGCCAGCAGACTTCGATCCGCAGGCGCTCGTGTCGCGACGGTCACTATGGGTGACCGTTTTCAACAGCTGGATGCAACGCAGTTCGTCGCCGCACCAGCAGATCCTGGCGCCTATGAGAATCTGATCGCAACGTTGTGTAAGGATGACCTCATGCCCACGGATGTCCTTCATCTTTGGCCACTGCCCTCTGCCGAATCGCAAGCGGACGCGGACGCTGCTCTGAGCCGGAGCTTCTACAGCCTCTTTGAGTTGGCCCGGGCCCTTGGCGCCGAAGCAGCCGATGCACGCCCCCGGATTCACAATGTGACGGCGAACATCTTCAGCGTCTTGGGAGAAGTCACCGAGAATCCCGTCGCCGCTACCGCTCTGGGTCCGCTGAAGGTCATCCCAAAGGAATATCCTGGATTCGAGTGCAGAAATATCGACCTGAACTTGCGGCAAGACGGTAACGTCTCCCTTGCCCATATGCTGTGGCAGGAGTGCATTCGTAACACCGATCTGTCCGTGGCTCTGCGTGGAGATTTTCGCTGGGTGCGCGTCTTCGACCAAGGCTCGTCGGAGAACGCCGCCCCGGCTCGCATCCAGCAGGGCGCGACCTATCTGGTCACAGGGGGACTTGGGGGCATTGGATTCATCCTGGCGCGACATCTTGCTCAGGCAGCGGGGGCTGATCTTGTCCTCATCGGTAGAACTCCTCTGTCCGATATAGAGTCCGGACCAACAGGGGACGACGCACGACGTAAGCTCGAACGTTTGAGCGAGTTGCGATCTTTTGGCACACGCGTCGAATATTTCTCAGCCGATGTCAGTGACCTGAACCAGATGAAGGAAGCTCTGAACGCTGCCGCTGCTGACAGTCAGGGCATCCGAGGTGTAATTCATGCAGCAGGTGTAGCAGGCGGTGGCGTCATCCAGAAAAGAAGCCGCGAGGAGTGCGCCCGTGTCCTGGATCCCAAAGTGAAAGGCACACTCGTTCTTGATGAGTTGTTCCGCACAACTACCCTCGATTTTCTTCTGCTCTGTTCTTCTACCACGGCGGTGCTCGGAGAATTCGGCCAGGTCGACTACGCGGCAGCGAATCTGTTCCTGGATGCGTTCGCCTCCCGAGATACTACGCCTGAGCCAGCGGTCATCTCCGTGAATTGGGACACGTGGAAAGAGGTCGGCATGGCGGCTGAGACGTCCGTTCCCGCTGGACTGCGACAAGCGCGAAAGCGGGGCCTTGAGACAGGAATCAGCAACGCTGAAGGGATCGAGATTCTTGAACGGATCCTTGCGTCATCGCAAAGTCAGCTCGTTGTATCGACTCGCAATCTTCAATCTCGTATCGAGGCTGAAAGATTTTTCACACCAGATACAATCCCTGCCATGCGTGACACCGCGCAGCAGCACGATCGACCTGAACTCTCCAGCAAGTTCCGTCCCCCCGAGTCTACAACGCAGTCTGCCATCGCTCGGATCTGGGAGGGATCCTTAGGGATCCGTCGCGTCGGTGCAGATGATGACTTTTTCGAACTGGGCGGCGACTCGCTGCTCGCCACGCAGGTCATCTCGCGTATCCGTGACGAATTGGGCGTGTCCGTACCGATGCCAGGTTTCTTCAACCATCCCACACTCTCTGGTTTATCTGAAAGTATCGATACGATCCGCTGGGCAACTGCGCAGGACTCGGAGGCGCTCCCGGACGCAAAGGATCATAGGGAGACATTCGAGCTTTGATTGACCCGTCCGACAACTGCTCCATCGAGGAATTCCTCTCCCAGCTACGCCGCATAGATGTCACCGTTGCAGTAAAGGGAGACCGGCTCGCCATCGATGCGCCAGAGGGTGCAGTGACTCCGGAGTTACGTGCTCAACTTGCCGCTCGAAAGCAGGAAGTCCTCGGTTTCCTTGCCGAAGCGGGAGCGGCGACAGATGCTCCGATCACAGCAGCGACGAGAAATGAGCCAGCACCTCTGTCCTTCGCGCAGCAACGCATGTGGTTCCTCGATCAGTTACAGAGCCAGTCTTCGGCTTTCAACTCCCCCGTTCACATACGCTTTACCGGCCCCCTCGACCTCGAGGCCCTCGCACACAGCATCTGTGAGATCTTACAGCGCCACGAAATCCTGAGGACGAACTTTCCCATCCAGAGCGGATCACCAGTCCCTGTCGTGAGTCCGCCAAGCCCTATCGATCTACCCGTAGATGACTGCTCATCCATGGAGGAGATCGAGAAGCTGGAGTATATCCGCTGCCGCATGCAGGCAGAAGCCAAGACTCCTTTCGATATAGCCCACGACTCGCTGATTCGGACAACGATACTGCGCTGCGCTGCTGATGATCACATCCTGCTACTGACAACACACCACATTGTGTCGGACGGATGGTCCGTCGGCGTCTTCCTTCATGAGCTGACGGATCTCTACAAATCGTTCGATGCAGGTACAACTTGCCCCTTGCCCGAACCCCAGCTGCAGTATGCTGATTTCGCGCGCTGGCAGCACAGCACATTCGTGGGTGAGAAACTCGAGCGCGATCTCAACTATTGGAAAGACGTGCTCAGCGGGGCACCAGACCTGCTTGCCCTGCCGATCGACCGCCCCAGACCGGCCGTCTATCGCTACGAGGGTGGCAAGGTCCGCTTCTCCATTTCGAGTGATCTCACAACGCAGTTAAAGAAACTCGCAGAGCAAGAGACGGCGACACTATTCATGGTCCTCTTGGGCGCATACTCCGCGCTGCTGTCGAGGATGAGTGGTATCAAGGACATCGTTGTCGGCTACCCCATCGCCGGTCGGAAACACAAAGAGATCGAGTCACTCATCGGCTGCTTCGTCAATACGCTTCTGCTCCGTAGCGAGTTCAGCGATGACATGACCTTTCGTCAGGTGCTGTCCCAGGTGCGTTGGGCCACAACCCATGCGTATGACCATCAGGAGCTGCCTTTCGAGAAGCTTGTGGATGAAATCCAACCTGAACGCAATCTCAGCCACAATCCTCTCTTCCAGGTTGTGTTTCTCTTTCAAAACGTCCCCTTCGAGCTCCCCGACTTCCCAGGTATGGAAGTTCTGCCCCGCGATGACCAGCAGTTCACGCCGGGTGCGACCTTTGACATGACCATGGTGATGATGGAAAAACGGGGCCACTTGCAGGCCGAATTGGAATACAACACAACCTTGTTCGATCAAGAGACGATCGAACGTTTCTGTTCGATGTACTGCGTGTTGCTCGAAGCCGCCGTCCAGCAGCCGGACCGATCGATCATGCAGCTGGAAATCCTCGACACGACGACGAGACACGAGCTCATCTGGGGCCGTAACGAGACGAAGACCGACTGCCCCGCGGACGCCGTCTCCCGCCTCTTCGAACGACAGGTCGAAGAAACACCGGATAGCATTGCTGTAGAGTGCGTGCAAGACGCGGTGACCTACCGTGAGCTCAACGAGCGCGCCAACCGGCTCGCCAGGCTCCTCCAGACACGTGGTGCAGGTCGCGATTCCATCGTGGTGATCATCATGGAACGTTCAATCGATCTGCTTGCCAGTCTGCTCGCGGTGTTAAAATCCGGTGCAGCCTATCTGCCGATCGACCCAAATGATCCCAAAGACCGGATCACCCATGTTTTGGGAAGCAGCAAGGCGACGCTACTGCTGACCAACGATGACAAATTGGCTGAAAGAGTCGCGTTACCTGATCACATGGAGTGCGTCGACGCTGCGGCTGTTGGAGATGAGCACGCAGTGGATAACCTAGGCGCCCACATCAAGGGTTCGGATCCAGCGTATGTGATCTATACATCGGGATCCACGGGCGAGCCGAAGGGGGCGATCGTCCAGCACAGTGCACTGACCAACTACATCTGGTGGGCGAAGAAACAATACCTCGCCGGTCAGACGTTGGATTTTCCCCTCCACACATCCGTCGCCTTTGACCTCACCGTGACGTCTCTCTACCTACCACTCGTATCGGGAGGCCGTGTCATCGTCTACGGTGAAACGAGTGAGAGTAGGATCCCGGCCATTCTCCAGATCGTCCAGGACAGAGCGGTGGACGTCGTGAAGCTGACACCGGCGCATCTGACTCTCCTGCGGGACATGGACCTGAAGGACTCGAGGGTTAAGAAGCTGATCGTAGGAGGTGAAGACCTGAGAGTCGATCTCGCGCGTACGATCCATGAGGCCTTCGGCGGAAATATTGAGATTTACAACGAATATGGACCAACAGAAGCGACCGTGGGTTGCATGATCCATCGATACGATCCGGCGCTCGACACCGCTACGTCCGTCCCTATCGGCGTACCCGCCGACAATGCGAGGATCTACCTTCTGGATGAGAATCGCCAGCCGGTACCTTCAGGCGCTGTGGGCGAGATGTATATCGCCGGTCAAGGAATCGCCAAAGGCTATCTGCATAGGGAAGATCTCACGCAAGAGCGCTTCCTACCCGATCCCTTTGTCCCGGACGACCGGATGTATCGGACGGGAGACTTGGCTCGGTGGCGAAATGAGGGAGTGATGGAGTTCTTCGGTCGTGCCGATCAGCAGATCAAAATTCGAGGCCATCGCATCGAACTGGGAGAGATCGAAGAAGAGATCTGTACTCGGGCGGCAGTTCGTGAATGTGTCGTGCAGCTTGTTCAACAGAAGACAACACCACCTGATGAGGACGATCTCAATTACTGCGTGGACTGCGGTCTAGCTTCCAACTACCCTGGCACGACTTTCAACGAACAGGGCCGGTGCAACCAGTGCCGGGCGTATGAGCAGTATCGACAGAAGGTGGAGCCCTACTTCAAGGGCATCGACGAACTCAAAACCCTCTTCTCCTCGTATCGGCAGGAGAAGCGCGGTGAATACGACTGCATCGTGCTCTTTAGTGGAGGCAAGGACAGCACGTACGTCCTGGGCCGGCTCGTCGACATGAATCTGAAGATCCTCGCTTATACACTCGACAACGGCTACATCTCTGAAGAAGCCAAGGACAATATCCGTCGTGTCGTCGAGACTCTGAGCGTAGACCACATATTCGGCACAACGCCCCACATGAACGCAATCTTCAGTGACAGTCTGACACGCCACAGCAACGTGTGCAACGGATGCTTCAAGACTCTGTACACGCTCAGCATGAGCCTGGCCAAAGAGAAGGGAGTTCCCTGCATTGTCACCGGCCTAAGCCGCGGACAACAGTTCGAGACAAGACTGTCCAACTTCTATCGTGCTGATGATTTTTGCGCAGAAACCGTCGACAACCACATAAAGCAAGCCCGGAAAGTTTATCATCGGTTGGACGACGAGGTCTCGCGTCGACTGGACGTGGAAATCTTTGCAGAGGACGACATCTTCGACGAGATTCAGATCGTCGATTTCTATCGCTTCTGCGACGTCAGCCTGGACGAGTTATACACCTACCTAGATGATCGTCTCCCGTGGGTACGTCCGTCAGATACTGGCCGATCCACCAATTGCATCATCAACGATGTGGGGATCTACATCCACAACAAGCAGCGCCACTACCACAACTACGCCATGCCCTATGCCTGGGACGTGCGCACTGGGCACAAGCACCGGGACGTGGCCTTGGCCGAGCTTGACGACAAGATCGACATCGACTCAGTGCGCCGGATCATGGGGGAAATCGGCTACGATGAACACGCCCGGGCGAAACATGCCGTCGAGCCCATCCTCGTGGCCTATTGTGTGACCGACGACGAATTGGACACCGATCAACTGCGTCTACAACTACGGGATCGACTCCCGGAGACAATGATTCCAGCTTTCTTTGTGCCCCTTGAAGAGATTCCACTGACTCGCAATGGCAAGGTCGATCGCCGTGCCCTCGGTGAGATTGAAATCACCCGGGGCAAGGTAGGTCCAGATTACGTGCCTCCTCGTACAACGATCGAGAAGAGACTGGTGTCGATTTGGGAAGATCTGCTAGGACTACAGCGGGTCGGCGTCCAGGAGGATTTCTTCCGACTGGGGGGGCACTCCCTACTGGCGGCCCAGGTCGGGTCGCGTATTGCCCAGGATTTGCATGTAGAACTACCCTTGGCCACTCTCTTCGATAGAGCTACGATCGAGGAATTGGCCGTCGCCATTTCAGAGAGCTCCGCCATTGGTCTGGAAGATCCTGATATCGAAGATATCCTGGCAGAGGTCGAGTCGATGACCGACGAACAGGCCAGAGAGCAGAGGATGCAACCCGCCCGGGACATCCCGGATAATCGGTAGGACCAGCGATGTCGAGTTCCGCAGAATCCGCCTTCGAGGATGTCGATCACATCCCCGAGCTGACACCAGAGCTACGTGCGCGCCTGGAGCAGCTCTCGCCCGAAAAGAGACGCCTGGCCATCGATCGCCTGCTGGCCAGGGGTGCGCAGCAGAGAAACACACAGCAAACCAGTAGATCGACAGCCAGCCTGGCCCCGGTCGGACGCGATAGCAACCTGCCTCTGTCCTTCTCCCAGGAGAGGATCTGGGTGCTCTCCGAGATGGATCGGGGAGACGCAGCTTATAACATCCCTGTGGCACTGATGCTAAAGGGTGATCTCCGACCTGAGATTCTGCGCCGCGTGCTGCTGGAGATCGTGCGTCGCCACGAGGCCCTTCGCACTCGCTTCGAGGTGGATGCAGGTTCCCCTGTACAGAGAATCGACGACGAGGCGACGATAACTCTGCCCTTGCAGGACCTGACCCATCTACCCGAACCGGAGCGCCTGCCTGAAGTCCACCAAAGGGCCAGCGACGAGCACAAGCTTCCCTTCGACCTTCGCCATGGCCCTCTGATTCGAGGTTGTATCCTCAGGTTGGAGACAGATCGTCATGTCCTGCTGTTGACATTCCATCACATCGTTGCAGACGGATGGTCGATGGCGATCGTGGTCAAGGAACTCGAAGCGCTTTACCGAGCTTTCGTTTCGGGAGCTGATGCTGTGCTACCAGAGATGCCGATTCAGTACGCTGACTATGCCTGGTGGCAGAGAGAATTGGTTCTTACGGGAGGTGTGGAGACCGATCTCCGCTACTGGGAGCGTGAGTTGGAAGACGCTCCGGCGATCCTCGAACTACCGGCGGATCATCATCGACCACCCGTGAGATCTTCGCGTGGAGGTGCTATGCGCTTCGACCTGGGAACCGCTCTGTCACAAAGGCTGGGTGTCCTGGCTCAGGAAGTGGGCGCGACGCGTTACATGGTGTTGCTGGCAGCGTTCTCGACATTTCTCCACCGACTCACCGGACGCGATGACATCGTCGTCGGCTCGCCACTGGCGGGTAGGACGAGGCCTGAACTCGAGTCGCTCATCGGATTCTTCGTAAACACGCTCCCCATGCGCTGCCGTCTTACCGGCAATCCGACATTCCGAGAGCTCCTCGCTCGTGTGAAGCGCACGGTCGTCAACGCGACCTCCCATCAGCAGTTGCCCTTCGAAAAACTGGTCGAAGTCCTGCAACCGGCTCGAAACCCGAGCCACACGCCGATCTTTCAGGTCATGTTCGGCTACCAGGAGCAACCACCTGCAACGATCAATCTACCCGGGCTCGACATCTCACCTCTGGAGATCGATGGAGAGACATCGAAGTTCGACCTGACGCTTCTGCTCGAAGGCAGGCACGACTCACTGTCAGGAGTGCTGGAATACAGTGCCGATCTGTTTGAAGCCACGACCATCCGCCGTTATGTGGAATCATTCCAACAGGTTCTGCACTCCATCGTCGAGTCACCCAACTCTCCGGTAGACGAAATTTCCTTGCTTACAAGCAAGGATGAAGCCAAGATCCTCGAGAGATGGTGCGGAACCTCCACATCCTATCCGAGAGACCGATCTATCCAGAGTCTCTTCGAAGAGGAAGTGACAAGGCATCCCGAGTCCATCGCGCTGCTCGGCGATGAGATCTCTGTGACCTATCGAGAGCTTGACGAGCGGGCCAATCGACTTTCACATCGTCTGATCGACAGTGGAATCACTCCGGGAGCCTCTGTCGGAATTTGCCTACAGCGCTCCATCGATCTGATTGCGGGAATCCTGGCGATTCTGAAGTCAGGCGGCGTATACGTTCCTCTGGACCCTGAGTATCCACGCGAGAGACTCGGGTTCATGATGGACGACGCTGCGATTCGGGCACTGGTGGCGAACGCTGAGACGAACCCTCACGTCAAACCATTGGCCACTGCCCGCCAGGTCGAGATTCTTCTCGTGGGTAATCTACCTTCGGTGGATTCGGAGGACGAGTCGAACAGTCCGGGGGTATCGACACCGGCTGATCAGATTGCCTACACGATGTACACATCGGGCTCGACCGGTAAGCCCAAGGGTGCGGACATCCCCCATCGGGCTATTCTTCGCTTGGTCAAGGAAACCGACTTCGTGGAGCTGTCGGAGCGTGAAGTCTTCCTGCAATACGCCCCGGTTTCTTTCGACGCTTCGACCCTGGAAATCTGGGGTCCGCTCCTCAATGGCGGCACACTCGTCATCCCGCCCCCAAAGGCTCTCTCTCTGGACCAGCTGGGTGAACAGATCCGCAAGCACGGGGTCACGACGCTATGGCTCACGTCTGGACTGTTCAATTTGATGGTCGACGAGAGAATCGATGATCTCCAGGGCCTTCGGCAACTGCTGGCGGGTGGCGATGTTCTTTCTGTGCATCATGTGCAGAAGGCACTGAATTCGCTGCCGGATACGCGCCTCATCAACGGCTATGGTCCCACAGAGAACACCACTTTCACCTGTTGCTTCACGATTCCGCGGCAAGACTGGCAGGGACGATCCATTCCCATCGGCCGCCCGATCGACAATACGCTTGTCTACATCGTGGACGCCAGCCTGCGGCTGACTCCTCCCGGAGTACCTGGTGAGATCCTGGCTGGCGGCGACGGCCTGTTCCTCGGCTACAGAAATCAGCCACAGCTGAACCAGGAGAAGCTGATCCCCAACCCGTTCTCGAATGAGAACGAAGGCCTCCTATATCGGACGGGCGACCTGGGCCGATACCTGGAGGACGGCAACATAGAATTTCTCGGCCGGATGGACGATCAAGTGAAGATCCGGGGATTCCGGGTGGAGCCACGGGAGATCGAGTCAATTCTGCTGCAGCATCCCGATGTACGCGAGAGTGTCGTCGTCCTCCGTCAGGAGTTGGCCCACAAGGAGTTGGCCGCATACGTCGTGCGCGACAACCACGACCATCGTGAGCAAAATGATGCAGATCTGGTCGAGGCCCTCCGTTTGTTCGTCGAACAGAAGCTACCTCCCCATCTGGTTCCGTCCTCTTTGACATGCCTCGATTTCCTCCCGCTATCAGTGAATGGCAAAGTGGACCGGCACCGGCTGCCCGAGCCCTCTCTCCCCGCAGCAACCAAGATCGTCGCGCCGCAGAGCGCGACGGAGCGATCCTTGTCATTGCTGTGGCTGGATGTGCTCGGCCGTGAGGTCGACAGTACAGATATGAGCTTCTTCGACGTCGGGGGAAACTCGCTGTTGGCGACACAGGTCGTCTCACGAATTCGGACGCAGTACGCTCTCGACATGCCCCTCCACAATTTGTTCCGCTATTCCACGATCCGAGATCTGAGTGCTCACATCGATCTGCTGGGCAACGACAATCTTGAGCGACGGCCTACTTCCACGGGGATCGAGCAAGAGTCCGGCGAAGCAACTGAGCTCTCCTTCTCACAGGAGCGGCTTTGGTTTCTCGATCGGCTCGAACCAGACAATCCCTTCTACAACGTCGCCTTCGCCCACGACCTTGAGGGCACGCTCGATGTAGAAGCACTGCAGAGCAGCTTCAAGGCTCTGGTGCGCAGGCACGACGTCCTGCGCACCGGTTTCGTAGAAAGGGATGGCCAGGCTCATCTGCAACTGCATGATGATGTGGAACTTGAGATTCCGGTGCATGACCTACGAGACGATGTCGATCAGGAGAGTGAAATCCTTCGCAGAGCCAAGCAAGAGGCTCTCGCCGTTTTCGATCTAAGCACTCCTCCATTATTGCGCGTCCAGTTGCTCGTAACAGGACCCACGAAACACGTCCTTCTAGTGACGATGCATCATATCGTCTCTGACGGTTGGTCACTGGGCCTTCTCATTCGCGAACTCGTCGCCCACTACCACCACTTCATCAGCGACGAACCGATTCACCTCCCGGAGTTGGCGATTCAGTATGCAGACTTTGCGAGATGGCAGCGCACCTGGTTCACTGGCGAGGAGGCCTCGCAACAGCTGGCATACTGGCGCCAGAATCTCGAGGACTTCCCTGCAGAGCTGACACTACCGACGGATCGGTCGCGCCCACCAGCGCAGTCCTTCCGAGGCAGTTCGATCCAGTTTCGGGTGGACGCCGAGACAACCAGACAACTGCGACATCTGTGCAGGAAGTCCGACGCGACGATGTTTATGGTCCTCCTGTCCGCCTTCAATGTGCTTCTGTATCGATACACTCAGCAGGAAGACATCATCGTCGGTTCACCTATTGCGAACCGCAATCGTGAGGAAGTGGAAGCCCTCATCGGATTCTTCGTCAACACGCTGCCTCTGCGAACCGACCTATCCGGCCATCCAACCTTTGCCGAACTCGTCATCCGTGTCAGGGCAGCCTGTCTTGATGCCTTCGCCAATCAGGACTACCCCTTCGAGAGGTTGGTCGATGAGCTGCAACCGGAGCGTGACCTAAGCCGCAACCCCCTCTTTCAGGTCATGTTTGCCCTGCAGAACGCGCCGGAGGAGGAACTGGAGATTCCGGGTCTCTCCTTCACTTCAATCGACTTGAGTCGAACCGCCGCTCAATTCGATATCGTCCTAGACATGTGGGAACAAGACGAGGGTCTGCTTGGCGTCTTCGAGTTCAGCACCGATCTCTTTGACGAATCGACGATCGTGCGTATGGCAGGCCACTTCTCCACGCTCATGCGTAGCGTCGTTGTGGACCCAAATCGGCCGTTGACCAATCTGCCGCTGCTCACCGGCTCCGAGCAGCAACGCCTTCTGCGAGAGTTTGCCGGATCGCGTCGATCCTATCCGGTGGAGCGCACAATTCATGCACTGTTTGTGGAGACAGTTCGCAGCTCATCCGATCGGGTCGCCGCTATCCACGGCGATCTCGTGATCAGCTATACCGATCTCAACAAGAGAGCCAACCAGATCGCGTGGTCCTTGCGTGCGGCGGGCCTTCAGCCCAATCAACCCGTCGCGATTCTGGAGCCGAGGAGCATCGATTTCCTCGCAGCCATGTTAGGCATCCTCAAAGCCGGTGGGGCCTTCATGCCGGTAGACGCCCAGTATCCTGCGGATCGAATCCGACACATGCTGGAGGACAGCCAGGTCACCCACTTGGTCTCGCGATCCCCCCTCGTGGAGGAGCACGAGTTCATCGGCAATGACGAGAGGATCAAGCACGTGATCCTCCTCGACAGCCCGGTGCTCGCACAGCAGCCGATGGGAGACCCAGAGACTGTCAATACAAGCCGTGACCTCGCATACATGCTCTACACATCCGGATCGACGGGGCTACCGCGCGGTGCGATGATCCGCCATGACGGGGCGGTGAATCATATGTTCGGCGAATTTGATCTGCTCGAGTTCCACGCCGATACCGTCTTTCTTCAGAGCGCACCCGCTTCTTCCGATATCTCCGTGTGGCAATTTCTGGGCCCCTTGCTCAAGGGAGGACGCACGGTTATTGCTGACTACGAGACGGTCTGCGACCCAGTCAGGCTCTTTGAGCTCATCAGAAACGCAGAGATCACTTTGATCGAATTGGTCCCGGTGCTTCTGCAGGAATTCCTGGAGTATGTTCGGGGTCTGAGCCTCGACGAGCGCTCATTGCCCGATCTTGAGTGGGCCATGGTAACGGGAGAGGCGGTAGCAGTGCCGCTCGTCAACGTGTGGCGTGAAACCTATCCCGAGGTTCCTATCGTAAACGCCTATGGCCCCACCGAAGCGTCCGACGACACATGTCAGTTCGTAGTGTCGGAGGAACTCTCCGCTGACCGACGCAGTGTTCCTATCGGCCGGCCGATCGCGAACATGATTCACTACGTACTGGATCCGCAGCTCAATTTGGTGCCGATCGGTGTGCCCGGTGAAATCTGTGTCTCCGGCATAGGCGTGGGCAATGGCTACTGGAGAGACGCAGACAAGACACACACCAGCTTTGTGTCCAACCCATTCCCACCCACGGAACCTGGCTCTCAGCATCACGCCGTGATCTATCGAACAGGTGACCGCGGCCTTTGGCGAACAGACGGCAATCTCGAGTACCTCGAGCGAATGGATACCCAAGTCAAGGTTCGTGGGTTCCGCATCGAGCTGGGAGAGATCGAATCACTCCTCTCTGATCATCCTTTCATTCGCGAGTCGGCAGTTATCGTGCGTGAGGATGTGCCCGGTGACAGGAGACTGTCGGCATACGTTGTCCCCGACCTATCATCGCCGCAGACTCAGCAAGAACTGGCCGTGATTCGTGACGAGCAGATCCAGTTGTGGCAAGATCTCCATGAAAACAGCTACCAGAGCACCATCGAGGGCCAGGATCCAACCTTCAATACAATCGGCTGGGACAGCAATTACACGGGTGCTCCCCTCCCTTCCCAGGACATGGAGGAGTACGTAGAACACACCGTTGGACGCATTCTGTCGATAGATCCGGGACGAGTGCTCGAGATCGGATGCGGGACCGGACTCATCATGTTCCCTCTTGTCCCACACTGTGAGTCCTACACGGGGACCGATTTGTCGGCAGTGGCTATCGACCAGCTGAAGGCCCTTCAACAAGATCCCGATCTTCGCTCACGCATAACAGGTCTTGAGCAGATAACGCTTTTGCAGCGTCCTGCCCATGATTTGTCCGGCTTCCCATCGGGCTGCTTCGATAGTGTCGTATTACCGTCGGTGGTACAGTATTTTCCCGGCGTTCAGTATGTTAGCCAACTGCTCGAATCACTGATACCGACCCTGGCGGAGGGAGGTTCCATCTTCCTCGGGGATGTGCGTAGTCTTGGACTGCTCGAACCGTTTCATGCCTCAGTGCAGCGGTATAAGGCAGAGGCAGATGTGCCGACGAAAGAGCTGCTGACGCGAATGCGGCAGCGCATCGAATCGGAGCAAGAGATGGCAATCGACCCAGCCTTCTTCCTGGCACTAAAACAGCAGCATGGCCGAGTCAGTGACGTTGAGATCTTGCCCAAGCGCGGACGAGCTCAGAACGAAATGACCCGATATCGCTACGATGTGGTCATCCGACTTGATCGTCCTGCCCCAGTCATCGCCAATGTCGAGTGGGATGACTGGGAGGCGCAACCGATCAGCGCCGATGGGATTGCCGTGCATCTTCAGTCTCAGGGGCCGGCACTGTTGGCCTTGCAGAACATCCGCAATGTCCGAGTCGAGCAAGACCTGCGGGCCCTGAGGCTGCTGCGCTCGCATCGTACCTGCCCCGATAAGGCCTCCTTGATGGCTCAACTCTCCAAGCAGGACTCGACGGGTATAGAGCCGGAAGATCTGTGGATGATCGGACGGAATCTTCCGTACCGAGTCTGCCTCAGCATGGCAAGATCAGGCGAGGAAGGAACTTTTGATGCTCTCTTTGTTCGGACCGAGCAAGATGCAGCTCCTTCGTATAGCATGCCAGAACCGGAGAAAATCCGTCCGGATGTGTACTGCGCCAACAATCCATTGCAGGAAAGGCTCGCACGTCGCATCATCCCGCGGTTTCGAGAATTTCTGCGAGGGAAAGTGCCTGTCTACATGGTGCCTTCTGACTTCACTTTGCTTTCGCGAATGCCCGTCACACCAGCTGGCAAGATCGACCGGGACGCCCTGCCTGAGCCAGATGTCACTTTGGCGATTGGCACAGAAGGCGACAATCCTCCTCACACCACGGATCAGCGCCGACTATCGCACATTTGGTCAGAGGTTCTGGATATCGACCTGAACGACGTAGACGCCAATTTCTTCGACCTCGGTGGACACAGCCTCAAGGCCGTGCAGGTCGCCAGTCGGATTCATCGTGAGTTCGGCGTCCAGATCGCACTTCGAGATCTGTTCAATCTCCCCACCGTTGCCCAGCTGGCAACTCACCTGGGAGAGCCAGACGCCGAAGACTTCGACGAGTTGTCAGCCGCTGAGCCGGCGACCGACTATCCTCTCTCCCATGCACAGCGCCGGCTCTGGATCCTATCTCAGATCAACCCCACTTCGACGGCCTACAACATGCCCGCTTCGCTGCTCTTGCGCGGTGGCCTCGATCACCGCGCTTTGGCACGGGCATTCGACGAGCTCGTACGACGTCACGAATCATTACGCACAAAATTCGTCATCGAGGCGAATTCCCCACGGCAGAAAATTGCAGAGCGGCTTCATCTACAACTGCACCGGATCAATCTCTCTGCCGAGGAGAATCCGGAGGCGCGAGCACGCGAACTGGCTCACCTACACGCGGGCGAACCCTTCGACCTGGCTCAGGGGCCGCTCATACGATTGTCAGTCCTCGAGTTGTCACCCCAACGGCACGTTCTCCTGTTTAACATGCACCACATTATCGCCGACGACTGGAGTATGGGCATTCTCGTCCGCGAGTTGGGGATTCTGTACGATGCATTCCGCCAGAATGTTGAACCGGACCTACCCGATCTTCGCGTGCACTACAAGGACTATTCGGTCTGGCAGGCCCGGCACCTTGCCAGTCATGAAGATGAAACTGGCCGGGCCTTCTGGCTGTCCCAGTTCACGGACACGCCCGAAGTATTAGAGCTGCCTACTGACAAACCACGGCCATCGGTCAAGACCTATCACGGTCGCTCCGTCACCCACACGCTGAACTCAGAGACAGCAGACCGACTTCGCGCATTCAGCCATGATCGAGGGGCCAGCCTGTTCATGACTCTCGTCGCCTGCGTGAACGTGCTTCTCCACCGCCACACCGGGCAAGAAGAAGTCACCATCGGCCTGCCGACGGCCGGACGATCACATGTGGACCTGGAAGGTCTGATTGGGTTCTTCATCAATACACTTCCTCTTCGCATGCGTATCGACCCATGCATCAGTCTCCAAGACTTCGTGACTACGACGGCCAACCGGATAACTGCGTGCCTCGAGAACCAGATGTATCCGATCGATCGCTTGATCGACGAGCTGGATCTGCGACGCGACGCGAGTCGCAACCCACTGTACGATGTGACGGTGACACTTCAGAACGTGGATCCCTACGAGCTTTCACTATCTGAAGTCGAGCTTTCGTCGTTCGTCGAAGACTATGACATGAGCAAGTTCGATCTGAGTTTCAGCTTCCAGGAGGTAGGGGCCCAACTGCGCTGCGATCTCACCTACAATTCTGATCTGTTTCTGCCGCAGAGAATCGAGCGAATGCTTCTTCAATTCGAGAAAATTGCGCAGGGCCTTCTCGGGGATCCGCAGCAGACCATTTCTCAACTGGACATTCTTCCCCCTTCCCAACGACAACAGCTTATACCCGAACGCCCCGAATCAGTTGGTGTAACGAGGACAGCAGAGACGCTCACCGATTGGTTCGCAAGGCTCGCTCTGGAATATTCGGATCGCCTATCCATCCTCGACGGTAGTGACCCGGCTGGCCCGCGCCTCACGTATGGTGAGCTGAATGAACGGGCCAATCAGCTTGCCGGGTATCTTAGTCGGCGAGGTCTGAAGAAGGGGGATCGAGTGGGTCTTTACCTCGATCGATCGGCCGACGTCGTGGTCTGTATCCTGGGTATTTTGAAGGCCGGCGGTGCTTACGTGCCACTGGATCCAATGTATCCCGATGAGCGCGTGATCTTCATGATTGAGGATGCGCGACTCAGCTTTGTCCTGACGGGGCCGGGCCTGGCGGCGCGACTCCAGTTGCCAGCTTCGGTCGGAATCCTCGACATAATCCGCGACATGGCGCAGATACAGAAATGCTCTACCGAGAATCCAGCAGTGGACGTCAGTGCCGCGGACCCGGCGTACGTCATCTACACGTCGGGGTCGACAGGACGGCCCAAGGGAGTCGTCGTCACACACGCCAATGTGACACGCCTCTTCCGCACGACAGAGGACCTCTTTAATTTCAGCGATGCGGATACGTGGACTCTGTTTCACTCGTATGCATTCGACTTTTCCGTATGGGAAATCTGGGGAGCTCTGCTGTACGGGGGCAAACTCATCATCGTGCCGCAAGCACTGAGTCGTTCTCCTGCCGAGTTTCTTTTACTGCTCGAACGAGAGAAGGTGACGATACTCAACCAGACGCCCTCCGCTTTCCACCAACTCATCACCGCTGACATCGACGCGGGCTCCCCACCTACCCTTGCTCTGCGCTACGTCATTTTCGGTGGCGAGGCTCTTGACCATGAGCGCCTGCGCCCGTGGTTTGAGCGCCGCGGTGACACGCACCCTCAACTGGTGAACATGTATGGCATCACGGAGACTACGGTCCACGTGACCTACAGACCCATTCGCCTTGGCGACTTGGACCGTCGAGGAAGCCTCATCGGCGAGGCACTTCCTGACCTGCGTCTTTACCTCGTCGACCGCTACGGCCATCCTGCCCCCTACGGCGTCGCCGGAGAGATCTGGATCGGGGGAGATGGTGTCAGCGAGGGTTATCTTTACAGAGATGAGTTAACGGCACAGAAGTTCGTCTCAGATCCGTTCGCAGATTATTCGGGGAAGGTCTACCGTTCCGGTGACCTTGCGCGCTTCCTCCCTGACGGCGAAATCGAGTATCTGGGTCGAATCGACTCACAGATTCAGATTCGCGGCTTTCGCGTGGAACTCGGCGAGATTGAGACGTGCCTCGCCTCTCATCTTCAGATCCACGAGGCCCATGTCGTTGCGGACCAGGGAACGACCGATACTCGACTCCTGGCCTACTGTCTTGGGGATGGGAAGCAGACTCCCACTGTAGGCGACCTGCGTACACATCTGGCAGGCCGTCTCCCCGATTACATGATTCCGTCCCACTTCATTTTCCTCGACGCATTCCCTCTGACTGTCAATGGAAAACTCGACATCCAGTCCCTTCCGTTGCCCGAAAGTCAGCACGACCAGACAGAGACTTGCGTCGCTGCACAGAACGGAACCGAAGAAGTGATCGCAGAGGCCTTCGCGGCGGCACTTGGCGTGACCCGGGTTAGTCGCGATGCCAACTTCTTCGACCTTGGTGCCCATTCGATGTCGATCATCCACGTGCACCGTCGTCTGCAGCAAGAGCATGGCATGAACGTCTCCGTCGTCGCCTTTTACGAATTTCCGACCGTGCACCTGCTAGCCACGCACATGATGGGTGATCCGGTTTCGGACTCAACTGGCGCGGAAACCGATCGAGCAGTACAACGCCGCAAGGCCAGACAGCGGCGAAGGAGTTGGATCAGGTGATACACTGTGGTTGACGCAAAGGACCATATTGCCGTCGTCGGCATGGCGGGGCGCTTCCCCGGAGCGTCCAATATGGGCGAATTCTGGCAGCTTCTCGAAGATGGCGTGGAGGCGATTCGATCCTTCACTCCCGAGGAACTGGAGAAAGCAGGCGTGCCCCGCGAGTTGGCGCGAGATCCATCCCATGTACCCGCATCAGGCTACCTGGAAGGAATAGAACGCTTCGACGCTGCGTTCTTTGGGATGACGCCACGTGAGGCGGAGATGACCGACCCGCAGCACAGGATTTTCCTCGAGAGTGCCTGGCACGCATTGGAAGATGCTGGACATATGCCGGATCTGTTTGATGGGCGTATTGGTGTGTACGCCGGTTGTGGATTGAGCACGTATCTGCTCTTTCATCTGTTTCGCAATCCCGAACTCCCCGCGGCGCTTAACCATCTGCAGTTCCTAATTGGGAACAGCAGCGACTACCTGCCCACTCGCGTGTCCTACAAGCTGAACCTGAAGGGACCGAGTGTTAACGTGAACACAGCGTGCTCATCCTCGCTCGTTGCCGTGCATTTGGCATGTCAGGCCCTGCTCGACTACGAGTGCGATATGGTTCTAGCGGGAGGCGCCGCCATCCAGTTACCGCAGGACCAGGGTTATATCCATCAAGAACACTCTATCACCTCCCCCGACGGTCACTGCAGACCCTTCGATGCCAAGGCAGCCGGCACAGTGGGTGGCAATGGTGTGGGCGTCGTGGCCCTACGACGTCTGGAAGATGCACTCGCCGACGGAGATACCATCCGGGCTGTTATCCTGGGATCTGCCATCAACAACGATGGTGCGGACAAAGTGGGATATACGGCACCAAGTGCTTCGGGCCAGACGAGGGTCATTGCCGAAGCCCTGTCGATGGCAGACGTTGATCCGGAGACAATCCAGTACATCGAGACCCACGGTACGGGTACGCGCGTAGGTGATCCGATCGAGATCCAAGCCCTCACCAAGGCCTTCGGCGAGAGTGATCGAGTGCACTCCTGCGCCATCGGATCGGTCAAGGCCAACATCGGACATCTCGATGAAGCCGCCGGCGTCACAGGTCTCATAAAAACTGTGCTTGCCCTGGAACACGGAAAAATTCCCCCGTCTCTGCACTTCGAGACGCCCAATCCAGAGATCGACTTCGAGGGGGGACCATTCTATGTCAACGCGGAACTACAGACGTGGCCCGATGCCCACGCTCCACGCCGTGCTGGAGTCAGCTCTTTCGGCATAGGTGGAACGAATGCTCATGTCGTTCTTGAGCAGGGTCCATCGGTCGCTGCCTCAGCGCCTTGTCACATTCCTCTCGTCGTGCCGGTATCCGCCCGCACCGCGCAGGCCCTCGAGCAGGCACGGTCTGCTCTCGCCGATCACTTGGAAACCCAGCCTTCGTTGTCTCCAACAGCCGTGGCCCAGACACTGCAGGTTGGCCGCAGAGCATTCGCCCATCGAAGTTTTGCATGCGGATATACGTTGACCGAGATCGCTGATCAGCTTCGGTCAGAATCTCTGCCCACGGGATCTGTGCCTCAAGATCGAAGCCTCGCTTTCATGTTTCCGGGTCAGGGTTCTCAACACGAGGCGATGGCCAACGAACTCTACGAGACCCAAAGCTACTTCCACCAGGAACTCGATCGCGGTCTCGAACTTCTTCGACAGCATGCCCCAGAGGAGTCACTGGCCTTCTTTGTATCGCGAGATACAAAAAGGGATGTGCCGATCCAAACCGACGCCGTGCAACCTGCATTGTTCTGCGTAGAGTTCGCCTTGGCCAGACTCTGGATGCACTGGGGAGTCACCCCAGACTACCTCATTGGACACAGTCTTGGCGAGTATGTCGCCGCGTGTCTGTCTGGGGTCTTCAGTCTGGAGGATGGAGTCCGAATCGTCTCCGCTCGGGGTCGCTTGATGCAGTCCATGCCTGCCGGGGCTATGCTCGCCCTGCCCATGGCCGAGGCTGATGTGATAGAGTATCTGACGCCGCATCTTGATGTGGCCGCCGTCAATTCACCTAATCAAGTCGTCGTGTCGGGTCCGGAGACCGAGATCAAGGAATTGGAGGAGAGCCTGGCCCGCTTGGAAGTGAGCGGGAGGCGGCTCACAACGTCTCATGCATTCCATTCAGCTATGATGGACCCAGCCGTCGACGCCTTCGACAGCGTGATGCGCAGTGTATCGCTCTCCGAGCCACGGATTCCCATCGTCTCCAACACGACGGGTCGACTTCTGAGCACCGCACAGGCATTGGACCCCGCCTACTGGTCACAGCACATCAGGGAAACCGTTCGCTTTGGCGCCGGTGTCGACTTCCTCGTTGGACAGAGCTGCGCAGTCTTTTTGGAGGTGGGGCCAGCCGACACCCTCACAAAGATCACCGGCCGCATGACGACCGATACGGTGACCATCGCCACTTTGCCACGTCCTCGGGAGACAGGGAGCGACCAGCGCAATCTCGCCAGCGCCGTCGGCCGCTTATGGACCGCTGGCGTGGATGTGAACTGGCAAACGTATAGTGCCGATACGCCGATGCGACGTATCCCGCTGCCAGGCTATCCGTTCAGCGGAGAGCGGCACTGGGTTGACCCGACTCATGGAGACAACACACCTCGTGAGGCTCAAGGTGATGCTGCCAAAGTTGATATTGGCCATATAGCCGTTGACTCTGTGGCAGATCTGGACGACTGGTTTCACAGGCCTTTGTGGCGCCAGCAAGCAAAGGCGACTGATACCTGGAAACCTACTCGGTGCCTGGTCTTCGACGATGGTCAAGGTCTGGGAGACCTGCTGCGAGACCAATTGGAGTCAGCAGGCGTCATCGTCCATTCTGTATTGCCCGGAGCCACGTATCAGACGCTGGACGATGGGCGATTCGAGCTTGACCCAGCGGTACCCGATGGCTACGAAGCGTTAATCGGCCACCTTGATGAGGCGCCAGATCTTGTGATACATCTGTGGAGCCTCACGACTCAAACACAGACAGACGTCGCGCTGGACTGCGGGTTCTACAGCCTCGTCTACTTCACCCAGGCACTCACGCATCGATTCGTCACTCCCAAGGGACGCTGGATTCTCTGTACCCCGCCGGCCCACGAGGTGACAGGGAAAGAACCTCTAACTCCGATCCACGCAACGCTCTCCGGCATCGCATCGGTCATGCCGCTGGAATTCCCATCTCTCATGTGTCGTCATGTCGACATGGACCTGTGCGATGTCTCGCAGATGGCCCAGCAGATACAGGATGAATTTCGGATGACGGACGCGCCGAGTCTCGTCGCGTGGCGGGACAGTAATCGGTGGATTCGTAATTGGGAACCGCAGCCGCTTGCCGCTGTGTCAGCCTCTGCCAGGATCGTTGAGGACGGAACATATCTGATGACCGGCGGGGCGGGGTCCATGGGACTGGCCTTTGCGGAATATTTTGGTCAGCAGGCATCCTGCCGACTCATCCTCACAGGACGCTCTGCCCTGCCAGAAAGGGAGACCTGGGATGTGTTGTTATCCAGGTCAGTGACGAATCAGGCTCCAAGCGAATTAGGCCCCAGCCCGGATAGTCGTCCCGGCAGGGGCCAAAACGACATCATGGCACATGCCCCGAGATTCGAGGAGGAGGCCCAACGCCAGTTTGGCATTCAAACGCTTGACAAGATGCCTGACCTGGCGCGGACACTAGATCAGTTGAGTGCGAGTCTCGTGTATCACCACGTCTTCGGTCCCGTCGCCAGTGGTCAGCCGACGTGGACTCGGGAAGCACTCAGCACGTCTCTGTCTGTCTCGCCCAAATTCAAACGCCTCTTCGACGGCCTGCTTGGCATCTTGATCGAGGATGGCGTGTTCCTGGAAGAAGCGGATTGTCTGCGGATCGGACAGCCGCCCCCCATGCCTATGTCGATCAGCAAATTTCTCGAGGAGCAATATGGCCCCTATGCCGGCATCGGAGCTATGCTCAGCCACTGCGCCGAGCGGCTCGTCGATGTAGTAAGCGAGGTGATCAACCCTCTCGAGGTGCTGTATCCGGATGGAACGGGTTCTCTGTTCAAGACGCACTTCGCGACGGTGCCCCCCTTCGCCAACGACGAAGTCTATCTCCATATGGTGGGCCGCCTGGTTCGACAGGCTGCTGAGTCAGCGCCTACCCGCCCCCTGCGCATCCTGGAAGTAGGCGGAGGAACCGGCGGACTAACACAAGTCGTGCTTGAGGCATTGGACGGAATAGAAGTCGACTATACGTTCACCGACCTTGGCCCTTCCTTCGTGAATCAGGCACGCCAGGAATCGACACGTCGCGGCTACGGCAATGTGCGCTTTGCTGTTCTGGACATTTCGCAAGATCTCGTCGACCAGGGACTGGCCCCCACTTCTTTTGACATCGTTGTCGGCTACAACGTTCTACATGCCACACCGGACATCGGCGATTGTCTCAGTCACCTGACACGAACGCTGGTGCCGGGAGGCACGTTGCTACTCGTCGAGACGGTGAGGGACTCTCGACTCGACTTACTGATCTGGGGCTTGACGGAGGGTTGGTGGTGCTACCGTGACACCGATCTGCGCCAGCACAGCCCCATTCTCTCCCTTGACCAATGGGACGAAGTCCTTTCCATCCAGGGACTTGAGGGGCAGACCTTTCCTGTCTCGCCAGATGCCCGGGTCACGACGGCAGCAGGACTCGTCATCGCCCGTACTCATCAGAGCAGCAGCGAGTCACCGGGTCAACAACCAGATGGTTCGAGCGGGGCAAGTGCCGTCTGCCGCACGATCCGTCGGATCAAGGCGATAGAGCAGAGCGGTAGCACGGTCGAGTACATCCGCGCTGACGTGTCGGATCCAGAAGACATGGAACACCTTCGTCAGCATATCAAGTCTCGGTGGGGTGCCCTGGATGGGATCGTGCACACTGCAGGAGAGCTTGGTCAGGGGCTCCTCTCTCTCAAGAGCCGCGAAGAGATCGACAGAACCTTTGCTCCCAAGGTGTATGCAACCCCAGGCCTCGAGGAGCTCCTCAAAGAGTTCGCGCCTTCCTTCCTGCTTCTGTGCTCTTCCATGAGCTCGATCAAACCCATTGTAGGCCAGGTGGACTACGCCTCAGCGAACGCCTTCCTGGATGCCTATGCCCACGCGGCAAATCGGGAATTCGAAACACGTGTCGTTTCGATCACCTGGGGCTTCTGGCAGGAACTCGGCATGATCGGGAAGGCGCGAGGTGATCTCACGCAGCAGCGAGACCTCGCAGCGCGGATCGAGAACTCCAACTTGCGGGATGCAGGAGTGAGAGCCTTTGCGCGCATCCTTGAAAGTGCAAGCACCCCCCAGATCGTGGTGTCACCCGATACCCTGAGTGAAATCCCGGCGCAGTTGAGTCCTACCGATCCCTGGTTCGATCGGGTCATCCATCGCTCAGACCAACTCGTGTGCTTCGAGGGCACTTTTTCGCCTGATACAGACTGGATTCTGGATGAGCACGAAGTGTTGGGCCGAAAGATCCTGCCCGGCACCGCCTATCTTGAGTTTGTCCGGGCAGCCTTTGTATTAGTCGGCGGTCACGGTCCGATGGAACTCAGAGACGTCTACTTCCTTCGTCCCCTTGTGGTCGATCCAGGTAGTGCGACAGCTGTCCGCGCTGTTTTGCAGAAACGAGGCGACAGCTGGGATTTCACGATCTTGAGCCAGACCGGCAGTCCCCAGCAGGACACATGGATCGAGCACGCACGAGGCGAGGTCGGCCGGCTCGATCACGAAGGCGAAACCCGACCCGAACGGTCTCTGGACCTGAAGGCTCTAAGATTGACGTGCCGCGGGTCCGAAGCATCCTCGCCGTCGGCCCGACGTGAGGCCTTCGAAGCTTCCATGACAGCATTTGGTCCGCACTGGCACAATCTGGTGCACGCCGACTTTGACCAGGATCAGGCGCTCGGTGAGTTTGACCTGCTTTCGCACTTCGGCAGCGAACTGGCGCAAATTCTCCTCCACCCCGCTCTGCTCGACAATGCCACTGGATTCTTCAAGGTCTGGGAAGAAACAGGGCCCGCCGTCCCGTTCTCATACCGGTCGGTCCGGATCTTGGAAGCACTCCCCGCACATGTATACAGTCACGCCAGCCTGCGAGACGACGTTGATGACGACACAGCGTCTTACGACATCAGCATCACCGACCCAGATGGGCGGGTTGTCGTCGAGATCGAAGGATATGCGATGCGGATGGTCTCGGAGGGAGGCACTACGTCCCGCCTCTTCACGGACGACGTTCCCGCGAACGCGGCCCTCGCCTTAGGTCAGCCTGGTAGCTTGTCCACCTTCTTCGTTTCTGCTGAGCCGCGACGTGCACCAGTCAAAGAGGAGGTCGAAATCGAGGTAAGAGCGACGGGCCTGAACTTCATCGAGGTCCTCTACTCTCTGGGCATGCTGCCGAATCTCAACAATCAGCGATTCCTATACGGTCTGGAATGCAGCGGGATCGTACGTCGCTGTGGTCCCGACGTGGAGCGCTTCCAGCCGGGAGACGAAGTGCTTGCTTTCACCAACGGCTGCTACCAAGCCTTCACTCTGGCTCCTGCGCACGCTGTTGCTAACAAGCCTGAGAACTTGAGTATGGAGCAGGCTGCCACGCTTCCCGCAGCCTACATGACCGCGTGGCATGCGCTGACCGGTCCTGGGCGCCTTGTCGCGGGCGAGAGCGTTCTGATCCATTCCGCTGCCGGTGGGGTTGGTCTTGCCGCCGTACACGTCGCCCGACTTCTTGGCGCCGAGGTCGTAGCCACCGCAGGAACCCAGGAGAAGAGGGAGTATCTGACTTCGATTGGTGTACGCCACGTATCTGATTCTCGCACCGCTGGATTTGGCAGACAGATCATGGAGGCAACCAATGGTGACGGAGTAGATCTCGTACTCAACAGCCTGGGCCAGGAGTTCACCGGCGAGTCGATGTCGGTGCTGGCTCGTTACGGTCGCTTCATCGAACTCGGCAAGCGCGCGATCTTCGCCAACGCCTCTCTCGAAATGGAACCATTTCAGCGCCAACTCACTTTTGCCGCAGTCGATGTCGGACCTGACCTGCCCGATTTCGCCGGAGTGTGGTGCCGAGTGATGTCTCATGTCGCAGCAGAAGAGCTCCCGCCGCTCCCCTTGTGCGCCTTCCCAGCCACCGAGCCTGCCGAGGGTTTCCAATACATGGCCCGGGGTCGCCACATCGGAAAAATCGTGTTCACCTTCGATACGCCACACGAGTTACTGAGCCTGGCCACACAGTCGCACGCGGAGGGCCGCTCTTTCACGTCGATCTTCGGACTGGAGACCGACCGGCCCCCAGCTCGAAACGCAAGCAGCGCAGTCCTTCACGAGAGTGATGCAGCCAGCTCATCCACACAGGAACTCGACATCGAGTCTGACCTGTCCACGGCTACCCAGCAGGGCATCGCCCGCATCTGGCGGGATCTTCTTGGTGTCTCGTCCATTCAGCTGCACGACAGTTTCTTCGATCTGAACGGAGATTCTCTGCTCGCTGCGCAGGTCATCTCTCTGGTGCATCGTGAATTCGGGGTCAAACTCCCTTTCAGCGCCCTATTCGATGCTCCGACGGTTGAGCAACTCGCCCTAGTGATCGACACGGCATGCGACACCCAGAATGATGAGCAGGAGGAGGGGGTCATCTAAAATGACAGCGGCTCTCGAACTCTTGACACATTTGCAGGGGCAGGGCATCAAACTATGGACTGAAGACGGTGAACTACGTTTCTCCGCGCCCAAGGGGGCAATGACAGCAAACCTGCGGACCGCCTTGCGGCAGCGTCGGGAAGAGATCATTGACGCACTGAAGTCCGAAAGGGGTCCGCACGCAGGGCCCACTCCGATTCCGCAGGTCCCCGAAGCGACGGACTACGCTCTGTCAAATGCGCAGCAGCGTATCTGGATCCTCGCACAGATGGAGGGTGCGTCGACGGCGTACAATGTACCACTACACCTGGAGTTGGAAGGTGATCTACAGACTTCGCTGCTGGAACAGGCATTCGGCCAAGTCATTGATCGACACGAATCTCTGCGCACGACCTTCGCTGTCGTTGATGGGGAGCCCCGACAGAGGGCCTGCGATCCCGGCGCATTCCGCCTAGCCGTTGAGGACCTGTCCCATCAGGACAGTCCGCAAGAACTTGCGGCTCAGCTGGCAGTAACCGAGTCTGCCGGCGCCTTTGATCTGGAGAAGGGACCCCTTTATCGTGCACGCCTTCTCATCATCGCGCCACGACACTACGTCCTGCTGTGCACGCTGCACCATATCATCTGCGATGGCGTCAGTATCGGTGTGTTGTTTCGCGAAATGTCTGCCATCTACAACGCGCTGAAGCAAGGTGCCGGAGCCTCGCTTCCTCAACGAAACATTCAGTACCGTGACTACGCCGCCTGGCACCGAGGGCTTCTCGAATCACCCGCGACGACGGCACATCACGATTACTGGCTCGACAAACTGACTGGCCCGCTGCCGGTACTGGATCTGCCGACGAATGCGGCACGGCCTCCGATACAGACATTCCACGGTGGGGAGCTCGCCTTTTCCTTCGGGGTAGGGCGAAGCCAAGGACTCCGACACCTTGCCCGCGAACACAAGGCCAGTCTGTTCATGGTGTTGCTGGCTCATGTGAAGGTGCTCCTGCATCGCTATTCAGGGGCTCAAGACATCATCGTCGGTACACCAGTGGCAGGCAGACCACATCCCGACCTCCAGGATCAGATCGGTCTCTACCTGAATACGCTTTCGATCCGAACCCGTCCGCAGAGCGAGCTCTCCTTCACAGATTATCTGGCTGATGTAAGGCGCGTTTGCCTGGACGCATACGAGCACCAGGACTATCCCTTTGATCGTCTCGTAGACGATGTCATCGTAACCCGTGATCTGAGCCGCTCCCCTGTCTTCGACGTCATGATGATCCTGCAGAACCAGGATGACGCCCCCCCGACCTTCGATGGGATTCACACCGGCCTCCTCGCCGAACATACCGGCACGAGCAAGGTGGACCTCACTTTATGCTGCAAAGATGTGGGTGACGAGATTTGGGCGAATCTCGAATACAACACGGATCTGTATTCAGAGGAACGAGTGCGGCGGTTGGCCGGGCATCTCACAACACTCATCGACAGTACGCTGGCAGATCCAAACACAACCCTTGGCCGGCTTGGCTACTTGACGCAAGCGGAAGAGACAATGCTTCTGCAAACATGGAATGCGACAGAAGTGAATTATCCGAGAGAGCAAACGGTCACCGACCTCATCGATGAGACATGCCGGCGACGCCAAGCATACACTGCGATCATCGCCGAGGACCGAAGCCTGACCTACGGCGAGTTGGAGAAGGAATCGAATCGATGGGCACAGCGTCTGCTAAAAGGAGGCGTCTGTGGCGGCCACCGCGTCGGTCTCTGCCTCAACAGAAGTGCAGATATGATCGTCGCCCTTCTCGCAATCCTAAAAGCGGGAGCCGCCTACATTCCGCTCGATCCTCATTATCCTGCCGCCCGGATTCGCTACATCCTTGAAGATGCGGGTGTAAGAATTCTTCTCACCACGTCGGATCTCGCAAGCGCACTCGGTGCTGACGAAGCCCAGGACATAGACACCTTGCTGTTTGACCGTGAGCGGTCATCGGTCGAATTGCTGCCATCGAACCGCCCCACGCTGCGCGCTGAACCCCAGCACGAGTGCTACTCGATCTATACCTCCGGGTCGACGGGCCAACCTAAAGGCGTCGTGATTTCTCACAGGGCGTTAGTGAACTTTCTCTGGTCGATGGCCTCTGAACCAGGGATCAGCGAAGAAGACGTCCTGCTCGCTGTGACGACGATCTCCTTCGACATCGCCACACTGGAACTACTCCTGCCATTGTTGAAAGGAGCCCAGGTGCACATCGCCTCGCAGTCAGCAGCCGCTGATGCGACGATCTTGCTGAAGCACCTCGATTCAGAGGGCATCACCATCATGCAGGCAACGCCCGCCACGTGGCGTATGTTGCTGGAAGCGGGTTGGCAGGGAACCCCCACCTTGAAACTTCTTTGTGGAGGCGAGGCTCTCTCTGGCGAACTGGCGGAACGATTAGCAGATAAGGGCCGTGAGCTATGGAATCTGTATGGGCCAACAGAAAGCACAATCTGGTCTACGATCTTGAAATTCGAGGGTCGCCACGAAAAACAAGCAGATGCCTGCGTTTCCATCGGGCGTCCCATCGCCAACACCCAGGTCTACATTCTGGACACGACCCTCCAGCCAGTGCCAATCGGCGTGTCCGGTGACCTCTACATCGGTGGAGACGGTCTGGCCGATCGATACCACAATCGCCCTGAGCTGACAGGTGAGAGATTCATCGACCATCTGTTCTCCGACGAGCCTGGACAACGACTCTATCACACGGGCGACATTGCGCGCTATCGCGACGACGGCAATATAGAGTTTCTAGGGCGCAGTGATCATCAGGTCAAGATCCGCGGGTTCCGTATCGAAATGGGCGAAGTTGAAGCTGCCCTCATCGCTCACCCGGCAATTCGTGAGGCGATCGCGGTGACAGACCAGGAAGATGACGCGGGCCGTCTTTTGGCGTATTTGACAGGAGAATCGATCCCCACGACACAATTGCGCCGGTGGCTACAAAAGCAACTCCCCGACTACATGATCCCGTCGCTCTTCATTCCGCTTGCAACGTTTCCCCTGACCCCCAGTGGCAAAGTCGACCGCAATGCGCTGCCCGATCCTGACATGGACCTTGCCGCTCGTACGGCATCTTATACAGAACCCCGGAATGACATCGAGACCACCATCGCACGTGTGTGGTCAAGCGTCCTAGGTGTGGAACGCGTGGGAATCCATGACGATTTCTTCGAGATGGGCGGGCATAGTCTGACAGCAACCCGAGCCATCTTCCAGCTTCAGCGCGACGAGGGGCTTTCGCTTCAGCTCACCGACTTGTTTCGTTCGCCCACGATCGAGAGTCTGGCAATCGTTGCGCGACAGCTAAGGGCGTCCGAAGCTCGGGATAAGGCCAGTAGTCATGCGGTCAGCGACGATGCGGCCGAGATCGTAGCGATGACGGCTGAGGAACTGGCGATGGTGGGAGAGTGAACACCCCTTTCCGCTATCGAATCCGACTTGTGTCATTGCGTAATCAACCCCAAGAAACCAGGTGGCGCCTGGTGGCGGTTCCACTTGCGGAGCCGATGCCGCGAGGTCTGCCGATGCTTGGAGCGAATCCAGTTGAATCAGGACCCGTGTTATCCGTGAGCCTG
>Ga0115002_10001392_pt1 | contig 33382 bp, 30 predicted proteins | sample ArcticOcean_MG_C_8_FD_89576 | JGI IMG/M metagenome (GOLD analysis project Ga0115002, IMG submission 89576) | Marine microbial communities from western Arctic Ocean - ArcticOcean_MG_CB11_86 | ecosystem: Environmental > Aquatic > Marine > Oceanic | place: Arctic Ocean: Canada Basin | collected... | reverse complement strand
GTGTTGGGCGGCGATGGGATGATCCGGACGCTGGTGGTGCTGCTCGTGCTGAAATTGGCGGCGACGTCACTGACTGTGGGAAGTGGGGGGAGCGGCGGGGTATTCGGTCCATCGCTATTTATCGGGGCAATGCTGGGCGGAGCGTTCGGCGCGGGGTTACATGAATTGATGCCGAATCAGACAGCGACATCTGGCGCGTACGCAACAGTGGGAATGGCGGCGCTGGTGGCAGGGACGGCACGTTCGCCGATCACGGCGGTGTTGATTCTGTTCGAGATGACTCGGGACTACGACATCATTCTGCCGGTGATGACGGCGGTAGTCGCTGCGACGTTTGTGTCGCAGCTATTGAGCAAGGACACGATTTACACGTATCGGTTGTCCCGACGGGGCGTGGTGATCGATGACGAGCAGTTACCGGTGGATGTGATGCAGTCACTCCAGGTTGCGGACGCGATGCAGCCGGTCACAGTTCGAGTGTTGTCGGACGCTCCGATCCGAGAGATAGCTCGGCAACTCTCGGATGATCGGGAGAGCATCGCGCTGGTGGTGAGCGAGACGGGAGAGCTGACTGGGGTAATTACGGACACAGATGTGACCGGTGCGTTGGGCGAGGGCTCCGAGAGCCTGACGGCGGGGGACGTGAGCTCGACGGACATGCTGACGATCTATCCCGACCAGACGCTAGCGGACGCCCTGGGCGTGTTCGGCGTGCGAGGAGTGCATGCGCTTCCGGTGATGTTGCGCGACCAGCCCTTAATTCCGTGCGGGATTCTGAAGCGAGCGGACGTCACGAACGCCTATTCGAACGCTACCGATCGACGGGAAACTCGGTTGCGCCGGGGACGATTGGAGCCGGCAATTGGTGACGATGTGCGGTACCTGGAGCTGCGGGTAGAGCGGGGTTGTGTGCTGAGTGGCCACCGACTGAACGAGGTGTCACTGCCGGAAAATGCGATCATCGTGGCGGTGCAGCACGAGGGCGCGACACTGATTCCTCGTGGGCACACGCAGTTGTCAGCGGGGGATCGAGTGACGGTGATTGCGGGCGCGGATGCGGTGGAGCCGTTGCAGGAAATGTTCCGACGACCGGGCAGCGATAAGCCGGCGGGTTCGTAACTTGGAGATTTGAATCGGGACGAGGTGCGACGTGAATGAGCATTGCATCGCGTGGTTGGACTTTGCTGTCGGTGGGCGACCATCGCGATTCTTCAGGCTGGAGGCGGATTGGGAGCGCTTCGGTCGCTTCGTGCAGTACGTGGCGTCGCTGCCCTCGGAAGAGCGACCGTCAGAACGGGAGGTACGGGCACGAATCGATGGATGGCTGCCGCGTCGTGGGGAGTGGGTGGAGGAGCTGATGGTGATGTATGGGGACGGGGTAAATCTTGGGGGACGCGAGGCGGAATAACGCGGGCGGATGTCAGATCTGAACCAGATTTATCCCGTGTCAGGCATCGGGTGGCGCAATGCTTGAACACACCCGAGTGTGACTACTGGTCACGGGTTCTGCAGCGCTTGCCCCGTTCGTACTGCTGACCGTGCTGTTTCTAGCGGCGACACTGCTGCGATGTGTTGCAGATCCACTGGGTCGAGGTTGGCGATGATGGGCCTGCATCTAGCTTGCGAGGCGATCACGCTGGGTGCGAGCGTGCTGGTGTGGTGAAGGATTGAGATGGTGTCGTCTGCGAATTCGACGTCCGGTAATGCTGCAGGATACAAAGGCACGACGGGAGAAATCGGGCGATGGAGGGTGCGGCTCGATGGGTGGATCACATCGAGTGACTGGGACGCGTGACGGCCGCGGGCGTGGGGCAGTAGCGCTAGGCGATGGGACTAGTGGCGCTGCGTTGTCGTCGATTACGCCAGAGCAGGAAAACTCCCGGGGCGGTGACGAGGATAGCTGCGGGCAAGAAGAAGAGAATGAACGACTGATCTCGCAGGTAGCTGGTGGAGTAGAAGTAGATAATGTCGATGAACAGCCAAGGGATGATGCTGACGAAATAGAAGCGGATAAATCCGAGCCGTCCGAGGGCGGCAAGGAATGTGACGACGTCGATACCGATACCGGTGAGCGGGAGTGCGAAACGGAGTGAGAAGAGGCTTCGGTAGGTCATGCGACCACCGAATCGTTCGACAAAAGCAGCGGTCCGTTCGCCAGAGAGCAGGCGGAGGGTCCGATCGCCGAAGTGACGGGCGAACCAGTAGTTGACGACGAGCGAGGCACTCTGGGCGGCGACGGTGCCAGCAATTGAAATCTCTGGTTCGAATAGGAGTGCGGCGACGTTGACGGTGGCGAGGTCTGAGACAGGGTTGAAGGGGATGGTGAGTCCGAGGAAGAGAACGACGGTGAAGACGAGTGGGCCAAAAATACCCGCCTCGTCGACAGTCTGTTCGAAATCTGCGAAAGAAAAGTTGACAACCTGCTGGAGGACGACAACGAAAATGAGGAGTGCGATTCCGAGCACTATGAGGCGCCGTGGGATGTATCTCACCTGTTTGAGGTAGTACACGCCTCGGCCCGCCTGTCGATTACATCTCAGGTGCTCGCGTGCCGGGAAGCCGGTTCGGCGCGCACATTCTCTTGCGCCAAGGCTAACGCGATATCAGTGTGACGGTCCTGCGAATAGTTCAAATTCAGGTGGTGGTGAGTGGGAGTTTAGTGAGACCTCGCAGGAGGAAGGTGTCGCCGCGTTCCATATTGCCCGAACCGCGGGCGATATGAGGGAAGCGCCGAAGCAAGAGTGAGAAGGCAACTTCGGCTTCGAGTCGAGCGAGCGGGGCGCCCAGACAGAAGTGGGAACCGAGCCCGAAGGAGAGGTGTCGATTTGGCTCGCGAGTAACGTCGAAGCGATCGGGGCTGGGGAACTGCGCGGGGTCCCGGTTGGCAGCGCCGAGCATGAGCATGAGCATGTCTCCCCGAGCGATTTCCTGGGTGCCGATGGTGGTGTCACGGACGGCGACACGGACCACACCCTGAACGGGGGAATCGTAGCGGAGCATCTCCTCTATGGCAGCAGGAAAGTGGTCGGGTTGGTTGCGGAGTGATTGGAACATCTCGGAGTTATCGAGTAAGGCGAGGGTGCCGTTGCCGATGAGGTTGGTGGTGGTTTCGTTGCCGGCAACGAGCAAGAGGATGGCGAAGGCAAGGATTTCCTCGTGGGTCAGTTGCTCATCGGTGGATTGTGCGGCGACGAGGGCGGAAATGAGGTCGTCGCGTGGTTTCTCACGTCGAACTTGTATGAAATCGTTGAAGTAATCGATCAGTTCGAGGGTGGTTTCGCGCGCGTCCATGATTGCGGACTCGGAGTTGAGGAGGTCGGTCGTAGCGGCGATTTTGGTCGACCATTGTTTGAAGCGGTCACGTTCCGACGGAGGGATGCCGAGCAACTCGGCGATGACGATCACGGGGAGGGGCTGGGCGAAAGCGGTCATTAGATCGAAGTTGCCGACGGACGGAATGGCGTCGAGTAGTTCATGGGAAATCGCCTCGATACGGGGGCGAAGTAGCTCGGCTCGCCTCGGAGTGAAGGCACGGTTGATGACCCCACGGAGCCGGGTGTGGTCGGGTGGGTCGACGGTGAGGAGGGTTTGGACTTGACCAAGTGCGGAGGAAGCTCGTTGCTCGCGGATGCTATCGCCGAGTTGACCGGAAGCGTTGAGGCCATCGGATGAGAAAGTCCTAGGGTCGCGGAGGACGGCGATGCAATCTTCGTAGCGGGTCAAAATCCAGGCCTGCAGGGCACTGCTACGGTGAACCGGCTCCATCGCACGGAGACGTGCATACTGGAGATGCGGATTGGTTTTGTAGGAAGGGACGAACGGGTTGAATACGACCATATTCTCAATTCTACCGTTGTTGCCCAACGTCTTCTAGGACCGTCAACAACGTGGTCGTGCGGATATGAAACAGGGAGTCACGGAGGTGCATGACCTCGATGACTGCCGCAGCTAAGCGACAGGGGCGACCACTGATGAGGCGGATATATCGCACGGTACCGCTGGCGACGACGGTGATCGGAATCTGGCTGCGCTGGCGATGGTTACGGATGAAGCGGCGCGTGCTTGGTGTGGAGCGGATGGTGGCGGCGACGCATGAATTTCATCGAGCGTCAGCGCTGGCGGTGGCGCGTCGGGCGATCCGTCAACAGGGACTGATTATTAAGACGTGCCAGTTCCTCGGGAGCCGCGCGGACATCCTGATGGATGAGTACGTCCGGACGCTTTCGTTGTTGCAAGACCAGGTACCACCACGATCGTGGGAAGAGATGCGACCGGTGATCGAGCGTGAGTTGGGCGGGTCAGTGCATTCGCTGTACGCGGAATTCGATCCGGAGGCGATCGCGGCGGCCTCGTTGGCTCAGGTGTATCGAGCGAAGCTGCACGATGGGACTGACGTGGCGGTGAAAGTCCAGTACCCGGGTGTGGCCACACTGGTACAACATGATTTGGATGCGTTGCGGCTGCTGGTGAATATTTGGGCCAAGTTTGAACAGGTGATCGACTTTCGCCCGGTGGTGGACGAGATGGAACGGAATGCGCCAGAAGAGGTGGACTTTGTTCACGAGGGACAGGCTGCGGAGCGGGTGGCGGAACTGCTGGCGGACCGGGACGATGTGGTGATTCCTCGGATCTACTGGGAGCGTTCGTCGGAGCGTGTGCTGACGATGGATTACATCGACGGGATCAAAATCAGCGATGTGGAGGCTCAGCGCGCCGCAGGAATCGATACACCTCGCGTGGCAGACGCGTTGATCGACTTATTCAACACAATGATCCTTGAACGCGGAATGTTCCATGCGGATCCTCACCCGGGCAATTTGTTCGTCGTGCCGAACGAAATCGAAGGTAAACCGGCGCGGATTGGACTGGTGGATTTCGGCCTCACGAAAACGCTTCCCGATGAGTTCAGAGAGCAGTTGATTGTGCTGACGAGCGCCATTGTGAGTGAGCAGCCGGAGGCGATCACCGGGACGATGGAGGAGATGGGATTTCGCACTCGAGAGCGAAATGACGAGACTTATACGGCACTGGGCGAAGCGTTCCTCGGCGATGTGTTGCGCTCTGGAAAGTCTTACGCGGACCAGGAGATGGTGGCAGAAATCAATGAACGACTGGGCTCAGGGCTGCGGTCGAATCCGCTGGTCGACATACCAGGTGACGTGCTTTTGATCGCGCGTGTGATGGGGCTGTTGTCGGGTCTCGGAAAGATGTTGGAGTCGGAGACGGACTTGCTGGATGCGTTGATGCCCTATCTGGACCCGGACTCGGAAATTGTTACGGGCGAATCAGTGGCGTAGTCAATCCGTCGTCGAAGTTACTCATGATTTGTAAGTGAGTTCAGTCGAATGTTGTCAATTCAGACTCGTAAGAAAAGACTCGAAGGCTGGGTATTCGTCCACGCTGCCTTAAGGGTCGGCGATGGCGGTACTTTATGTTGAGTTGGTCCTCTAATTCCTTATCGGGCCGGTACCAATGGCAAGACGATATGAGACGGATGTTCTGCCGAGTGATGAATAGTGTTCGTTGCGACCTGACTACGGGTGTGTCGGCCGATCGGCTCGCCGGTGTTGGGATTTGGGTCGAACCGCGGGAATGATGATGAGCTGACCAGCACACGGACGCGATGGCCGGCGACGAAGCGGTTGCAGGTGGGGTAGAGCTGGAAGTGAACCTCGTAGGTTTCGCCAAGCTGCATGAGTTCGGGAGTGTCCATGCCGCGTCGATAGCGGACTCGCATGAGGCCGTCGGTGATGTTGAGACGATAGCCCTCGGGCCAGTCGGCGTTTTCGGGATAGACGTCCTGGAGTTGGACGAAGAGGTCTGTGTCTGGCGCGTCTGAATCGAGGTAGATGACAGCCTCGATGGGGCCAGTGACTTCCATGTCTTCAGAAAGCGGCGCCGAGGTGAAGGCGAGGACATCATCGCGGTCCTCGAGGGGGGCGAACGGAGGTTCGGCACCGGCGAGGTCGGGGCGTGTGCGCTGGTCTGCACCGCCCTGGACGACCATGACCCGCATCAAGGTGATGGCCGTGGGGAGCGTCACTCGGTCTGGGGTGGGGACTATTTCGTTGAGTGACGAGGTGTTGACGGAGATTGTGGGCAGGGGGTGTTGTGGGTCATATCGGAAGGTGGTGGTGCCACCCTCGGGAGTTGGGGGAATATCGGCAAGGATGGTGCCGTCCGGGTGGAAGTAGAAGGGTGTGGGGACGGCATACGGGAGGGGCCAGGCGGCCTCGTTGCGCCAGACTCCACCGTGGTCGAGGCGACCGGCGTCGGTTCGGCCGCCCGATCCGCCGCCCATGACGAAGATGCGAACGGCGGGCTCCCCGGCGGCGTTGTCGACTCCTCGGAGGTGTCGGTCGAACCACTCGAGGTGGGCTTCTTTGGTGTTCGTCGCGTCGGTGGTGTGGAGTGGGGCTTCGGGGCCGAGGTCGACCTCACCTGACCATTGGTTGTCGAGGGAGCCCTCACCGTGGGTCCAAGGACCCATGAGCAACTGCTGGGACACGAATCGATCGTTGGCGGCGACGTAGAGGTCTGTGGTGGCGCGGGTGTAAGAGTCGTACCAGCCGCTGGAATAGATGGTGGGAACGTTGGCACTCTGGTCCATGTGGGATTCGAAGTTAAGACCCTTCTGCAACCAGTAGTCGTTGTCCATGTCGCCGTGTTCGTAAAGGTCTCGGGCCCACTGCTCGTAGCCCGGGAGGTTAAGTAGTGGCGAATTGCCATCGGTCCAAGGGAGGCAGGCGAGCCAGTCGTACATGTCCTGACTGTTGTCTTGAAGTTCGCGGGCTAGAGCCGGGTTTCTGATGGCCTCGGGAGAGACTGCACCGTGGGAAACAGCCCAAGTAAGCCACCGAAGCTCTAGCGCACCGTTATGTCGCAAGGCAGTGACGTTACCGTTCGATCCGCCCTGGTTGATCCACATTGCTTTGAGATGCGGTGGGCGCTCAAGTGCGAGGGCGTTCTGGGTCCAGCCGGAGTAGGAAGTACCAAATGTGCCGACGTTCCCGTCGCAGTAGTTGAGGGCGGCGGCCCACTCGACGGCATCGTAGCCATCGGGTCCCTCGTTAGCTAGAAGGATAAATTCGCCTTCCGAACCGAATCGGCCTCGGACGTCCTGAACGACGAAAAGGTAGCCGCGTTCGGACCAGAACTCGCCGTGACGGGCGTAGCGGTCACTTGTGCGGTTGTAAGGTGTCCGGACGACGACGACGGGGAAGGGGCCGGGCAATGTTTCGCCGCGTTCGGAGGGGCGCCAGACGTCTGTGGCGAGCCAGGTGCCATCGCGGGCTTGCATGCCAGCGTTGCGGACAAGGATCGACCCATAGCGCGCGGTGGACGTCTCGGCCATGATTTCTCCGGTGATTCGCGATTGCTGGCAAATTGTAGCGACTACGAGGCTCGTGGCAAGCGTCGAGACTTGGTAAAGCGTTAGGCTGATCTGATGGTGATACGAAATGTGATCGAATCGACAGTTCTGCCAACGCAGGAGACTGCGCGTGTGGCGTTGGGTCTGCTACATGGACCGCCGACGGGACTTGACCGTCTGGCGGCTGAGTTGGCGGCGGGTCTGAGAGGTGGTCCAGGGGATGTGCTGATCGATCGACCACAGCGGCTGATGTATGCCACTGACGCCTCGATCTACGAGATGGAACCGGTGGCGATCGTGTTCCCGCGGTCGCAGGCGGACATCGAGCATGTGGTGCGAGTCGCATCGGCGCGTGGGGTGCCGCTGCTATCGCGGGGCGCGGGAACGAGCCTAGCTGGGCAGACGGTGAACCACGCAATTGTGGTCGATTTCTCGCGGCATATGACGCGACTGCTTGAGGTGAATGAGGCCGAGCAGTGGGTGCGGGTCGAGCCCGGGTTGGTGATCGACGAATTAAACAGACGGCTGAAGCCGTATGGGTTGCAGTACCCGATCGACACCTCGACGAAGAATCGGGCGACGGTGGGTGGCGGGATCGGGAATAACTCATGCGGGGCTCACTCGTGCGTATACGGGAAGACGAACGATCAGGTGTTGTCACTGGATGTGGTGCTGGCGGACGGGACGACGACCCGTTTCGAGGAAGTGGATGGTGCTTCGTTAACCGCGAAGCTGGATTTGCCGGGGCTGGAGGGAGCGATCTACAGGGACACTCGCAAAATCGCCCGTCGGCATGAGGCGGAGATCGACGCACGCTACCCAAAGATTCAACGGCGGGTGTCGGGCTACAACCTCGATGCGGCGTTGGATGGCGGACGGATCAATCTTTCGGACTTGGTGGTGGGGTCAGAGGGAACGCTGGCGGTGGTGACCGAGGCCCAGATGCGGGTGGTGCCGCTGCCAACGCTGACCGGACTGGCGGTGGTGCACTGCACCGACATCGTGCAGGCGGCGAAGGGGACGGTCGTTGCGCTGGAGCACCCGGTGTCGGCGATCGAACTGGTGGGGAACGAAATTATCCAACGCTGCAAAGAGAGCAGCGGCTACGCGCCGCTGCTCGAGGGGATGGTTGGGGATCCGGGCGCGCTGCTGCTAGTGGAATTCTACGCGGAGAGCGACGAGGAGTTGCAGAAACGACTCACGGCGCTGAGAACTGATTTCGAAGTTCGGGGGTTGGCGTTCGCGACGGTCACCATGACCGGCACAGTCGATCAGGCGCGGTGGTGGCGAATGCGGCAAGCCGGGTTGGGGCTTCTAATGAGCGTGAAGGGTGACGCGAAGCCGGTGGCAATTGTGGAGGACACTGCGGTATCGCCGGAGCGTCTGGCAGAGTTCGTGACGCGGTTCGATGAGGTGGTAGCGTCTCATGGAACGTTTGCGGCGTACTACGGGCATGCCTCCGTGGGGTGCCTACACATTCGGCCGTTGGTGAATGTAAAGACCGATGATGGACTTGACACGACGGAGGCGATCGCGAGCGATAGCGCGGACCTGGTATTGGAGTTCGGCGGGAGTCTGAGCGGCGAACACGGGGATGGCATTCTTCGGGGTGTGTTCACTGAGCGAATGTTCGGTTCAGAGATTGCGGAGGCGTTCCGGGAGCTAAAGCGGACGTGGGATCCACAGGAAATTTTTAATCCAGGGAAGATTATCGATACGCCGGGGTTCCGGGAGAATCTGCGACTGAGTCCTGAGACGATAAACCTTGAGGTGCCGACGATCCTCAATTTCGCTGCAGAAGGCGGACTAGCCCGGGCAGTGGAGCTCTGTAACGGGCAGGGTGCGTGCCGGAAATTGGATGGAGGAATGTGTCCCTCGTACATGGTGACGTTGGACGAAGAGCATTCGACTCGCGGGCGGGCGAATCTGCTGCGACAGGCACTGAACGGGGTACTTCCGGCAGAGGAGTTAAGTGGCCATCGGATCCAAGCGGCACTGGACCTGTGTGTGGAGTGCAAGGCGTGCAAATCTGAATGCCCGTCTGGCGTAGACATGGCGAAGTTGAAGTACGAGGTGCTGACGAAGCACCATGAAGAGCATGGGACGCCGCTGCGAGCGCGTCTGTTCGGGCGGGTCGCGACGCTCAGCCGGTTCGGTAGTTATGTCGCTCCGCTGGTGAATTTTGTGAACGGACTGCGACCGGCGCGAGTGCTAATGGACCGTTTTGGTGGGATTCACCGGGAACGACCGTTGCCGCTACTGGCCCGGGAGTCGTTCGGGAAGTGGTTTGCGAAACACAAACCTCAGAAGACGGCGCCCCGTGGCGAGGTTGTGCTGTTCGACGACACGTTCATGCGCTATTACCAACCGGAGGTTGGGCAGGCAGCGGTAGCGGTGCTGGAGGCGCTTGGGTACGCCGTAACGATTGTTGATCGACTGGGATGCTGTGGGCGTCCGCTGATTTCGAAGGGGCAACTCGGTACGGCTCGGGAGTGGGCAGAGCGGAACATCGCTCTGCTCGCCTCGTACGCAGCGCGGGGGGTACCGATCGTCGGTGTGGAGCCGAGTTGCCTGCTGACGCTACGGGACGAGTACCCGGAGTTGGTGGCGACAGAGGCGGCGCGGCAGGTGGCTGGATCAGCGTTGCTGCTGGATGAGCTAATCGCTCAGGTGGCGACGGAGGATCCGGAACAGCTGGCCACGGCGTTTAGCTCGACGGGTGACCGTGAGCTGGTGCTGCATGGGCACTGTCATCAGAAAGCGATCGTGGGAATGGGGGTAACCGAAGCGGCATTGGGTCTGGCGGGTTACCAGGTGCAGACAGTGGATACGGCGTGCTGTGGCATGGCTGGCTCGTTCGGATTTGAGTCTGAACATTACGATATTTCGGAGGCGATGGCACGACGGTCACTGATTCCGGCAGTGAATGCGGCTTCATCGGAGACAGCGATCGCGGTCACGGGGGTGTCCTGCCGGCAGCAGATCGGACATTTCAGCGAGCGTGAGCCGCGTCACGTGGTTGAGTGGCTGGCGGAGAGGCTGACGCCGGACACGCGGAATGAAGGCGGTTCCGGATAGACGTCCATCCGGAACCGCCTGAGAATGCCAAACGGAGTACTTCGGTATGACTCAGGCGCATGAACCCCTGCTCGGCAACGTTGCGGTCCGACGGCGTCGGATGCGACGTGAGGTTGTCACCATTCGTCGGAAACGACGGACGCGGTTTCATCCACGCCCGTGGATGATCCCAGCGGCGTTCGCATTGGTGATCGGCCTGGGTGCGTCCGTACTGTCATTGCCGATCGCCTCGGAATCTGGAGAGTGGACGAACGGGGTCGACTCGCTGTTCACCTCGGTATCAGCGGTGTGTGTGACAGGGCTGGTGCGGTTTGACACAGCCGAGCATTGGAGCTTCTTCGGCGAGATGACGATCGCGGTGCTAATTCAGGTAGGCGGCTTGGGCGTAACGATGTATGCGGGTGCGCTACTGCTGATCTTCGGAAACCGGTTAGGGCTGCGTGGTCGGGAATTTTTCGGCATGGAGCTAATGGACACGACGGAGCGCGACATTCTGCGACTGCTGCGGCGCGTCATGATTTTCGCGTTCGGGATCGAATTGGCTACTTTTTTACTGTTGTTGCCGTGGTTCTGGCTTGATGTGCCAGGCGGCAACGCGGTCTGGAAAAGTCTGTTTCACTCGATATCAGCCTTCAACAACGCTGGGTTTGATCTACAGGGTGGGTTACGGAGTTTTACTGAGGAGATGGACGATCCGTACCCGATCGCAGTGATGGGTGTGGCTGCGTTCATGGGCAGCATGTCTTTCATTACGGTGTTCAACATGAACCAGCTCCCGCGTGGTTGGACGCTGGATACGAAGCTTGTGGTGATTGGGATGGTGATGCTGCTGTTTGTGGGAATGGGACTGTTCATGTTGGCGGAGCAGGGTGACGGGCGCATCCTTGCGGGGATGAACCCGATTGAGCAGTTGGTGAATTCGTTCTTCCTGTCAGTGAACCGGACGACTGGGATGTCGACGGTGGATATGGGGTTGGTACAGGACTCGACGATGACGGCGTTGATGCTCCTGATGTTCATCGGAGGCGCGTCCACCTCGACGTCGGGTGGAATCAAGGTGGGTGCGTTCATGGTGAGCATGGTGGTGGTGCTCTCTGCGCTGCGGGGGCAGCACCGAGCGTCGATATTTGGTCGCGATATCCCGCAGGCGATCGTGGTGCGGGCGATTGCGGTGCCGGTCCTGGGATTCTTCACGCTGTGTCTTGGGATTTTGCTGCTGGAGTTGACGGACGATCTGGAGTTCTTGCCGCTGATGTTCGAGGTGATGTCCGGACTGGCTAACGTTGGCTGGTCGCAGAGCATCACTCCGCAAATGTCTCAAGCTGGGACGCTGATTATGAGTGCGCTGATGTTCGCTGGGCGACTTGGTTCGCTGTACATCGCGCTGTCGATCCCGGATAAGCCGCGAACGCGGTACCGGTTCCCGGAGGCGGGAGTGCGGATCGGCTAGCGATAGCCGATCCACAAGGAGGATCAGACCATGCAGGTTGCCGTACTGGGACTAGGACGATTCGGGACTCAGCTTGCGCTGTCGCTGGCGGAGGAAGGACACGAGGTGCTTGCGGTCGATCTGAGTGAGAACGAAGTTCAATCGATCGCTGACAAGGTGACGAAAGCGGCAATCGCCGACATGACGGACGAACAGGCCTTGAGGGACTTGGGGATCGAGAACATGGACGTAGGGGTAGTGGCGACGGCCTACCTCGAGGCGAGCGTGTTGGCGGCGATGAATCTGCTGGCGCTAGGTGTGCGCGACGTGTACGCAAAGGCACAGAGTGAGCGTCACGCTATGATGCTGCGGCGTCTAGGAGTGCAGCGGGTGATGCAGCCGGAAAAAGAAGGTGGCCATCGATTTGCTCACCTGCTGCGACTGAGAGAGGCGAAGGATTATCTCTCGCTGACTCGTGAGTACGGAGTGGCGATCTACGAGCCGCCGCCTCGGCTCTATGGGGCGACACTAGATCAACTCGACGAGGAACGATCGACTCGGCGGTTGCTGATGTTGGTACGCGACGACGAGGTACAGCTCAACCCGGTGCGGTCGCAGTCAATCAAGGCAAACGATTTGTTGATTTTCTCGGGCTCGGACGAAGATCTTTCCCACGAACTCTAGTGTCTTCGACCTTCTTACGACGCATCACGCCAAACTGTGTATTCGGACCAGTACAGCGTTCGCGTGTTCTAGTTTCTTCGGCGCTACAAGCGTTCTAGCAGTTGCCGTTAAACGGACCCAACATCAATCGATGTCAATCTGCGTTAGCTCTTTAAAAGTCTTGGTGATCGTCGGTGCCACGGTCAACAGGCTGATGGCCGTGTATTCCTTGTAGGGCTTGGACGAGGAAGATCCTGATGGCGCAGGGGCGGACCGCGACCGAGGATCAAGGCGACGCGGATGGTGCAGGGTGAATACGGTCACCAGGGCCGTGACAACCGCAGCCGAAATGCTCACGCGCATGATTTCCGCGCTCAGGAGCTACTCAATGTCACCGATTGTTCTGCGAATCCTAGAGCAACTGTCATGACGCTCATCATCTGGACAAGTCGAATCTGAGTGCGGCCTCGTATGATACGGCTATGTCAGAACTAGCTGGATTGTCCGATCAGGAGCTGCGCTACGAATCCCGGCGCTCTCCTGTCTACGCGCGAAATGGGATTGTCTCGACAACTCAGCCACTAGCTGCTCAGACGGGCTTGCAGGTGCTCCGTGCCGGTGGGAATGCGGCTGATGCGGCAGTGGCGACTGCCGCGGCGTTGGCGGTGGTGGAACCGACGGGTACAGGGATCGGCGGCGACTGTTTCGCCTTGTTCTTCGATGCATCAACGAAGCAAGTCCATGCAGTGAACGGGAGCGGACGAGCACCTGCGAGGCTGAGCCTAGAGGTACTCGCGGAGCAAGGGTTCGTGGGGGAAACGCTGGGGTATGGTGCGCACGCGGTAACGGTACCAGGCGCGGTGGCAGGGTGGGCGGACACGGTGGCGCGGCACGGTCGGTTGTCGCTGTCAGAAGTGCTGGCGGGGGCGATTGCGCTGGCGGAGGATGGATTCCCAGTGACACCGATCATCTCGTACCTGTGGGAGCAAGAGGTGCCAAAAACACTGGCGGCAAGTTCGAATAGCGGCGAGTTGCTGATCGATGGTCGCGCGCCGCGTCCCGGTGAGCTCTGGCAAAACGCAGAATTGGCCTTGGTGCTGCGTGAAATCGCAGACAATGGTGCGGCGACATTCTACGAAGGGTGGCCAGCCCGCGAAATCATTCGGGTGTTGCAGGCTCAAGGTGGGTTAATGGAAGGGAGCGACTTGGCTAAGCACGTCTCGACGTTCGAGCCGCCGGTGAGCACGACGTTCCGCGGCCACACGGTGTATGAGTGCCCACCTAACGGACAGGGACTGACCGCACTAGTCGCGCTGAACATCATCGAGGGACTGGATATCGCGGCAACGGCACGACGGTCTCCAGAACGGCTGCATCTGTTGATCGAGGCGGTGCGGGTGGCATTCTCTCATGCACGTGCGCACATCGCGGACCAGGCGCACGGGGAGGTGCCGATTGACTGGCTGCTGTCGGAAGGGTTTAGCTCGGAGTTGCGCTCGTGGATCGAGCCGGAGCGGCGGATCGACCTAGCGGACAATAGACCGCTGGAGGTCGGAACGGACACAGTCTATCTCTCGGTGGTGGACGGTGATGGGAATGCATGTAGTTTCATCAACAGCAACTACAACGGGTTTGGCTCGGCGATCATCCCGGAGGGCTGCGGGTTCCCGTTGCAGAATCGGGGCGCTGGGTTCAGTCTCGATCCGACGCACCCGAATGCGCTGTCACCGGGGAAGCGGCCATATCACACGATCATCCCGGCGATGAGCACTGATCCGAATGGCGATCTGCATGCCTCGTTTGGAGTGATGGGCGGGTGGATGCAACCGCAGGGGCACCTGCAGGTGCTGGTTTCGATGTTGGTAGACGGACTGGATCCGCAGGCGGCGATTGATGAACCTCGGTTCTGCATTCGAGCGAACCCGCCGCACGGGCCGGTACACCTAGAGGATGGCATCCCGATTGAGACGATGAGCGAACTTTCCGCACGCGGACACGAAGTGGTCCCGGTATCGGGCATTCGCCGTAGTCCGATCTTCGGACGTGGACAAATTATCGTGCGAGACCCCCAAACGGGTGTGCTGGTGGGCGGCTCTGATCCTCGAGGTGATGGTGCAGCGGTGGGGTATTAGTCCGTGGCGGTTGTCCGTCAGTTTTCGTAGTCGAATAGCATCCTCGACGAAACTTGCGGCGCGAGCGGTAGCAGCAGCCGGGGGAGGGCATCATTCGCGCTGCTTCCCGGTGGAGCGCAGTGAGGTGCACAAGTCCACGAACTCGATTCTGGATGGCGACACCCTGTACCACGACCTGGAGGCGACATAGGAGCCCGTCTTTCCATCGGTAGTGGCTCACGACACATATACGTCGGTTGGGTCGCTCTTCGCGTCAGGGTGTCGAGGTGGAGTTGATGGAGCGATGGCGGACTGAACATGCGATTTGTGCGGCAGGGGGACAGGAGCTCAACTTGGAGCGGCCGATTTTCGCCCGTGACGTGTTCAGCTCGGAGCATCGGGAGACGACGAACTACGAGAGGAAGGGCCGGCGTGGCGAGACGATGAAGATGATCTGCTCGGAGACGATCGACAGCGAACAGCAGGGCGATGTGGTCGTGTGGATGTAGAGCACGTTAATTCAGTCGACAGGGGTATGCAATGAAGATGACGGGCCCATCTGATTGGGTCCCGAGCGTCTCCGCACGCGACTAGTGAGTCTCAGGTGAGATTCCACAAAGAGTAATGGTTTCCCAGTGAACCTTTGTATGGACGACGGTAAGAGTTGTCCCGTCCCTTTTGGGCCATTCCGCACACCGTCTGCCAACGGGTGGCTGATAGGCTGCCTGACAGCGATTCAGATCGGTGAGATACATGCAGCGGTAGGAGCGTTGAGCATGAACGATATGGTGCAGGTTCGCGACGAGGGGCATGTTCGGGTGATTCGAATGAATCGTCCAGAGAAGAAAAATGCCGCATCAGTGGATTTGGCGTGGGGCGTAATCACGACGATTCAAGAGACGATGACGAATGACGACATTTGGGTAATCGGGCTGACCGGTAGTGGTGATTCATTCTGTGCCGGTTTGGATTTGAGTCCCGACGAGGGGAACGAGCAATACACCCCGTTGACGGAGCAGACCGCCTATTTGGACGAATTGGGGTGGGTGAGCCGATTTTTCAGCACACTCCGTCTGGAGTGCGACAAGCCGATTGTCGGTGGGATTAATGGCGTCGCAGTTGGCGCGGGGGTTTCGCTGGCGATGGCTACGGATATACGAATTATGGCGGAGAGCGCTCGGCTTATGGCCGGGTATCCCAGGATTGGCGGGTCGCCGGACGGTGGCTTGTCGTTCACGCTGGTGCAAGCGATGGGGTACGAGCAGGCGATGCGGTTCTTGATGGAGAACCGAACTGTGGGCGCCAATGAGGCGCTGCGATTGGGGATGGTGGGCGAAGTGGTGCCGGATGAGCGGTTCGAGTCGCGTTTCTTCGAGTATCTGGAGTCGCTGACGAAGGTTTCTCCGATCACGGCGCGTGCGACGAAGCGGGTGCTGCGCGAGGCGAACGGGGTGGATCTAGACAAGCATCTGCGATGGGAGATCTTCAATATTACGAAGGCGCTCAGCAGCCTCGATGGTCAGGAAGCAAGGCGTGCGTTCTTTGAGAAACGTGATCCGGAATTTACCGGCCGCGGAAAGTAGGAATCACAGCTAGCTGGTGGATGAATGTTTCAGATCGGCAAACTTGATCACGCGTGCCAGAACAGGCACTCCCTCGAGTCGGCTGTCGCGCGTGTACAGCGCGGTCCTGACGGAAGAAGAGATCGAGCGATCTGGATGACCGTTGATGAGGACATTACGCTCGACGGACTCAATTCGGGATCAATGGTTGGGTGTGTTGGGTCGCCTTCTACCGAGCGCGGTGCGAGGGGTGCTACTGCCGTCCGGCCGGTCATCAACTTCAATGTTCTGATAACTAACTGAAGGCGAGTACAAGGTTCGAGGAGGACGAGGATGCTCGATCGATTCAAGGTGCCGGAGGCGGATCGCGTCTATGTGCGACAGGAAATTATGCGCGTGGCGACGGAGCAGATCTTCGAGCGAATGGGGCTCTCGGAGGAAGATGCGGCGCTGGCGACGGATGTACTGATTTTCAACGATCTGCGAGCGGTCGAGACTCACGGGGTTTCGAACATGCTGCGAATTTATGTCGACCGCTATCGTGACGGATCACTAGAGCCACGGCCGAAATTCACGATTACTCGGGAGACCGAAACGACGGTCGTGATCGATGGTGGCGGCGGATTAGGGCTGCATGTGGCACCTCGGGCGATGGATCTAGCGATCGAGAAGGCGGCACAGTATGGACTGGGCGCGGCCTGTGTGACGAACGTAGGGCACATGGGGGGCTCCGGGTATCACGCGATGCGGGCAATTAAACACGACATGATCGGACTGGCGCTCTCTGCGAGTGGTGCGCTATCGATGCTGCCGACGTTTGGTGCGGAACCGCGACTGGGAACGAATCCGATCGCGTGGGCCGCGCCGGCGGATGAGATGCCGCCATTCATGCTGGATATGGGTACAACGCAGATTGCGAATAACAAATTGCGGCTGGCGCAGCGTGTGGGTGCTCAAGTGGAACCGGGCTGGATCGCGGACATCGATGGTTCTCCGATCATGGAACGGGTGGACGTGCCTCAGCAGAGCTACATGCTGCCACTGGGTGGGACACGAGAGCAGGGCTCACACAAAGGCTACGGATTGGGTGCGGTGGTAGATATCCTCGGAAGCACCTTGAGTGGCATGGGACCGGGATTAGTGGCGCTAGTTCCGGGATTTCATTTGATGGCGTATCGCATTGACGCGTTCGTCGATGCACACAAATTCAAGAGCGACATGGACGTCTTTCTCCGCGAGTTGACGGGGACACCGCCAGCACCGGGGGAGGAGCGCGTGGTGTACCCGGGGCTGTTGGAGGCGGAGGCCGAGACCGAGCGTCTGCGGGATGGTATTCCGTACCACATGGAAGTAATCGAGTGGTTCAGAACGATTGGCGACGAGCTGGGGTTGAAGTTCGATTTTGTGCATGTGTAGTGAGGTCCGAATGGTTCAGGCACAAGATCGGATGAGGAATGGATGAACTAATCGATTCGAGCTACTTACCTCTGCTGATTTTGGTAGCGGGCTTCATTGATGTTGCGCTGGGGACGAGTCGCTTCCTGATGGTCACGGCCGGATATCGGTGGCAGGCAGCGACGCTGGCGACGCTCCAGACCACGGTCTTCGTGATGGCTGTGGGAATCGTTGCTGCGAACCTTGACGATCCGTTAAACGTGGTGGGGTATGCGATGGGCTGGGGCAGCGGTACCTGGGTGAGCATGTGGGTAGAAAGCCGAGTGGGACTGGGGTTCCGTCAGGTGCAGATGATTAATCACGATCCGACAGTGCAGCTTGTACCCCGATTGCGGGAGTTAGGGCACAGAGTGACGCAACTCCGGGCGTCCGGTCGGTCTGGGGACGTGGAGGTCGCGGTGCTGGTAATTCGTCGGCGAGCACTGGATCCGATCTTGTCGTTGGTTCACGAACTGGCACCAGAGTCATTTATCACGGTGGAACGTGTGGATCGTACGGCGGGTGGAGCATTCGCCGAGGGGCCGCACTCACGTCGATGGCCTTGGGGTCGCTAGCGTGCTGAGTCGCTAGTGCTTGCGGACGGCGACCGGGTCTTCGGCGGTGTCGAGGGGGCGGGTGCCGATGATTTGGTGCTGCTCGAGAGTTGCGATTTTCTCGTCGCTGAAGCCGAGTAGGCCACCGAGTACCTGTTGGTTGTGCTGTCCGAGCCGTGGCGGCGGTTCGAATCGAATCGCCTCGCTGTCAGCGAAATGCCATGGACCACTGGGGTAGCGGAATGTGCCCATGCCATCGAAGTCGGCGTCGCGCAAAACTCCTCGGGCGAGTAGGTGCTCATTGTTCAGGTGATCGACGTCTGGTCGGAGGACCGCAGCGGCGGGGATGCCTCGGTCCTGGAAGAGTCGCTGGACCTCGAATCGATCGTGCTGTGCGATCCAATTGGCGACGATGGTGTTAAGGGTGGCTCGGTGGCGATAGCGCTCGCGGGTGGTGGTGTAATCGGGGTGCTGAGCGAGGTCGGGCATTTCGATGGCGGTGGCGAGAGCCTCGAAACGTTCGTCGGTATCGATGGCGACAGCGACCCAAGAGTCTTCGGCGTTGGCCTGGAACACTCCATGTGGTGCCATCCATGGATGTTCGTTGCCAAGGCGGGGTACTGGTTCCTCGTTAAGTTGCCAATCGAGCAAGTATTCGCCGAGGTGTGGGATGGTGCCTTCGAGTTGGGCTACGTCGAAAACTTGGCCCTCGTTGGTTTGGGCGCGTCGTTCGAGGCCGAGGACGGACATGAGGAGTCCGGTAGCGGCGCTAATTCCGTCCGGGTGGTGGACGGGGGTGAGGGTGGAGAGATCGAGGTCAGGGTAGCCACGAAGAACGGAATGACCTGAGGCGGCATCGAGTGTCATTCCCATGCTGCGATAGTAGCGGTAGGGGGCAGTGAGGCCGAAGCCAGTGAGCAGAACGACGACGAGGTCGGGGTTGGCGCGGTGGAGTCGGTCCGGGAGGAGGTTGAGCGACTCCTGCGCATCGAGCGAGAGGTTAGTGAAAACGAGGTCGGCTTCGGCGAGGAGTTGGTCGAGGATCTGCTGACCCTCGTCGGTGTGGAGATCGAGGGTAATGCCCTGTTTATTGCGGTTGGGGGCAAGGAACGCGGCGTTGCGATTCCATGGCTCGTCGCCCGGATCGCCATTGGGGTAACCGGGGGCGCCGGGGAGTGGGCGGACCGCACCGCGTGCTGACCGCTGGATGGCTTCGACTTTAATTACCTCGGCACCGAGGTCCGCGAGCATTGCGCCGCAGAAGGGACCGGCCCAAATTTCGGCGATCTCGATGGCGCGAATGCCGGCGAGCGGCAGTGGTTGGGGAGTATCGGCTGCTGGGTCTTCGCCAGTGTGCCCGAGTGAGGCGAGTTGTTTGGATGGCTGATCGATGTCAACTGGGGCGAGTTCGTCGTTATCGGCCCCAAGGAGTGGGGCGGGACCAGGTGTGGACCAGAATTCATCGGGGGCAACAGCGACGGTGCCAGGATAGTTCAACGGGCCGACGATCGGATGGTCGATGGTGCGAAGGTAGGCTCGTTCTTTGATGTGGGGGTCGCGAAGTATACGTGACGCATCGTAGAGCGGGGCAGATGGAATTCCGGCCTGCTGTGCGGAGGTGAATAGCTCCGCCATGGTGCGGGAAGCGACATAGGTGGCGAAAATGTGCTCCCACTCGGGACGGTGATCTCGCCGGGCCTCGCGGGTGGCGAAGCGAGGGTCCTCGGCGAGTTCCGGGAGATTGACCATTTCGACGAGGCGGGGCCAGTGACGGTCGCCCAAGGGGAGAAAAGTGATGTAGCCGTCTTGGCAGTGATAGGTGCCGCGGGCAAATCCAGCGGTTGTGGCTGTAGCGGAGGCCTTGGTGTCTTCGCGGGGTTCGGCGTCCCCGGACAGGGTGTAGATGAGGCGACGGGCGATCTGGTTGGGGTGGGAGGCCCAGCAGTCGACCTCGGAGAGGTCGAGCCAATCCCCTCGGTTGGTAGTGCGTCGGCGGAAGAGGGTTGCGGCGACCATTCCCGCGAGCACTGAGCCAGGGAAGGTGCGCGGCATGTGGCCGGCGTAGCGCATCGGCTCACGGCCAGGGAGCCCTTCGCGGTACATGGCGCCACCGGAAGCGAAGAGAGTGAGGTCAGTGGCGGCGAAGTCTCGGTAAGGTCCAGTCTGTCCGTAGGGGGTAATGGAGGCGAGGACCAGCTGTGGGTTCGTCGCGCGGAGCTGTTCGTATCCCAGGCCAAGGTCGGCGAGGGTCCCGGGGGGAAGTGACTCGAGCATCACATCGGCACGGGAAGCGATGTCGCGTAGGCGGGTGATGCCCTCGGCAGTGTCGAGGTTGAGTACGGCGCTCTGTTTGCCGGTGTTGAGGTGGAGAAAGAGAGGGGAACGTTCTAGATCGTCAATGGTGCCACGGGGACCATCGCGGCGGGATGGGTCACCCTGTGGGGGTTCGATCTTAATAACGCGCGCGCCGGCATCAGCGAGCAGACGACCGCAATAAGCGAGCGCCTCACCTGCGCCGACTTCGATGATGGTAATGTCGGAAAGGACTGGAGTCAGGTGGTTCCTCCATTGATATACGCCCCATAGTACACCCGTCATGTACTCAATGGAGTGATTCGGTGATCTCTGTTAATGGTCGAGTGCGAGTTCAACTTGGCTCCGATGTAACGGCATATTCGACGGGGAACCAGAGGGACATAGATCCACCACGTTCATCGTGACCGCAGATGAGAGTCCGGTTGTGGCAATCGTCGAGCGTCGGGAATGATCAGGGCCGGGGCAGCGATCGCGGACGATCATGGCGTCGTCGATGTATTTGGTAACGGCGGCCCATGATCGCTCGACGACTAATCCGGGTTATGGGAGAGCCCGCGACGTCGCATTCCTCGAACGGTAGACCAGTCGACAATCGCCGTGCCGGTGAGCTCAAGAGAAAAATCTGGGCGGTCGATCACCTGATGCCAGGCGCTGGGGCGGTGCAGGTGTTTAATGAGGTATTCGACGTGGGTACGGTGGTTCGTTTTGAACGTCGGGCACGACGGTTGTCCGACGGAAAATAGGAGAGCGCTTCGGTGAATCCGAGGGCGGCACAGCTATTACCGTGTACTCAGTAGAGGGATGATGAGTTGCAGCACGACCATGGGGCGGTATCAGGCGGCACTGAACCCAAAGAAGTGGTGAGTGTCTCGGCATAGTGCTGCTCTTCAGGGATTCCGAACATGAAATCGAAGACGGAATTGGCGAAGAATATGTGTTCGACCCGGAAATCGGAAATAACGGTGGAGTCGAAGCCATCGGGGCTGGTGTCGAGTCAGCGGTTTTGCGATCTGTTCAAGGCAATTGGGGTAGAGATCGTCGCCAGTGGCGGGGGCGTTGGTTGATGGCGACAGATCGGGCGTAGTTCACGGTCCCGAGAATTTTTCCGTACTCCGCAGCGAGGAAGTGAGGGACATGGAGCGGCGACTTCGTGGTGCCGTCCGTCATTACGGGAACTTGGTTAGCCTCGGCCGATGAAGGGCATTTTGGTAGCCATGACGGTAAGGAACTGGACATTGGCATCGAGTGGGAGGCCGGCCATGTAGACGATAGAGTTAGCAACATTCGAGACGTCCATGGTGGGCTCGACCTCGATGGATCCGTTTGCCTGGAAGACTCCCCTGGACATCTTGGCCGTCATTTCTGTGGCGGCGTTGCCGATATCGATCTGACCGCAGGCGATATCGTACTTGCGGCCATCGAGCGCGGTTGCTTTGGTGAGCCCGGTGATAGCGTGCTTGGTCGCGGTGTAGGGCGCGGAATTGGGGCGTGGGCGATCCGCGGAGATCGAACCGTTATTGATGATACGTCCGCCGATGGGCGTCTGGCTCTTCATGATGCGGAAGGCTTCCTGTGCACAGAGGAATGAGCCGGTCAGGTTCACGTCGACGACTGCCTTCCACTGCTCGACTGTGAGGTCTTCAAACAGAACTTGGGGAGCGCCGCTGCCGGCGTTGTTGAAGAGCAGGTCGAGACGGCCAAATTCGGATCGTACAGCGTCGAAGAGCCTGGCGACGGATGCTGGGTCTGTCACGTCAGTTTCGACGGCGCGGGCGCGGGAGGCGTTGTCTCCGGCGAGTTGAAGAGTCTCATGGAGGGATTCGGTGCGGCGTCCACCGATGGCGACGGTGTAGCCATCGGTGAGTAGCGCCAGCGCGACTGCGCGGCCCACGCCAGAGCCACCGCCGGTGACGATGGCTACGCGTTGGATGTTATCGGTGGTGATGTGCTTTCTCCTCTGGTGTTTGCTGTGCCAATGCCGTAGGGCTGGGCCCAATCCAGTCCGTTGGTTCCTGGGATTGGAGCGTATTCACAGCCGACCCAGCCCTCGAATCCGAGTTCGTCGATGAGGTCGAAAAGGTAGGGATAGTTGATCTCTTGTCGGTGGTCTGGCTCGTGGCGACCGGGAACGCCTCCGATCTGTATGTGCGCGATTATGTCGAAATGTTTTCGCAGTGACTCGGTGAGGGAGCCTTCCATGATTTGGAGGTGATAGGCATCGAACTGCATCGCGACATAGGGGCTGTCGACGGCCTCGATAATGCGGCGAGCCTGGTTGGTGCCGGTGAGGAAGTAGCCGGGGTTGTCGGTGGTGTTCAGTGGTTCGAGTAACAGCCTGACGCCGTGTTGGGATGCCTGCTCTGAGGCCCAACGGAGGTTGGAGACAAGCGTTTCCTCGGCTCTGGGGTTATCGGTAATTCCGGAAAGACAGTGGAGTTGCTGGCAGTGCATGGTGTCTGCGTAGGCAAGTGCTCGGTCGAGGGATTTGCGGAATTCAGATTGGCTGCCGGGGATTGCGGCGAGGCCAGGCTGCATATTAATGAGGACGGCTGTGAGGTTGTGGCGCTCTAGCTGCTCAGCCAGGGCCTTGGCTGACACCTCGTAGGGCGCTTGCACTTCGACGGCTTGGAAGCCGGCATCGGCGGCGCTTTGAAAACGCTGAAGAAGAGGCACTTCCTGGAAGAGCCATGAGAGGCTAGCGGCGAACTTCGGCATCGGCGCATCCTATCGGCGAATATTGGTGACCGCGCCGAACCCGATTAGATGCTCGACTATAATCCGATCAACACCGGGACCGTAACCGACTAGCTCCTATTGAATGATATCGGACCCGATTGCCACAGTGACGTTCAACAATTCGGAGCGGTGCCACTTGATTACCTTGGAAACGTGGCAGGAATTCCGGCGAATACTTCAAAACCTCAAGCGCGTCCCCGATGTGTGAATGATCGTGTTCCGGGGTTCGGGGACGAGGCGTTCTCCGCGGGTGCGGATATCAGCGAGTTTGCGATTCGTCGGAAGAATGCAGCGCAGGCAGCGCTATAAAACACCGTGTTCGATGAGGTGATGGACGAGGTAGAGGGGGTCGAAAAAATAGACGACCTGACTGATCAAGAACATTGCGATGGGTGGTGGCTGTGAATTGTCGGTGGGTTGCGTATCCGAATTGCGAATGACAACGCGCGCTTCAGGCTGTCGATTGCAGGATTGGGGCTGCCGATTACGTATCGGGAAATACGACGAATGCTCCGGACGATTGTGTTGGCGAAGACGATGGAGTTACTGCACACGGCTGACCTAGTGCGTGCCGATGCGCCACCGTGGACGGGGTTGGTGAATCACGTATGTCCAATCGCTGAGGTGGAAGAGGTCACCTCAGCGATTGCTTGTCTAAGCATGGAATTCGCGCCGGTGGTGCACCGAGTGCACAAGCAGATTGCAGCGAAGGTGCTAGAACACCTCTCGCCGGAAACGCTGACAACAAAGGACGCTGTGTTCGCGCTGTCACCATACGAGAGGGAGTACTCCCAAGAGGGATGGCGATATTGTTCGAGAAGCGGACACCGGAATCCAAGGGGCGGTAGGTCGGGGCGAGCGAGAGTTATTCATGTCTCGAAGGCTGTCTCGGCTTGAGGCTGTGGGGATGGAGCGGGAGAAGGGATTCGAACCCTCGACATCCTGCTTGGAAGGCAGGCGCTCTACCCCTGAGCTACTCCCGCGGGGCTCGGCTCGTTCAACCGTGTGAACGATCATCTAGAACATCGTACCGCCATCCGGCTGCTAACGAGATCGGGAATTCCGGATACTCGGATGATGATTATGAACGGGAAAGTCGTCGACCTAGATCTTGGGCGCACCTAGAGTGCGATTGAGCGCGAGGCTCGTGCACTCGTCGGGACTCGACGTGACTTTGAGTCACTCACATCTGCTGGTGGATGGGGATAACGATGTGCGACAGTATTCGCGATGCGCCGCTGATTGCACTAAGGATGGCGGTGTCGTCTTACGCAAAGACGGTGAGGCTATTGTTCGCAGTTCAGGTAAATGTGGAGTCGGAGTACAAGCACTGCTTGGAGGGATTTCCGCTGGGTAGTTGAAGCCTGAACTGGTGGTGGACACAAAACGGACCTCGACGAAATTTTATGAGGGCCGGTCCGATTAAGTTAGAGGTGTCTGGCTACGTGCTGACGTACTCCTCCAGCATCGCGCTGGCACGACCGTTCTCGAAGCGATCCCCGAATCCGGCGACGCGGACGCGCTGCATGTATTCCTTGATTTGACGCCGGCGAATCGCGATCAAGATTTTCTGTCCTTCTTCGATCGAGGACCGATCAGCACCGCCGCCCATCAGGATAGAGATTGCAGTGTTGGAGTCAGTTCCTCGGACCACTGGGTTCTGCGGGTCAGCGGCGGCGGTCAGGCCCAACTCAATTTCATCGAGATAGCCGTGAATTTCCGCTGAACGCTCCGGGTCTGTCTGCGACAGGTACTGGAGGTGCATTACGCCAAAGGCGACGTGACGTGACTCGTCTGATGCCGCAAGACGGTACATCGCCTTCTCGGCATCGTTGTAGCTCATTAGCTCGCCCATGCGGAAGAGTGAGAGGACGGAACCCTCGCCGGAAATGTGGAGGCGAGCCGACATCTCAGTAAAGTCGCGGGCGGAGTCGATGACACCGCCTGCTGCGCCGGCTCGATTCAGTTGCCCCATGAGGCCGCCGCCGTTAGCCAATGCTCGCTTGCGGAAGACGTCTAGGTGACGAGCTTCGTCCATAATCTGGGAAACTAGGTACATGCGGGGCTCGTAGTAGTCTGGCGTAGTGTAGGCGATCCACTTACCTGGAACGTCTCCAGCAACGAATTCGACCTCCGTGAGGAAGGTGGTGAGCTGGCACTCGGCGCGCTCTATTTCGTCCGGCAGGGCTTCTAGGGTGTGCCACGGGATGTCGGTCGACGATGACCACTGCCGCTGGACGGCCTCTTCGTAGAGCTGGGCACCGTTGCGCAGCCAGACATCAGACTTGGTGCGGACGGGGTAGTTACCTACACGCGGTGACTCGGCGCGATTGAGTGCGCCACGAGGACGGCCGGTCATGTTGTCGCTGAAGTCGGGAGTCTGTCCGAAGGGGCCGGAGTCGGCGTTCTGGAGAAGGAAACCACCGCTGTCCTCAGTACCGATGTCTGGCGCCGATCCGAAAGTCTCGCGCTGTTGGAGCCAGTCTAACTTGTAGCCGCGTTCGCGACCGTGATCGAGGAGCGCCTGATACGGAGAAGCTTTCACGGCGTCTTGTTCGGTATCTGGTCGAGTTTCGATCGCCATCCGTGTCCCTCTGGTTCGTCGCGCGCTGTCATTATTTCTATCCAAAAGGCAGCATATATCGAGACATTATATCCGTAAACAATCTAGTCCCTCGCACAACTGTCCTCCATTAGTCTTTAGGACATAATGGAGGACTGGTACCTCTATTTCGAAGAATCTGTCAGCGAACCACTGGATCAGATACTGATGGTGCGTGGGCAACAGCGGAGCGCTTTCGAAACGGTTCCGTGCCGGCTGGGAGGGGCTCCGCGAGCGGGTTTCCGGGTGTAGGTAGGGTACCGACAGTGGACAAGGGCTATTGTCGGAGACCTGACCGGTGTTTCGATTCTAATCCTGAGGATTGTCTTGGAAGATGGCGCGTTCCATACCTTCAATAAAGACCCCGTCCGGTTCACCGCGGGGCAATTCGAACTAGGTGGTAATCCGCGCCGACTTTATTCGTCCTCCTTGATCGGCAGTCGATTAACACTGCCTGAATATGGAGGGGGAATGGACGTGCACTACTCGACTAAGACTCGACCGAGGTGAGCCAGCTCTTGACGGAACTCTGGGCGGACACGGATCGTGGGAGGATGACGAGCGAATCGCCTGAGCCGATCGATGATGTAATCCGCGCCGCCGGTCTGCGCCGGACGACTCCTCGTGCATTGGTGTTGCGGACGCTGAGTGCGACGCGTGGGCATCTGACGGCGAGCGAAGTTTTTGACCAAATCGAGACGGGACGTTCCGACGAGCCGATTGCGCAATCGACGGTTTATCGCGCGCTGGAGGCGCTGGAGGCGAAGGGCGTGGTTGCCGCGCTGCGTTCGCGGAGTGCCGAGACTCGTTACGAGTGGGCGCCGGACCGACGATGGCACCACCACTTGTTGTGTAATGCGTGTGGTGGGGTAATGGAATTAGACCTAGAGACTGTGCGGGAGTTAGCCGAGGAGATTGAGGAGCGGACGGGATTTCAGCCGGACATCCGGCACCTGGCAATCGACGGACTGTGCAGTGCTTGTCGACCCGCCGATAATCCCGTTATTAGGTCGCCCAGACCGTAATGATGCAATTTTCGCTTTGCGGTAAAAATTGCCGTCGAGCATCTCGAACTGAATACGGGCGTCACCGGTGAGTGACTCGGTTGCTCTAATGGACAGGGCACTGGACGAGGTCTTCGTCCAATAGCTCGATCAAGCGGCTTATTAAAGGGATGTCTTCAGGTAGTCAGCGCTGACTTAGGCGAAATTGTCATCCGAATCTCCGAATCGAAAGTATTTGTTCGGTGGGCCGACCGAATGGCTTAGGCTGCGGTCGCTGCCGTGAGCACGTCGGTCGAGTCAAATCATTCTCGAAGTCGAGCAAAATTGGCAGATGATCGTCGATCTTTGCGATGCCTTGATGTCGCAGGAGTTCTCAGAGAGGCACTGAATCACGATGATCCTGTCGATGGGGTCGCCACTGGGGGGCAACGATGAGGACGCGGCAGTTGCTGGCCTCGGTGACCTGCAGGTCGGGTTACTTGCGCAGATCGCTGACTGGGACCAATCGAACTCCGTGGTCGATTGCACAACTGAGGAAGTTCCGAGAGTCCGGCACGTAGGCACGGCCTGCACGCAAATAATGTCGCGGACGGTTCCGATGTTGATTCCGTAAACTCCGTTCGGTATTTCGAAAACTACGAGATATCGAACACCAGCGGCCTGAATTTCCATCACGCCACGGTCTTATTAGTTGAAGTGACCTGAACTAGGATTCGGGAGGTATGGGATATCCTGCAGAGATGGTTCCCCCCTGATTAGATGGCGTGGAGACTTGCAATTCTCGGTGGTCGCGCGACCACCGAGACCATCATCAGCGAAATTGAGCATTCAGTAAGGTTCCGGGACTCATGCCACAGCAGTATCACGCCGCCGATAATGACACTGGTCTTGAGGTCACGATCACCGGGGAGTTTCCTCCTGATCCAGATGATCGGGTCCGGATCGCTCGTACGTCGAATCTCTTCACTCGACTTATGTCCACCATACTGTCGACTGAGAACGACTACGACCGCCGAGAGCGTTTCCGAGCAATCGAGACGCAACTTGAAATGGCTGATGCGCTGATTCGCGGTGATGTTTCCGAGGTACAAGGGTTGATGCGGAGCACTCTTAGTTCAATGGGTGTGACGGAAGAGCAGCTCAGTGATGCGCAGGAGCAATTCCGGTCCCAGCTCGAGGCGATGGGCGGTGATATTTCGGCGATCGAGATGATGTTTGGCGGATCGACGGGGGAGTCGGGCGATGCGGGTTTTGGGCCGACAAACGAGGTGCCCGGCCCGTTAGACGATATTTCTCTGGACGACCTGACGATTGACGATCTTCCGCAGCCTGAGCGTGGCAATCCAGATAGCGATACGGGTGAGGAAGAACGATCTGGGGATGAAGGCGATATCGAAGCCGACGAACAGGGCTGATTCATCGCTCGTCGTGTGATGTCGGTTGAGGCGCTATAAAGGTGGCGATACGATAGGCTGACGGCGTTCAGAACGTACATTCGAGTCTCGGGCTGCGTGAACCGAGCGGCACGGCTCTTTTCTACGACGGCGAACTAGCATTTCACGCCTGACAACGGACGTTTGTGAGGTCCTCTTTGCCAATCGATCGGATCGTGGTCACCGGCGCGCGGGAGCACAATCTCAAGAACATTACCGTCGAGATTCCGCGCGACCAGCTCGTAGTAATCACAGGGGTTTCAGGGTCAGGCAAGTCTTCGCTGGCTTTCGACACGATCTACGCTGAGGGCCAGCGACGTTATGTAGAATCTCTGTCCGCATATGCCCGGCAATTCCTCGGATTGATGGAAAAACCGGACGTCGACTACATCGAAGGCCTGTCACCGGCGATTTCGATCGATCAAAAAGGGGTCTCGAAGAATCCTCGTTCGACAGTGGCGACGGTGACGGAGATCTACGACTACCTGCGGCTGCTCTTTGCGCGGGCAGGGACACCGCACTGCGCGCTCTGCGGTCGGGTAATCAAACGTCAGACGGTCCAACAAATCGTGGATGCGGTGCTCGCGGAGGCCGCAGGTACTCGGGCGATGTTGCTGTCGCCGTTAATTCGACATCGGAAGGGTGAACACCAGCAGGTGCTGGCGGATGTGCGCCGCGCGGGTTATATCCGTGTACGAGTCGACAACGATGTGTTGAACGTGGATGACGAAATCAAGTTGGCCAAGAACAAGTGGCATGACATTGATGCGGTCGTTGATCGCGTAGTGATCCCGGACTCGACGGCTGAGTCTGTTGAGGGGACGCGCCAGCGGATCTCGGATTCGGTGGAACAAGCACTAGAGCTAGGCGAGGGAATCATGCTCCTAGCCGTGCTCGACGCGGACGGCGAAGTGGCCAGGGAGAACACGTTCTCGGAACACTTTGCGTGCTCAAATACAGAGCACCCGCCCTATTCGGTGGGAGAAATTGAGCCACGAAATTTCTCGTTCAACGCACCGCACGGCGCCTGCCCGACGTGTACCGGCTTGGGTATTCAGATGGAGTTGGACGAATGGTTGGTGATCCCGAACCGGAAGCTGAGCATCGACCAAGGTGCGCTCGCGCCGTATCAGAAGATGAGCATGTCGCTCACGTGGTACCGGCGTCGGTTGAGTGCGGTGGCAAGTGAATTCGGCTTCACGCTGGAGCAGCCGATTGAGGATCTAACAGAAGAGCAGCTTGATGCGTTGTTAAATGGGACTGGGGAGCAGAAAATTCAGGTGAATTTCCGGTCTCGAGGCGGGCGCGACCACGAGTACCAGATCTCTTGGGAGGGAGTGATCACAAATCTGAAACGCCGCTACCAAGAGACCGACTCGGACTGGGTACGTAACGACCTCGAGCGGTACATGGTCTCGGTGCCGTGTCCGACTTGCGAGGGCGCACGACTGAAGTCAGCTTCGCTGGCGATTACCGTCGATGCTCGCTCGATCGTGAGTGTGACTCGCGATTCGGTCGGCGACGTGCTGGCATGGGTGGAACGACTGGAGGCTGATGAGACGCCACTCTCTAGTCGTGAACAGCAAATTGCGCGCCAGGTTTTACAGGAAATTCGGGGACGACTGACGTTCCTTCGCGATGTGGGACTGGACTACCTGACGCTGGATCGGCCGGCGGGAACGTTGTCCGGTGGCGAGGGACAGCGGATCCGGCTGGCCACGCAGATCGGTTCGGCGTTAATGGGAGTGCTGTACGTCTGCGATGAGCCATCGGTAGGGCTGCACCCGATCGATAACGAGCGTCTGATCGGGACACTGAAACGACTGCGCGACCTGGGAAACACTGTACTGGTGGTGGAGCACGACGAGGCGATGATGCGTGCCGCCGATCACCTGATCGACATTGGACCCGGTGCGGGAGAGCACGGCGGTCATGTAGTGGCCTTTGGGACGCCCGAAGTAGTGGCAAACCACGAGGACTCGGTGACCGGGGAGTATCTTTCCGGGCGACGCTTGATCCCGTTACCGAAGGAGCGCCGTGCCGGTAACGGCGAGAGCCTCCTCGTACGCGGAGCCGAAGCGAACAACCTCAAGGTGGTCGATGTGATGCTGCCGCTGGGCCAGTTCATCGCGGTTACTGGCGTCTCTGGGTCTGGAAAATCAACTCTGGTGAACGAGATCCTGGCAAAACAGCTTGCCTACTCGCTGAATGGTGCACGCGAACGGGCGGGGAAACATGCCGGAATTGATGGATTGGAGCACCTCGACAAGGTGGTGGTGATCGATCAGTCGCCGATCGGGAGGACGCCACGCAGTAATCCGGCGACGTATACGGGAATATTTACAATTGTTCGTGAATTGTTCGCGCAGGTGCCCGAGGCACGGGCTCGCGGTTACAAGCCGGGCCGGTTCTCGTTCAACGTGAAGGGTGGCCGCTGTGAGGAATGCAAGGGTGACGGCTACATCCTGATCGAGATGCAGTTCCTCCCGGACGTGACGGTGCCGTGTGAGGTCTGTCACGGTTCTCGCTACAACCGCGAGGCGTTGGAAATTCTGTTCCGCGGCAAGAGCATTTCCGACTTACTGAACATGACGGTGACTGAGGCGTTGGACTTTTTTGAAGCGTTCCCACGACCTCGTCGGAAGTTAGAGACGCTGGCAGACGTGGGGCTTGGCTACATCCGACTAGGTCAGCCGGCAACGACGTTGTCTGGCGGTGAGGCACAACGGATCAAATTGGCGACGGAGCTATCGAAGCGGGCGACCGGGCGAACGGCCTACATCCTCGACGAGCCGACCACCGGGCTGTCGTTCCGTGATACGGAGCACCTGCTGGAGGTACTACAGCGGCTGGTGGACGGCGGCAATACGGTGGTTGTAATCGAGCACCATCTCGATGTGGTAAAGAACGCGGATTGGGTGGTGGATCTGGGTCCGTACGGTGGGCACCGTGGCGGTAACATCGTGGCAGAGGGGTCACCGGAGCAGGTGTCAGCGAACGACGAATCGATGACAGGACGGTTCCTGCGCAACGTGCTCGCGAGACACGACCATGTGGCGAAGCAGGCACCGAAGCGACTCAACAAGACGGCGGTTGAGGTGGCCTCAAACAATAGTATAAGGACGAACGGATCGGATCCGACTCACAAGACCGTGGCAAAACCGAAGCAGGTAAAGAGGGCGACCTCGACGCGGTCAGGTGGGTAATCGCTACGTCCGCTGTGGTGTCTTCACTTCAATAGTTATGAGGCTTCGAGCAGGGCGACAGTCGTCAAGATCATCGCAGTAGCGGTGATCTTGACGACGAGGGCAACGGTGGGACAGATTCCTGCGGACGTCCAAATGTGAACCGCTGCGGTGATGCCGCGAACGCCGGAGTAGCCTCGTACAATCAGGCCGGCACCGACGAATCCGACACCACCGCCCACGCGGACTGCCCCCCCACAGGTCATCGATGACCGTTCCTACTTCACCGAAGAGGGCGACGCCGATCCAGACCAAGGTGAGGCCCCGATGAATCTCGGGTCGACGCGGCCGGACCGCCCTTCCTCTGTGGCGCCGCAGCCGGGCAATCAGGGCCTCTGACGGCCAACAGTTTGCTCAGTCGATCTCCTCCAGGAGAGGCACGAACGTGCGCTTGAACGATACCAATCGAGCGATACGCCAATCCTGAATCTCAGAAAATGTTTCGCTTGCGTCGGACGAGTCACCGGAGCGCGCCACGAAGATTCTCGATGCGCGCGATCAGATTGTGATACAAGGTCTCGGTGGCCATCGTGGACTTCTCGACGGCGAAAGCTAGCTCGAACCCCGCCTTGTCGAGACCTAACGAGAGACCGCCGCAACCGGCGAAGAGATCGATGTAGGTTGGCGAACGCCTGTTTGATAGCAGGAGTCTGCATTTTAACACTTCCGGTTGGGGTCGTGCCACTTTAGCTTGTAGTCCCTAGCACGGGCAGCAGCTCTCTGTTCAGATTTCAACTGTGCTTGGCAGGGCCTCGCGGCCCCAGCTTCCACCCGAGCAGGATCCGTGTGACGAACTCGAATTAGTCGTCGTTTGACATCGGGCTCGCGGTCGCTATCTAGGGCAATAGTTTCCATACAGCCGATGCTAACATCGGCTGTATGGCAACTATTCAATTGCAGAATAACGACGCGAGGATCACTTACTTGGCGGTGGTGTATCACCTCGGACGACCAGGATCGGAGATCGATCCGGAGACGCTGGGGGAACATCGTGCGGCGTTGCAGCCGCTGCTGGAACTGTTGCGTTCACAGCTCGAGCAGGCGGTTGTCACGGTGGAGACGAACTCGGGGCAGGTGCAGAGAATTGGGCAAGCGCTTTCAGGCGTGTCGAACGAATTACGGCAGTATGGACTGTCGGGGACATCGATGATTTCGGGCTTCGGGGAGACTGTGATTAGGTTCTGGCCGGAGGTTGAGACGGACCCGGGATCCACGGCGGATTTGGTGCGATTCGCTGTGATGTTGCGGCGGCGACTGGATTCGGTAATCACAGAGGCAGGGGCTGAATTAGCCACGGCAGCCGTGGCTGCAGATGCAGCACGGCGCGCGCGACGGGGTCGCTGGTGGCAAGTATGGCGGCGATAACAGAAATGATTAATGAATTATGGTGAGACCGGTTGTCGCCAAGTCCAGCCAATGCGTAGACTGCGGCCTGCGTACAACACTCGGTGCGGCGACCGGGGCATCAATATGAACGCGCCGGAAAGGTAACCCTGCCGATGACTTACGTTATTACCTCCCCGTGCATCGACACGACTGATCAGTCTTGTGTGGATGTCTGTCCGGTGGACTGTATCCACTTCGACGAAGGTGTCGACAAAATTTTATATGTCGACCCCGACGAATGCATCGACTGCGGTGCGTGCGAGCCGGCTTGTCCGGTCTCCGCGATTTACGCCGAAGACGACGTGCCGGACGAAGAGATCGCGTTTACCGAGATCAACGCGCTGTGGTTTTCCGACAAGGATGCCGCTCGAGCCAAGGTACCGAGCTAGACTCGAACGAAAGCCACAGACCACAACAGGGGCGCCAATGGCGCCCCTGTTGTGGTCTGTGGCTTTCG